>Ga0247608_10003815_pt1 | contig 17321 bp, 18 predicted proteins | sample 176DNAGHGlowgp2_FD_193490 | JGI IMG/M metagenome (GOLD analysis project Ga0247608, IMG submission 193490) | Sheep rumen microbial communities from Palmerston North, Manawatu-Wanganui, New Zealand - 1766 DNA GHGlow gp2 | ecosystem: Host-associated > Mammals > Digestive system > Stomach > Rumen ... | reverse complement strand
CCTCGCGCTGCGGCGCCGCGGCACGCACGGAGCGGCGCGGGGTCACTTGGACCGGGGCGTCGTTCTGGGCCGGAGCGGCCGCCGCGGCATCGATTTCCACCGATGCGGCGGCGGGTCCGCCGGCCTCTGCAAGCAATGCTTGCTGTTGGTAATGATTATTGGTTGGGATTGAGGTGTTCTTTGTGCCCGGGAGGAAGACGCCCAGCGCGATGGCGGCTGCGGCGGCAAGGGCTACGCCGGCCCATTTCATCCACGCCCACGGCCGGGCGGCGGAAGCGGCAGCGGCGTCCAGACGCGCGGACACACCTTTCCAGACGCGGCGGGGAGGGGTCTCCGTGGCGTCTTCGAAGATCGACCTGACCTGGAGGTCGAAATCGTCAAATCGGTTGTCCTGCATCTTAATGTCTTTCTTTGATCCTTGTCTGCAATAGCGTCCGCGCCCGTTGCAACTGGGAGCGGGAGGTGGTCTCGGAAATGCCGAGCGCTTCGGCGATCTCCTTGTGCGAGTATCCTTCGATCACGTACATGTTGAAGACCGTCCGGAAGCCCGGCGGGAGGGCGGCGATCATCTTCAGCAGTTCGTCGTAGCCGATCCGCTGGATGGCGGTGGGGTCGTCGCTGGTGATGTTCCAGGCGGCGTCCACGTCTTCGGAGTTCTTGAGCGCATCCTTCTTCCTGAGGCTCATCAAGGCCGTGTTGACAAAGATCTTGCGGGCCCAGCCTTCGAAGGATCCTTCTCCCGAATAGCTGTCCAGTTTGGAGAAAAGGGTTACGAAACCATCCTGGAGGATGTCCTCCGCGGCTTCCCGTTCACCCATGTACCGCAGGCACACTGCGAACATTTTGGCGGACAGGAGGTCGTAGATGGCTTTCTGTGCGCGGCGTTCCCCGCGTTTCGCCCCTTCGATCCATTCTGTTTCCCGTGAGTTAAGATGCTTCTTGTTGGGGAAAAGTTGCATCCGGCACGTGAAAAAGTAATTACCGCGAAAATAGCCAATTTTTCTCACAAAAAATACATATTTTTGTGTCCGCTATGCGTAAGTTCCTCCCATATCTGATCCTGTTGCTGCTCGGCTGCAGCCTGCACGCGCAGGTGGTGGAAGAGGGGACGGACCTGTTCCTGACCGCCACCGCGGAGTACGCCGAAGAGCAGTATGCCCAGGCGCGCGAACACCTTCAGCAGCTGCACGCGCTCGATCCCGAAGACGACGCCGTCAACTATTATCTCGGCCTGTGCGAACTCGCGATGCAGGACCTGGACGCCGCGGAGGAACATCTGAACGCGGCCGCCCGGGCCGATTCGACCAATACCTGGTACGTCTATGCGCTGGCCTCGCTGTACGACGCCAAGCGGGACCAGGTGCGCGCCGGCGAACTGGTGGAGAAGCTGGTCCGGATGGCCCCGGGCCTGTACAACAACGCCCAGACCCTGTCGATGGTGGCGGACGCCAAGGTGGCCGCCCGGCAGGATTCCGTGGCGCTGTCCTACTACAACCAGGCCCTGGAACTGGACCCGGAGTACGCCCCGGCACAGATCGGGCGGACGGAACTGCTCCGCCGCATGGGCAATTTCCCGGCTTTCTTCTCCGGGCTGGAGGGCTTCATCCGCAACGAGGCGGTACGCCCGGAAATCAAGAGCAACTACCTCACGGTGATGATGGACAACATCGACTCGCCGTTCTACTGGGTCTGGGGCGATACCATCAACCGCCTGGTGGACCTGGACCGTGAGATGCATCCGTCGGACTACGCCATCCAGCTGCTCAAGCTGCGCATGTGCTACATCAAGCAGGACTGGCAGGCCGTGCTGGACCAGTGCGACGTGATGGCCGACCTGGCGCATGCGGAGGGGAACAACGACCATCTGGCCGAGGCACTCTCCATCGCCGGTGACGTGTGGTACCAGCAGATGGAGGACAGGAAAAAGGCCTACGAGACCTATGAGCAGGCCCTGAAGGCCGATCCCGACCGCACTTCCGTGCTCAACAACTACGCCTATTATCTCTCGCTGGAGGGCAAGCAGTTGCGCAAGGCGCTCAAGATGAGCCGCCGCACGGTGGAGCTGGAGCCCGACAACGCGACCTACCTGGACACCTACGGCTGGCTCCTCTACCTCCTGCACAGGCCCAAGGAAGCGAAGCCGTACTTCAAGCACGCGATGCTGTACGGCGGCAAGGACAGCGCCGTGATCCTGGAGCACTATTCCAAGGTCCTCGAGGCCCTCGGCGAGGACGACCTCGCCCTCTATTACAAGAACCTGTCGGAACAGAAGAGCCGATGAACCGATTCCTGCCGCGCATACTGGCCCTCGCCCTGCTCCTGCTGCCGGTCCTTCCCGGCGCCCGGGCGCAGAACACGACCCAGCAGGAATCCCGCCGGGCGGCCCTCCAGAAGGAAATCGCCCAGCTGGAGCAGCAGATCAAGGAAAACACGGCCCGCAGCAACAGCGCCCTGAGCGAACTGACGCTCGTGCGCAAGCAGATCGCCACCCGGCGCAGCCTGGTGGAGGAGAGCGAGCGGGAGATCCGGCGCATTTCCGACACCATCGCCGTCCGGCAGGCCGCCGCGGACCGGCTGCAGCAGCGCCTCGAGTCCATGGAAACCTATTACCACCGCCTGGTCCGGAACGCCTATAAGAACCGCGACGCGCGCGTGTGGTACTCCTATCTTCTTTCCAGCCGCGACCTCGGCCAGGCCACCCGCCGTTACGTCTATCTGCGCGACCTGTCCGGCGAGATGAACGCGCAGGCGCGCAAGCTCAAGGGCCTGCGGGCAGAACTCGGCGAGGAACTGGTCCGGCTTTCCGCGCTCCGCAGCGAGGCGGAGGCCGTCAAGAAGGAGCACGAGCAGGAACTCCAGGGGCTCCGCAAATCCGAGCTCCGTTCGGACCAGCTGGTCTCCGACCTCAAGAAGGACAAGACGCTCTACCAGCGGCAGCTGAACGCCAAGCGGAAGCAGGTGGAGGCGCTGAACCGCGAGATCGAGCGCATTATCGCGCAGGCCCTGGAAGAGGCCCGCCGCAAGGAACAGGAGGCGGCTGCCGCCAGGAAGAACGGTGAAAAGAACGCCGGATCCACGACGCAGACCAAGCCGGTGGACATCAAGCTGGCGGGCGAGTTCGCCGCCAACAAGGGCAAGCTGCCCTGGCCGGCCGACGGCCCTGTGGTGGAAAGTTTCGGGCGGCACAACCATCCGGTCTATACCACGCTGGTGATGCCCGCCAACAACGGCGTGAACATCGGCCTGTCCCGCGGCGCCGAGGTGCGGGCGGTCTTCGACGGGGAGGTGAAGCGCATCATCGTGATGCCGGGCTACGGCCGCTGCGTGCTGGTCCAGCACGGAACGTATTTCACCTTCTACTGCAAGCTGGGCGACGTACAGGTCAAGTCGGGCGACGACGTCAAGACAGGCCAGGTGCTGGGCCGCATCGACACAATCGACGGCCAGACCCAGCTGCATTTCGAGGTCTGGAAGGAAAAGGATCCGGAAAATCCGGAACTCTGGCTGCGGAAGAAATAGATCAGCCGACCACCCACACGAGGACGTGGCGGTCGAAGGTGATGTACTGGAGTTCGAGTTCCTCTTCGAAGCCGTCCTTGTCCGTGAAGGTGGCTTCCAGTTCCCCCTCGCCGCGCAGGCGGAAGTCTTCGATCTCGATCTGCTCGGCGAAGTCCACCTTGTACTGGGACATTTTCTTGTAGATGGCTTCCTTGGCGCACCAGTAGATGGCCAGCTGCTCGTTGCGCTCGTCCTCGTCCAGTTCGTCCACCTCTTCGATCTCGTCTTCCGAGAGGGCTTTCTTCCGGACGGCCGAAAAATCGCGGTCGAGCGACTCGCAGTCGATGCCCACCTCGTCCGTCGGGTTGAGGATGACGGCGACGTAGCGCTGCGTGTGCGTGATGCTGATATTGATGGCGGAGTTTTCGATGTACGGCTTGCCGTTGTCGTGGTGGCTCAGGTACACCTTCTCCTCGAACATGGCGTCAAGCAGGGCCCGGACGGCCAGTTTCTGCTTGCGCAGGGATTCGCTCTTGATGTAGGAAATTTCCTCCATTTCGTCGGAGGGGACGCTTGTGAGTGCGCGGAGTTCCGCTTCGGTTTCAGTGATTTGCCAGACCCCCACACGCGAGTGGTAGTCGTCGTCGAGATCCTTGATAAGATATAGTGCCATAAAAAGTTTATAACGTCGCAAAGATAATGATTTTTTGTATATTTGCGCCGTTTTTCAGAAAGACGTCTTTTGAAACGAGTATTATGAACTATCTTACCAACGAGAAACTCGTCATTGTCGGTGCCGCGGGCATGATCGGATCCAATATGGCCCAGACCGCACTGATGCTCAAGCTTACCCCGAACGTGTGTCTGTACGACGTGTATGAGCCCGGTCTGCTCGGCGTCGTGGCCGAAATGGACCATTGCGCGTTCGAAGGTGCCAACATTACCTGGTCGACGGACCCCGCCGTCGCCTTCAAGGATGCGAAATACATCATTTCCTCCGGCGGTGCGCCCCGTAAGGAAGGTATGACCCGTGAGGACCTGCTCAAGGGCAACTGCCAGATTGCCGAGGAGTTCGGCAAGAATGTCCGGAAGTATTGCCCCGACGTGAAGCACATCGTCATCATCTTCAACCCGGCCGACCTGACCGGTCTGGTGGTCCTGCTCCACGCCGGCGTCAAGCCGTCCTGCGTGACCACGCTCTCCGCCCTCGACTCCACCCGTCTCCAGGAGAGCCTCGCCCGGACCTTCGGCGTCCAGCAGAGCAAGGTGACCGGCGCGTACACTTACGGCGGCCACGGCGAGGTGATGGCCGTGTTCGCCTCCAAGGCGCTCATCGACGGCAAGCCGCTGTCCAAGCTTCCCCTTTCGCCCGAAATGTGGGCGCAGATCAAGTACAAGACCGTCCAGGGCGGTTCCAACATCATGCGCCTGCGTGGCCGTACCTCTTTCCAGAGCCCGGCCTACAACGCCGTGAAGATGATCGAGGCCGCGATGGGCGGCGACAAGTTCACCTGGCCTTCCGGCTGCTACGTCAACACCCCTGACTACCAGAACGTGATGATGGCCATGCCGTCCGTGATCGACGCCACCGGCGTGCACTACACCGACCCGGTGGGCACCGCGGAGGAACTCGCCGAGCTGAGGGCTTCCTACGAGCACCTCTGCGACATGCGCGACGAGGTCATCCGGCTCGGCATCATCCCGCCCGTGTCCGAGTGGCATTCGTGTAACCCGAATCTCTGAGCCTGACCCCTCATCGGGGTGTGGCGCAGTTGGCTAGCGCATCTGGTTTGGGACCAGAGGGTCGAAAGTTCGAGTCTTTTCACCCCGACCTCTGATATGGAAGCGATTATCGACGCCCGCGGCATCCGGAAAAGTTTCGGGACCCTGGAGGTCCTGAAGGGTATCGACTTTCACGCCGACCCCCGCGAGGTGGTCGCCATCGTAGGCCCTTCCGGCGCCGGCAAATCCACCCTGCTGCAGATCCTCGGCACGCTGTCCGCACCGGACGGCGGCAGCCTGTGCATCGACGGCACGGACGTGCTTGCCCTGAAGGACGACGCGCTGGCCTCGTTCCGCGGCCGCCGGATCGGCTTCGTCTTCCAGGCACACCACCTGCTGCCGGAATTCACGGCCCGGGAGAACGTCATGATCCCGGCGCTGATCGCCGGTGTCCCGATGAAAGAGGTGCGCACCCGCGCGGAACGTCTGTTGGGAGAAATGGGCCTGGAGGGGCGCCTGGACCACAAACCGTCCGAACTCTCGGGCGGCGAGCAGCAGCGCGTGGCCATCGCACGCGCCCTGGTGGACGAGCCGGCCGTGCTTTTCGCCGACGAGCCGACGGGCAACCTGGACTCCGTGACCAAACAAGAGATCTACCGGCTGTTCTTCGACCTCCGGGACAAACTGGGGCAGACCATCGTCATCGTGACGCACGATCCGGAACTGGCCGCCCTGTGCGACCGCACCCTCACGATGAAGGACGGGCGCTTTATTTAGGAAGGGCTTCCAGAAGCAGTTCGAACAGGCGGGGCTTGGCGTAACGGTCGAGCTCCGCCTCTTCGATCCAGGACCAGCCCTCCGGCAGGGCGGGCTCCTCCGCCGGCTCCCACAGATAGAAATCCACGATCAGCGTGCGGTGGGTCAGCTGGTGTTTCACGCCTTTTTTCAGCAGGTTACCGCGCGAACCGCCGGAACCCGGGTCGCAGACCAGCGGTTCATACAGGCCCGCCCAGATGTCGCCCGTGCCGCGGCGGCGGATGGCGGTACGCCCGTGGAAGCGCACGTACACATAGTCGAAGCGCCGTTCCTGCACGGCGGCCCCCTCCTCCCGGACCGGCAGGTTGTCCACCCGGCCGGTGGCGAGGGCGGCGCAGCTGTCCGCCAGCGGGCAGCGCGCGCAGGCGGGGGAGGCGGGGGTGCAGAGGGTGGCCCCGAAATCCATCATCGCCTGGTTGAAGTCGCCCGGCCGCGCCGGCGGGAGGAGCGACTGCGCGAGCGCGGTGAACTCCTTCTTCGCGGCCGTCGAGCCCACGGGGGTCGGAATGCCGAAATGGCGCGCAAGCACGCGGTACACGTTGCCGTCCACCACGGCGGCGGGGATGCCGAAGGCGAAAGAAGCGATCGCGGCGGCGGTGTAGTCGCCCACGCCCTTCAGGGCGCGGATTCCCGCCAGCGTGTCCGGGAAACGGCCCTGCGCGGCGATCTGGCGGGCGGCGGCAAGCAGGTTGCGCGCCCGGCTGTAATAGCCGAGCCCCTGCCAGAGCCGCAGGACGTCGTCTTCCTGCGCGGCGGCGAGCGCCTGCACGTCCGGATAGGTCTGCAGGAAGCGTTCCCAGTAGGAGCGTCCCTGCGCGATGCGCGTCTGCTGGAGGATGATTTCGCTGAGCCAGATGGCATACGGGTCCCGGGTGCGGCGCCAGGGGAGGTCCCGCCCGTTCGCATCATACCAGTCCAGCAGGGTGTCGGAGAACAATCGCATGCCGCAAAATTAACAAATAAAGGCGTATTCCGTTTTTTTTCCTATTTTTGCACACTGACTAAAACAGAACGAACGTGAAAAGATTCCAGATCTTCCTCGCCGTAATCCTCGCCCTCCTGGGCGGGCAGGCGGCCTCCGCCCAGCGGTACGGGTCGGTCAGCGCCGGATATGCCGCCACGGCCTTTTCCGGAGCGGACTGCTCGAACTTCCTGAGCTCTCTCCCGCTGCACGGCTTCTATGCCGGCGCCACCCGCGAGTACTATTTCTCCGCGCTGGCCGGGCTGACCTTCGAACCGGGTTTCTTCTATTACTATCAGTCCGCGAGGAACGAACAGCTTCTCGCAGGGGACAACTCCCGATACGTCAAGATGCACTATGTGTCCCTGCCGTTCAACGTCAAGTATACTGTAGATTTCACACCCGGGTTCCGGGGCGCTTTCTACACCGGTCCGGTGATGAACATCGGCTTGTTCGGCAATCTCTATGAGGACAAGTTCCCCACGAACACGAGCCTGACCGATGCTACGCACCACCTGACGCGCGTGAACGCACAGTGGGATTTCGGCCTGGCATTCACCATCGCCGAAGCCGTGCAGCTGCGCCTGGGCTATGCCATCGGCCTCAGCCGGCTCGTCCCTGAACAAGAAGTCCGCCCCAACACGTTCACGGTCGGGGCGGCCATCCTGTTCTGATCGGGAAGACGGGCCGTCAGGCCTTCTTGCAGCCCCTGCGGGCCTGGACCTTCTCCTTGGCGTCGGCGTAGAGGTCTTTCACCTCCTCGCCGATTTCAGCGGCCTTGACCTTGGCCTTGCCGGCGACCTCGATCGCCTCTTCCTTCAGTTCCGCGGCTTTGACCTTGGCTTTCCCGGCGAGTTCGCCGGCCTTGATCTTCGCGTACTCCTTGGCCTCTTCGAACGTCACCTTGCCGTCCCCGTCGAGGTCCATCGCTTTCTTTTTGGGTTCTTCGCTCATGGTATCTTGGTTTTAGGGTTATGCCTGTACAAAAATAGCATTTTCTCCGGAATTGCATCCAAAAAGCCGTATATTTGAGGTATGAATGTCGTGATGATCGTACTCGCCGTGCTCCTGGGTGTCGTGGGCATCGTAGGCAGCATCGTACCGGGCCTGCCCGGGCCGCCGCTCAGCTGGGTTGGGTTGCTGCTGATGTACTTTTTCGGTGGCACCAACGGCGCGGGGGAGAGCATGTCGCTCGTGTTCCTGCTGGTCTGGCTGGGCGTGACGGTGGTGGTGACGGTGGTGGACTACCTGGTGCCCGCCTGGTTCACCAAGCTGACGGGCGGCAGTCAATACGCCTCGCGGGGCGCCATCATCGGCCTGCTGGCCGGACTCATCTTCCCGCTGCCCTTCGGGATGGTCGTCTCCTCCCTGCTGTGCGCCTTCCTGTTCGAGCTGGTCTTCGGCGGAAAAGGCACGGGCGAGTCGCTCAAATCCTCGTTCGGCGCCTTCCTGGGCTTCCTTTCGGGCACGGGCATCAAGCTGATCTCGTCTGCGCTGATGCTCTACTACATCATCGTCTATATCTAGAACAGGCCCACCACGAGGTTCCAGATCAGGAAGCGGGCCAGCTTGCCCACGAGCAGCAGGACGAAGGTCCAGCCCGGGGCGGTCCTGTAGAATCCCAGCGCCAGCACGAGGATGTCCCCGATGATGGGAATACCGCTGAGCAGGGCGAGCCAGGCCCCGTATCTCTGCACGGACTTCTGGTGTTTCTCCAGCTTTTCGCGGCTCACCTTCAGCCATTTCTCGATCCATTCCCATTTGCCGAGCCAGCCCAGGCCGTAGGTGAGCAGGCTTCCCGCCCAGCTGCCCGTCGTGCCGGCGACCAGACAGCCGACAGGATTCCGCGTCGCCGCCAGGATGGCGATGTACAGGGCGTCCGAACTGAAGGGAAAGATGGAGGCGGCGAGTGCGCTCCCGAGGAACAGGCCCAGCAGGCCGAGGCTCTCCAACCACTCCATCTAGACGCGCAGGATGGCATCCGCCCGGGCGGAAATCGCGTCGCGGTGGGAGATGAACAACAGGGTCTTGTTGCCGTGGAAGCGGCCATAGAGGCGGTCCAGCAGGGCCGCTTCGGTCTCGGTGTCCAGGGCGGAGGTGGCTTCGTCCAGGATGAGCGCGCCGCCCTCGCGCAGCAGGGCGCGGGCGATGGCGATGCGCTGGCACTGCCCTTCGCTCAGGCCGGATCCGGCTTCGCCGCAGGGTGTGTCCAGCCCGTCGGGCAGCTCCCAGACGAAGTCCGCCACGGCGGTATGCAGGGCCGTCCGGATCTGCTCCTCCGAGGCGTCGGCGCGGGCGAGCAGCAGGTTCTCGCGTATCGTGCCGCTGAGCAGGGAATTCCCCTGCGGAACATAGAGGAAATTGCCGCGCACGGCCGGTCCGGCGGGGAAGGCGCCCTCCGGGCCGTAAATCTCGATAACGCCGGATTCGGGCTTCAGCAGGCCCAGCACCAGCCGGCTGAGGGTGCTCTTGCCCGAGCCCGTCGGGCCCATGATCACCGTCAGCGTGCCCGGGGCGAAATCGTAGCTGAACGCATCCAGGACCGCTTCCGGCCGTTCCGGATAGTGGAAGTGCACGTCCGTGAGCCGGACGCCGGGGGCGCCGGAGAGGCGGACGCTTTCCGTGTCGGCCTCCTGCTCAAGTTCCTGCAGTTCCATCAGCCGCTCCACCGAAGTGGTGGCGTGGATGAAGGCGGGGATCTGGCGGGCCAGCTCGGCGATGGGCCGCTGGACCTGGCCGACCAGCTGCAGGAAGGCGGTCATCATACCGTAGGTCACCACGCCGTCGCGGATGCCCACCACGCCCCAGATGAAGGCGGCGGCATAGCCGCCCAGGAAGCCCAGGATCATGAAGGCGCGGGCCAGGGCGTTGTAATTGATGCGGGTGACGGTCTTGTCCAGCAGGTCCTGCTGGAGGATGCCCAGGCGCGTGAGCACGCGCTCCGTGCCGATGAGCGTCAGCACCACGATGCGCTTCTGCAGGTTTTCCTGCATCAACTGCTGGACTTCGGCGTCCTGCCGGCGGATGCTGTCGGTCAGGGCCCGCAGCCGGCGGAAGAACATCCGGGATCCCACCACGGCGGCGCCCATCAGCACCAGCAGTACCCACAGCAGGTTCGGGGCCATCAGCAGCAGGTACACCGAGGCGGCGACCAGCTGGATCAGGGTGACGGCCATGTCCGGGAGCCGGGTGCAGAGCAGGTCGGTGACCACGCGGACGTCTTCCTCGAGCCGGTTCACGGCGTCGCCGCTGCGGAAGGTCTCCCGCCCGGTGAAGCTGCTGCGCAGCACGGTGGAGAAGGTGCTTCTGCGCAGTCCGTTGCCGGTGCGGGTGGTGTTGTAGCTCTCCCACGCGGCGTGGCTGACCGAGCAGAGCAGCTGGACCAGCATGATGCCCAGCATGATGAAGATATGCGTCCGCAGGGGCGCGTCCAGCACGCCGGTGGCGATGTCCACCAGGCGCTTGCAGATCCATACGAAGCCCAGGGAGGCGGCGATGCGGACGACACCGATCAGCACGCTGAGCGCCGACCGGCCCCGGACGGGGCGGGCCATCGGGCGCAGGCCGCGCAGGATCTGCCGGAGCGGGATCATTCGGCGAGCAGGCCGGCATCCTGCCAGGATGCGGCGAGGGTCCGGGCGTCGGCGAGGGCCGTTTCCGCGGACACGTCATAGCGGTCCGTCAGCAGCCGGGCCATGTCCTCGGCCGTGAATTCGCGTTCTTTCAGTTCCTTGAACAGATAGGCGGCGGTGGCGTTCATCGATACCACCTTGCTGAAATCGATGCGGGCGATGCCGTCCCCCGTGACGATGAAATCGCCACCCAGCGGGCGCAGGACCAGTCCTTCGAGAATCTTCATGGGATAAAGTACATTTAAAGTTTCAAGAGTGTGCGCCGGTAAACGGCGAGGATATAACGCCGGACGGGCCTGAGGGCGCGCCAGACGCGGCCTTTTCCGGGCGCGCGGCGGCGTCCGTCAGGGCGGATGATTTCGGTCACGGTGCCGATCACGTCCGCCGTCGTGCAGTGTTCGGTGCCCCGGAGGTTGCCGTCGCCCATCAGGGTGAGGGCCTCTCCGTCGATGGCGATGATGCGGTGGAGGATGTAGCGGCCGCCGGTACGCACCAGTACCATGTCTCCCACGTCCACGCCGTCCATCCGGCGAAGCACCACGCGGTCCTTTCCGTTCCGGATGAAGGGCAGCATGCTGTTTCCCGTGGGCGTGATGACGGCCTCGTGTCCTTCGCGCAGGACGGCCGCCACCTCGCCGAGGAGGATGTCGTTGGGAATGATGCGTTTATCCATCGACGGTGCTTTGGCAGAGCCGGGCCGCCGCCTCGTCCGGCAGGCAGTCCAGCTGGTAACAGGGAGTCTGCATCGCGATCGCGGCGATGGTGGCGTGCTGGGCGTCGGCGAGCGCCCGGATGGGGCGGAAGCCCGAGCAGGACGACATCACGGACGCATAAGCCTGCGGGAGGCTCAGCCGCGCGATTTCGTTTTTGGGAGCCTGGCGGAGCCGGACGATGGCCCCGACGGGCGCGTCTTCGTTCTTGTAGCAGGGGGTCTTGCCGCTCCAGGGGGTGCCGAACACCCGCACCACGCCGTCCACGATGCGGAGCACCGGATTGTCGTCGTTGAGCAGGGAAGTGCCGTCCAGGTACTTGAGCCACAGGGAACTGTGGGTGCTCTTGCCGGTGCCGCTGCGCCCCAGGAACAGGAAACCGCGGCCGCCCCGGGTAACGACGGAGGCGTGCATCTCCAGCGCATCGAAGCGGGCCGACGCGAAGGCGAACAGCAACATCAGGGCGTTGTTCACGGCGAATTCCCGTGCGGAGGTTCCGCCTTCCGCGAAGAGCCTGCCCGCGCGGAATCCTTCGTCGAAGACGAGCCGTCCGCAGACCGGCGCACCGGCCACGGGGGCGAATTCCGTCATCCAGCCTTCCGCGCAGCGGTACAGGTTCACCACGGGCTCGCCCGCTTCCGCCTTCGGAAGATATACGGGCTCGAAGGGGCCTTCGGGCGCCGCGTCCGTCAGGGAAAGGGCGAACAACAGGTCCCTGTCCGGTCCGGGGATCTCGAACGGGGTGTAATTCGTCAGCCGCCCGTCAAAGGGATGCCCCTCGGGAAGCTGCAGGGAGAAAACCAGCCCTGCGACGCGGTAGAATCGGGTTTCCATCGATTATGAATCCAGTTTGAGCACGGCCATGAATGCGCTCTGCGGCACCTGGACGGTGCCGATCTGCCGCATCCGCTTCTTGCCTTCCTTCTGTTTCTCGAGCAACTTGCGCTTGCGGGTAACGTCGCCGCCGTAGCACTTGGCCGTCACGTCCTTGCGCACCTGCTTGACCGTTTCGCGGGCGATGATCTTGGCGCCGATGGCGGCCTGGATGGGGATGTCGAACTGCTGGCGCGGGATCAGGTCCTTGAGCTTCTCGCACATCTTTCGGCCGAAGGTATAGGCGTTGTCCTCGTGGATCAGGGTGGAAAGCGCGTCGGCCGGCTCTCCGTTCAGGAGGATGTCGAGCTTGACGAGTCGGGCCGGACGATAGCCGGTAATGTGGTAATCGAACGAAGCATAGCCCTTGCTGATGGTCTTCAGCTTGTCGTAGAAGTCGAAGACGATTTCGGACAGGGGCATGTCGTAGGTGAGTTCCACCCGGTCCGCGGTGATGTAGTGCTGGCTGACCAGCGTGCCGCGTCGGTCCAGGCAGAGCTTCATGATGGGGCCGAAGAATTCGGACTTGGAGATGATCTGCGCCCGGATGAAGGGCTCCTCGATGTGGTCGATGGTGCTTTGGGCCGGCAGCCCGGACGGGTTGTGCACGTCCAGGACCTCGCCCTGCGTCGTATAGACCTTGTAGGAGACGTTGGGAACCGTGGTGATCACGTCCATGTCGAACTCGCGGAAGAGCCGTTCCTGAACGATCTCCAGGTGCAGCAGCCCGAGGAAACCGCAGCGGAAGCCGCTGCCCAGCGCGAGCGAACTTTCCGGTTCATACACGAAGGATGCGTCATTGAGCTGGAATTTCTCCAGCACGGCGCGCAGTTCCTCGAACTTGTCGGCCTGCACGGGATACATGCCCGCGAAGACCATCGGCTTGACCTCCTCGAAGCCGGCGATGGCCTCGGCGCAGGGCTTCGCCACGTGGGTGATGGTGTCGCCCACCTTGACCTCGGTGGCGCTCTTGATGCCGGTGATCACGTAGCCCACGTCGCCGCAGCCGATCTCGCCGGTGGGGACGAGCTTCATCTTCAGGATGCCCACCTCTTCCACCTCGTAGTCCATCCCGGTGGCGAAGAACTTGACCTTGTCGCCCTTGCGGATGGAGCCGTTGAACACCTTGAAATAGGCGATCACGCCGCGGAAGGAGTTGAACACGGAGTCGAAGATGAGGGCCTGGAGCGGACCGTCCGGGTCGCCGTCGGGAGCGGGGATCCGCTCCACGATGGCGTCCAGGATGGGCGGCACGCCCTCGCCCGTGCGGGCCGAGACCTTGAAGACCTCCTCGGGCTTGCAGCCCAGCAGGTCGCAGATCTCGTCGGTGACCACGTCCACCTGCGCGGAGTCCATGTCGATCTTGTTGAGGACCGGGATGATCTCCAGGCCGTGGTCGATGGCCATATAGAGGTTGGAGATGGTCTGTGCCTGGACGCCCTGCGAGGCGTCCACGACGAGCAGGGCCCCTTCGCAGGAGGCGATGCTTCTCGAAACTTCATAGGAGAAGTCCACGTGGCCCGGGGTGTCGATGAGGTTGAGCCGATACGGCTCGCCCTTGTACTCGTGCACCATCTGGATCGCGTGGCTCTTGATCGTGATGCCCTTCTCCTTTTCCAGGTCCATGTCGTCCAGGACCTGGTTTTCCATATCGCGCGCACCGAGCGTCCGGGTAAGCTCCAGCAGGCGGTCCGCCAGGGTGCTCTTGCCGTGATCGATGTGCGCGATGATGCAGAAGTTCCGGATGTTCTTCATCTGGCTCAGAAGAGCTTGTTCACCTGCGCGTAAACGTTCTCCGCGGTGTAGCCGAGCTTCTCGTCAAGCACCTTGTAGGGGGCGGAGAAGCCGAAGGACTCGAGTCCCCACACCGTGCCTTCCGCCTCGGGGACGAGTCCCTGCAGCGTGACGGGCAGGCCGGCGGTCATGCCGAACTTCTTCACACCGGCGGGCAGCACGCTCTGCTGGTATTCCTTGCTCTGCTGACGGAACAGGCCCTCGGACGGCACGCTGACCACGCGGACCTTCTTGCCGTCGGCGCGGAGCAGCTGGGCGCCGGCCTCCAGGGTGGAGACTTCGGAGCCGGAAGCCACGAGGATGACGTCGGGATCGGCGTCGGAGCCGGCCACGATGTAGCCGCCCTTCGCCACCTGGGAGTAGTCGTTGCCCTCGGGCAGGTTGGCGATGTTCTGGCGGGACAGGATGAGGGCCGTCGGGGTGGCGGTGTTGGCCATTGCGAGCGCCCAGGCCTCGGTGGTCTCCTTGGCGTCTGCGGGGCGCAGCACCAGCATGGAGTTCTTGCCGTGGTGGTTCTTCAGCTTCTCCATCAGGCGGATCTGGGCTTCCTGCTCCACGGGCTCGTGGGTCGGGCCGTCCTCACCCACGCGGAATGCGTCGTGGGTCCAGATGAACTTGACGGGGAGTTCCATCAGCGCGGCCATGCGGACGGCCGGCTTCATGTAGTCGGAGAACACGAAGAAGGTGCCGCAGGCGGGGATGACGCCGCCGTGCAGGGCCATGCCGATGCAGCAGCAGGCCATCGTGAGCTCGGCGACGCCGGCCTGGAAGAAGGCGCCGGAGAAGTCGCCGGCCTGGAAGGCGTGGGTCTTCTTCAGGAAGCCGTCGGTCTTGTCGGAGTTGGACAGGTCGGCGGAGGCGCAGATCATGTTGGGCACCTGCTCGGCCAGCAGGCCCAGGCAGGCGGCGCTGGCGGAACGGGTGGCGTCGTGGTCCTTCTGGACGCACTTGCTCCAGTCGATCTCGGGGGCAGCGTTGCTGAACCAGCCGGCCAGCTGGACGGCCTTCTCGGGGTTGGCGTTGGCCCAGGCCTTCTCCTCGGTATAGCGGGCGGCCACGATCTGCTTCAGTTCCTCGGCGCGGTTCGCATAGAGTTCCTTCACGTCATCGAAGATCACGAAGGGGTTCTCCGGGTCGCCGCCCAGGTTCCTGACGGTATTCTTGTAGGCGTCGCCGCCCAGGGGGGCGCCGTGCGTCTTGCAGTTGCGCTCGTAGCTGGAGCCGTCCTCCTTGAGGGCGCCCTTGCCCATGATGCACTTGCCGATGATGAGGGCGGGCTTGCCGACCACCTTCTTGGCCTTCTCAATGGCCTTGCGGATCTGTGCGGCGTCGTTGCCGTTGATCTCGAAGACCTCCCAGCCGAGGGCGCGGTACTTGGCGGCCGTGTCTTCATTCATCACGACCTTGGTCTCCGTAGAGAGCTGGATGTCGTTGGAATCGTAGAACATGACGAGGTTGTCCAGGCCGAGGGTGCCGGCGATGCGGGCAGCGCCCTGGGAGATCTCCTCCTGCACGCCGCCGTCGGAGATGTACGCATAGACGGTTTCCTTCGCGAAGGTCGGGTTGCCGGTGCGGGCGGCGAGGAACTTGGCGGCGATGGCGGCGCCCACCGCGTAGGCGTGGCCCTGGCCGAGGGGGCCGGAGGTGTTCTCGATGCCGCGGGCGATGTCGAACTCGGGGTGACCCGTGGTGGGGGAGCCCCACTGGCGCAGGTTGGCGAGCTCGTCCAGGCTGTACTTGCCGATGAGGCAGAGCTGGCTGTAGAGCATCGGAGCCATATGGCCGGGATCGAGGAAGAAGCGGTCGCGGCCCGCCCAGGTGGGATTCTCGGGATCGTAGGTCAGGTACTCGCTGTAGAGCACGTTGATGAAATCGGCTCCGCCCATGGCGCCGCCCGGGTGCCCGGACTTGGCCTTTTCGACTGCAGAAGCGGCGAGGATGCGGATGTTGTCGGCCGCATGATTGAGAACGCTGATAGGATTTGCCATGTTACGTATGTTTTTGATTGATTATTTCCGAATCGTACAAAGTTAACAAATTATTTATTACCGTGTCATCCGTACCACGATCGACAGCGGCAGCGCCTTGCCGAAGCGGTCGCCGAGGGCGAGCTCGCCGCTCTCGAGGCCCACCGTGTGCATCGCCTGCCGCACCAGCGTCTCGCCCAGCAGGGCGGAATAGCCGTTGGAGTAGAGGTTCAGCACCAGGAAGGCGTCCTGTGGGGCGAGGATCTCCCCTACGGTGCGCAGCATCTCGAACAGGCATTCGTCCAGTTTCCATTTCTCCCCGTCCGGGCCGTGCCCGTAGGCGGGCGGGTCGAGGATGATGCCGTCGTAGCGGTTGCCGCGGCGGGCCTCCCGCCGGGCGAATTTCATGGCGTCTTCCACCACCCAGCGGATGCCGTCCAGGCCGCTGTGCTCCATGTTCCCGCGGGCCCAAGTGACCACCTGGCGCACGGAGTCGAGGTGCGTGAGCTCGGCCCCGGCGGCGCGGGCCGCCAGCGAGGCGGCGCCGGTGTAGGCGAAGAGATTCAGCACCTTCGGGGTGCGTCCGGATGCGGCGAGCGCGCGGGTCCGCCGCCAGATCCAGTCCCAGTTGGGTGCCTGCTCCGGGAACACGCCCACGTGCTTGAACGACGTGAGTCCGAGCCGCAGGTCCATCTTCAGCCCGTCGGGGTTGGCATAGCGGATCCACCACTGGTCGTCCATCTTCTTCAGGCGGTTCCAGGTGCCGCTGTCCTCCTTGCCGGCCTTGCCGAAGCCGGCCCCGGGGGTGAAGCTCGTATGCGCGAGCCGGCGCCACTCCGCATCCGGCAGCGACTTGTCCCACAGGGCCTTGGGCTCGGGACGCGCGAGCACGTAGGAGCCGAAACGCTCCAGTTTCTCGCCCGCGCCGCTGTCGAGGAGTTCGTAGTCTTTCCAGAGGGAGGAGGGGAATTCTGCCATATGCGCGCTTTATTTCGAGGCTGCGGCGTCGGCCGCGTCCAGCAGGCCGGTCAGCGAGTCTGTGAGCTGCTTGGCAAGCTCCCCGTCCCCGCCCTGCTTCATCACGTCGGCGAGGAAGTAGATGTACTGGCCCACCAGTTCGAACTCGTCGGGCGCCCAGTCATAGAACTCGATGTAGAACTTGGCGCTCTTCAGCAGTTCGGTTCCCATCTCGGCGGCCAGCGCCCGCGCCTTGTCGGGCTGTCCGAGCAGGTAGTAGTCCTCCACCAGGGAGATGACCATGTAGTCGTTGCCCGAGAAGCCCAGCGGTACGGTTTCCAGCGGATAGTGCTTCATCACCTCGCAGCACTTGTCCACCATCTCCAGCGCG
>Ga0247608_10003811_pt1 | contig 17325 bp, 20 predicted proteins | sample 176DNAGHGlowgp2_FD_193490 | JGI IMG/M metagenome (GOLD analysis project Ga0247608, IMG submission 193490) | Sheep rumen microbial communities from Palmerston North, Manawatu-Wanganui, New Zealand - 1766 DNA GHGlow gp2 | ecosystem: Host-associated > Mammals > Digestive system > Stomach > Rumen ... | reverse complement strand
CTTTTTTATATTCATTATAAATTTCAACTTTTAAATCTAAACTAAATTTTCTCATCAAAAAACCTCATTTCCTTGTCCAAGAAATGGGGTTCATAACACTTTGACTTAAGTGTTTTTTAAATTTCAACTATTATGCAGTATAATTAATTACAAGTAAAGAAAGTTAATTCTTTATTTTTTAATGCTATTATTGTATAATAACTTAAGAAACAGGTGATTTTATGTTTATAGATGAAGTAACATTAGAAGTTATCGCTGGTAGTGGTGGCAATGGATGTATGGCATTTAGAAGAGAAAAATATATACCTATGGGTGGACCATTTGGTGGTAATGGTGGAAAAGGTAGTGACATCATATTTGAAGTTGATGAAGGATTAAATACACTAATAGATTTAAGATTAAATAGAAAAATACAAGGTAAAAAAGGTGAAAATGGTTTAGGTAAAGCTAAAAACGGAAAAAATGCAGAAGATGTAATTATTAAAGTTCCACTTGGTACAGTAGTAACAGATTTAGATACAGGTTTTGTTATAGCAGATTTAGTAAAGAAAGATGATAAAGCAGTTATAGCAAGTGGTGGTAGAGGTGGAAGAGGAAACATAGCCTTTGCAACACGTTCAAATCCTGCACCAAACTTTGCTGAAAATGGTGAACCAGGTGAAGAAAGAAAAATTAAAGTAGAGCTTAAACTTCTAGCTGATGTTGGATTAGTAGGGTTACCTAGTGTAGGGAAATCAACATTAATTTCAAAAATTTCAGCTTCTCGTCCTAAGATAGCAGCATATCATTTTACAACATTAAATCCTAATTTAGGTGTTGTAAGAGCAAGTAAAAATAGATCATTTGTAGTAGCAGATTTACCTGGATTAATAAAAGGAGCTTCTTTAGGTGAAGGATTAGGAGATAGATTTTTAAAACATATTGAAAGAACTCGTGTCCTAGCACATATTATTGATATGGGGTCATCTGAAGGAAGAAATCCAGTAGATGATTACAATATAATCATAAATGAATTAAAAAGTTTTAATCCGAAAATTCTAGATAAACCTTCAATTATCATAGCTAATAAAATGGATTTAGAAGGAGCTAAAGATAATTTAGAAAACTTTAAAAAAGAAATAAAAGATAAAAAAATATTTGAAATTTCAGGTATTACAGGTACTGGTATAGACGAAGTTGTAAATGTCATAGCAGACATGTTAGATGAAATTCCAAAAACACCTTTATTTGAAGAAGAAAAATTTGAAAGTCATGTTTTATATAAATTTAGGGAAGAACAACCATTTAAAATTTATAAAGATAATGATACATGGGTTGTTGTAGGAGAAAAAATAGAAAAAATACTTAGAATGACAAAGTTTTCTTCAGATGAAGCAGTTGCTCGTTTTTCAAATAAACTTAGAAGACTAGGAATAGATGATAAGTTAAAAGAAATGGGTGCACAAGATGGTGATTATGTAAGAATACTTGATTTTGAATTTGAATATAAAGATAATGATAAACTGACTTAGTCAGTTTTTAATTTTATTAATTTGTAAAAATTATAATACAAACCATATATCAAAAAGTATGTATGCTAAAAAAGATGAAATACACGCATGTATTATTCTAGAAATAAGAAACGGCGTGTATTTTATTTTTGTGTCACTAATAATACTTGCTACTTGCATATGGACACTTAGCCCTCCAAATGATATAATCATAACGGATAATACACATTTAGTTTTTAGTGGTGCATTAAGTAAACTTATATATTTTAAACCTTGTGTCATTTCAAATAATCCATTTACGATACTTTGATTTAAACTATTTAAATTTGTATTATTATCTATAATTGTTGTTATAACTAAAAAAATTGTAACTGTACCTAAAATTAAAAAAAGTGTTTTTAAAGTATTAATTATAGAATTAGTTATAACTATACCAAAATTTAAATTATTTTTAGTTCTTTTTTCAGTCATTTTATTAATCGCATATTTAAAAGATATTTTATCTTTTTTATAATTTGATGAGTGATAGTTTCTAAAAATAATACCAATGATTATATTTCCAATATAATGAGTAATTAAAATAAATAATCCTACTTTTTTATTATTTAAAAATAAAGATAATGTACCTAGTATAAATAGGGGATTTGAAAAATGAGTAAACATTAATATCTTAGTAGCTTCAAATTCATTTATTAATCCATTATTATATAGTTCTTTAGTGTATTTTGAATTACTTGGAAAACCTGATATTAAACTCATAATAAATATAAATGCACAGTTACTGTTGCATTTAAATATTTTATTCATAAATGGTTTAAATAGTTCTGATACTAGTTCTACAAATCCATAATTAATAAGTAATTCAGAAATAATAAAAAAAGGAAATAGAGATGGGAAAATATTGTTTTCCCAGATACTAAAAGAAAATCTAACTGAGTCTAATACAACTTGAGAGGAAGTTAATATTTCAAGTGTAAAAAATACTAAAGTGATTATAATAGTAATACTTAATATGTTTTTTTTCATAAAAGCCCCCATTAATAGTATTATTAAATAGAAAGAAGGAAAATATGATTAATAAATTATATGAAATAATAAAACAAAATATAAAATTTATTGTTTTTTTAGTTGTATTATTTTTACTTTTTTATGTAAAACTTCCCTTTTATATTGATACTGGTGGAGGAATATTAAATTTAAATAAACGTGTAAGTGTAGATGATAGATATGAAAGTAAAGGATCATTTAATTTAACATATGTTTCAGAATTAGATGGTAATGTAATTTTTGTTTTATTTTCATTAGTAAATCCAAATTGGGATTTAATTAAAAAAAGTGATGTAGTAGCAAATAATGAAACAATAAAAGAAACAAATTATAGAAATAAAATGTTACTAAATGAAGCAAATAGTTGTGCTCATATTGTAGCATTTACTAAAGCTTTAAAAGATATAAAAATAAAAAAATCAGATTTATATATTACATATGTTGATGAAAATAGTAAAACTGATTTAAAAATAGGAGATAAAATAATTAAAGTAGATAATAAAAGTTATACAAAATTAGAATTAAAAAATTATATCCTATCAAAAAGTATTGGTGATAAAATAAATATTGAAGTAGAAAATAATAATAAAAAATATAATAGAATTGCTACAATAATAAATTTAAATAATGTACCATCAATTGGAATTATATTAACTGAAGAATATGATATAGAATCAAATCCAAAAGTAACATTTAAATTTAAAAATTCAGAATCTGGTCCAAGTGCTGGACTTATGACTTCCCTTGAAATATATAACAATTTAATAAAAGAAGATATAACAAAAGGTAAAGTGATTTCTGGTACAGGAACAATTGATGTAGATGGAACTGTTGGAAGTATTAGTGGAGTAGAATATAAATTAAAAGCAGCAAATAAAAAAGCTGATATATTTTTTGTACCAAATGGCGATAATTATGAAGAAGCAATTAAATTAAAAAAACAAAACAACTATAAAATAAAAATAATAGGTGTTTCTAGTTTTGAGGAAGCAATTAAATATTTAAAAAACAATTGATTTAATAATTAATAAAATGTATAATTAATGTTAGGTGATGCTATGTTTAGAAAAAAAGAAAACAGTAATAATGTTGATTACAATGATTTAAACGAGGTAATTGGATTAAGTAAACGAATACTTAAAATAGCATATATTTTAATTGCAGTTGTAGGTATTTATATAGTTACTAAATTATTTCAAACTTGGGAAATAAAAAAATTTATACTTACTTTAATTTCAATTTTATGTCCACTATTTATAGGACTAATTGTAGCTTGGTTATTTGATCCTGTTGTAAGTTTTCTACAAAGAAAAAATATAAAAAGAGTTTTGGGTACAATTATAGTTTATACAGTTATAGTTGGTGTATTATGGTTAATACTTTATACATTAATTCCAATGCTTATTGATGAAGTAAATGAGTTTGCAAAAACAATTCCTACAATTTTTGATAGTATAAAAAATTGGATTGATGGTTTCTTTGATAAATTTAATTTTGATGGTGTAGATATAAAAGGAATTAAATCAAATATATTTTCACGAGTTACTGAATTTGGAAGTGATTTAACAAATGATTTACCAACAAGTATAGTTAGTATTACTAAATCATTTATATCAGGTATTGGCTCATTTCTAGTAGGATTAATAATAGGATTTTTCTTACTTGTAAGTTTTGATAATGCAAACGAATTATTTATTACATTATTTCCATCAAAACTTAGAAAAGATGCAAGAGATTTAACAAATGAAATTAATACTTCTCTAAGAAGATTTGTTGAAGGTGCACTACTTGATTGTTTACTTATATTTGTTGTATCTTCAATAGGATTTTTAATATGTGGATTAAAAGCACCTGTATTATTTGGTTTATTTTGTGGAATAACTAATATCATTCCATATGCGGGGCCTTATATAGGTGGAGCTCCTGCTGTTATTGTTGCTTTTTCACAAAGTACTCCAACAGGAATATTAGTATTAATTACAATATTTATTATACAATTCTTAGAAGGTAATTTCTTACAACCATTAATAATGAGTAAAACTACTAAACTACATCCTGTAACAATAATTATTGGACTATTGATTTTTGGCCATTTCTTTGGTATTATTGGTATGGCTATATCAACACCAGTAATAGCTGCATTAAAGGCAATAATTTTATTCTTTAATGATAAATATAAATTTTTAAAATTTAATTAAAAACGTTGATGGGAAAATTAGCTATTTATTATTTTTTAGAGAGTCTATGTTAGGTGAAAGTAGATAAATGATATATAGTGAAAGCTAACTTGGAGTGTAATTAAAAATTACCGGGTAAAACCGTTATATCAATTAAGTTAAATTAGGATGGTACCACGGCTTTTTCGTTCCTAGAAAAGGTAGTGGTTTTTTTGTGTAAAGGAGGCTATTATGGAATTAAAAAATACACAACCAATTATATATGTTATAGCAGGTAAAGCAAGACATGGAAAGGATACTTGTGCAGGTATCATAAGCCAAATGTATGGTAAAGAATGTACAAATTTAAATTTCGCATATTCATTAAAAGACTATGCCAAAAGAATAAGTGATTGGGATGGTAGTGATGAGGCTAAACCAAGAGAATTATTACAAGTTTTAGGTACAAATATAATAAGAAAAAATATTGATGAGAATTTCTTTATTAATCGAATGATTGAAGATATAAAAGTTTTTGGATATTTTAAAGATGTACTTACAATTAGTGATGCTAGATTTAAAAATGAAATAGATAGTATTAGAAATAATTTTGAAAAAGTAGTTGTAATTAGGGTTAATAGACCAAATTTTGATAATGGCTTAACACCAGAACAAAAAAATCATCCAACAGAAATTGATTTAGATGATTATAACAATTATGATTATGTAGTTGAAAATGATTCTGATTTAGAATCATTAAAAGAAAAAATAAAAAAAATAGTAAAAGAGGTAGAAGATAAATGGATTTAAAAGATTTATATATAAATTATTTTGTGAGTTTAAATCACAAACAAATTCCTTCAGCACCAGTTGTTCCTGAAAATGATGCATCAGTATTATTTAATACTGCAGGTATGCAACCACTTATACCATATTTATTAGGTGAACCGCATCCATTTGGTAAAAGGCTTTGTGATTATCAAAAATGCATAAGAACAAATGACTTAGATGAGGTAGGAGATAAAACACACCATACATTTTTTGAAATGCTTGGTAATTGGTCTTTAGGGGATTATTTTAAAGAAGAAAGTATAACTTATAGTTTTAACTTTTTAACAACTGTTTTAAATATACCACTTGAAAGATTAGGAGTAACAGTATTTAGCGGAAACGAAGGAATAGAAAAAGATACTATATCTGCAGGTATTTGGAAAAAACTTGGAATTAAAGAAGAGAGAATCGCTTATTTAAATGATAACTTTTGGATAGCTGGTGAAACAGGGCCTTGTGGAAGTGATACTGAAATTTTCTATTTTAGAAGTGATGATGAAATACCAGAAAAGTTTGATCCAGAAGATGATCGTTGGGTTGAAATTTGGAATAACGTTTTTATGGAATTTTATAAAGATGAAAAAGGAAATTATACACCACTTAAAAATAAAAATGTTGATACAGGAATGGGCTATGAAAGAGTTGTTGCAGTACTTGAAAATGTTGATGATAATTATAAATCAAGTGTATGGACAGATGTAATTAAAAAAATAGAAGAAATATCAAAAAAATCTTATACTGGTAATGAACCAAGTATGAGAATAATTGCTGATCACATTAGAACTTCAGTATTTATTGCAGCAGATCCTTCTGGAATAAAACCTTCTAATACTGATCAAGGATATATATTAAGAAGATTAATTAGACGTGCTATTAGACACGCTAAAAAATTAGAAATACAAATTGATAGTGATTGGTTAATAGATATAGCTTCACTTATAATTAATAAATATTCTAAATACTATAAAGAATTAGAAGATAATAAAGAAGTAGTATTTGAAGTGTTAAAAAATGAATTAGTTAAATTTAATAGAACTTTAGAAAAGGGATTAAAAGAATTTGATAAAGCAGTTAAAAATGTAAATAAAATAGATGCAGCACTAGCATTCCATTTATATGATACATATGGATTTCCGATAGAATTAACTTGTGAACTAGCAAATGAATTAAATTTAGAAGTTGATGTTGAAGGATTTAAACAAAAATTTATTGAACACCAAGAAAAATCAAGAGCAGGAGCAAAAGAAAAATTTAAAGGTGGTCTTGCTTCAACTGGTGAAATGGAAACAAAATATCATACTGCAACACACTTACTTAATGCAGCACTTAAAGTGGTTGTTAATAAAGATGTACATCAAAAAGGTTCTAATATAACAGATAAAAGATTAAGATTTGATTTTTCATGTGATCATAAATTAACAGATGAAGAAAAAACTAAAACAGAACAGTTAGTTAATAAATGGATTAGTGAAGGACTTGAAGTTACAAAAAAAGAAATGAATAAAAGTGATGCGATTAAATCAGGTGCTGAATGTATGTTTATTGAAAAATATCCTGATATAGTTACAGTTTATAGTATTGGTGATGTATCACATGAATTATGCGGTGGACCTCATGTTAAAAATACAAGTTGTTTAGGTAAATTTAAAATTGTAAAAGAAGAAGCTTCTTCTGCTGGTGTTAGAAGGATAAAAGCAATTCTTGAATAATTTTAATGAACAACAACTTGAACAAATAAAATTAGGTGAAAATGATAATTTAGATGTGAGTATTTATTCAAAAAGCTATTTTGATTATGAACAAATGCGACAAATAAGGTATGGACTTATGCATAATATAGATGTTTCTATTTATGCATATCCATATTTCAATAATAAACAAATGTATCAAATTAGAAATGGGCTAGAGTTTGGATTACCTGCTATAGTTTATGCTATACCATATTTAAAAGAAGATGAAATGGAAGTAATATTTAATGTTCTTAATATTTATTTATATAATAATCCAAGTTTAAATGTTGAATTAGATTTAAAAAGTTTTAAACAATTTTATATTGAATTTTTAAAAAAAAGAAATATTCAACTTACTAATTTATATCAAAATATTGAAATAATAAAAAAAGATATTAAGAAAAAGGTGAAGTATGCTAAAAGATAATATGAAAAAAAGTGAGTTAAATTTAAGTAAATATGCTACATTATCAGATAGTGCAATTAGATTAAATGAAGAAACAAATGATTTTAGAACACCTTTTTTTAGAGATACAGATAGAATTTTGTATTCATTATCCTATAGCAGATATATAGATAAAACACAAGTATTTAGTAAAGTGTTAAATGATCATATTAGTAAGAGAATTATACATGTACAATTTGTTAGTAAAGTAGCTAGAACTATAGGAAGAGCTCTTAACTTAAATGAAGATTTAATTGAAGCAATGTCACTTGGACATGATATTGGCCATGTGCCATTTGGACATGTTGGAGAATCCATTCTAAATAAAATTAGTTTAGAACATAATGAAGGATATTTTATGCATAATGTTCAAAGTGTAAGAACTTTAATGAATCTAGAAAAAAACGGTAATGGAGTTAATTTAACTGTACAAGTATTAGATGGTATTTTATGTCATAATGGAGAAAAATTAGAAAAAAAATATACCTATAAAGAAAAAACAAAAGACGAATTTTTAAATGATTATAACATGTGTTATAAAGATAAATCACATAAACTTATTCCTATGACACTAGAAGGATGTGTGGTTAGAATAAGTGATATAATTGGGTATATTGGAAGAGATATAGAGGACGCTATGTTACTTGGAATAATAAGTGAAAAAGATATTCCAGAAGATGTAAAAAATATTTTAGGTAGTGATAATAAATCAATAATTAATACAATTGTACTTGATATAATAAATAATAGTTTTGGTAAACCATTTATTACTATGTCTGAAAGTATTTATAATGCACTTTTAAAATTAATAAAATTTAATTATGAAAATATTTATTTTAAAGCAAATACAAAAGAACAAATTGAAGAATATGAGAATATGTTTAGAAAAGTATTTGAATATAATTTAGAAAATATATCAAATAAAGATTCAAATATATATAAAGTATATTTAAGTAAAATGAATGATTTATATATTAAAAATAATTCAAAAGAACGTATTGTTATTGATTATATTGCAGGTATGACAGATGATTATTTTATTAATGAATATAAATGTTTTACAAAAAAATAGTATTATTACTATTTTTTTCTTATATATTTTATTGGTGGTATATGTATAAGTTAATAGCTCATAGAGCACTAGATAATCACAAATATAAAGAAAATTCAATTGAGGCGTTTATAAATTGTTTAGATAAAGATTATATTGATGGAGTAGAAATAGATGTTAGAATTACTAAAGATAAAAAATTAATATTAAATCATAATAGTATAATAGGCAATAACTTAATTAAAAATCAAACATTAAAACAATTAAAAAAATACAATGTTACATTACTTGAAGATGTATTAAAATTAAATACTAATAAAATAATTGTACTTGATTTAAAAGATAAAATGAAATCTGAAATAAAAAAGATAATTAAAAAATATAATTATCTTAATTTATATATATGTAGTTTTAATTATGAACTTGTTAGTGATTTATTAAATACAAATGTTAAAATTGGATTAATTGTTGGATATTTTATAAATAAAAATAAGAATTATAGTAAGTTTGATTTTCTAAATGTTAATTATAAAGAAAAAGTAAAATTTAATAAAGAAATAATGTTATGGACAATTAATAAATATGAAGATCTTAAAAAAATTAATATAAAAGATTTTTATTTAATAACAGACTGTGCATATAAATTCATTAAATCTTGATTTGTTTTTTTATAATTAGATGTATTAATTCTATTAAGCGTAATAGTATCAATATTAATTATTTTAGACTGTAGAGGAGTTACATCAATTCTTTTAAGTTTTACTTTAAAATGAAATTTTTTTGAAATAATTATAACTGAGTTTAATACTAAATATAATAAAAATAAAAATGTGGTTAATTCTATTAAAGCAAGCAAGTTAGTATTAGAATAAATAGATATTTTAGAATTTAAAACTATATTATTATCTTTAATTATATTTAATATTATAATAAATAAATACATAATTAAGTAATAAAAAATAATTGTAAGCTTATTATGTTTTTTAACAATTAAAATATTTATATAGAATATGATAAGTGTGAAAAAAGCAAAATTAGGGAAATACAATATATTAAATAATGTATCTATAAAATAATCAAAAAATAAAAATAATTTATCATATGAAATAAACACTAATACTCCAAAAATTAATACTAAAGATATAAATAGTATTAGTTTTTTTCTAATTAAAATTAAAAGTATTATATTTATAATAAATAAAATAAGTAAAAAAATGAAATATTTATTTGAAATAATACTATTAAATAAAATATTCATTTTTTTAAAAAATGACATTTCAAACATTATATCTCTTCTTTCTTAATTAAGTATGCAACATATACAGTTTGATGATAATCATCATGATAAGTACATGTTATTAATGTTAGTGTTGATTTATCATAATCTCTTTTTATATTTACAAAACCAGTTTTATCAACTGTATATATATCTGATATTTGATATGTATATTTATAATCATCATAATAAATGTACGCTAAATCATTTATATCAAGTTTATATAAATTTTTAAAAAAACTAATATATGCTGTACCTGAATGAGCAACTAAAATAAAATTACCATTTTCTATATTTGGATAATTAGAATATTCATGTACTGTAACATTTTTACTTATATTATTATCTTTATTATTAATATCTAAAAATCCTTTTTTTAAATTAATTTTAGGTATTTCAATAAAACCAATGTAGTAATAAATTTCAGGAATATAATTAGTTTCATCCTTAACAATTACTTCTTCATTTTCTTCTTTAACTATTACTTCCTCATTTAAATCTTCAACTTTAAAGGTAGGTTGATTTTCAAGTAATAATAATTTCATATTTTCTATTGCTTTATTTTTCTTTTCAATAAAATAATCATGAAGTAAAAAAAATATACCAATAAAAATTAAGCTAACACCTATATAATTACCAAATTTTTTCATATAAAATTATTCCTATTCCAAATAAAAATGTAAAAATTCCTAAATAAATATTATTACTTTTTATATTTTTTAAATTAGGTATTTTAGGTTTTAAATAATTACCAAGTTTTATTAAACTCATTTGACCATCTTGTTTTACACTAAAATTAAAATTACTATTACCATCTGTTATAGTGTAAATACCAGTATTTAAATTTAAATTTAAAAGTTTATCTTCAGTTTTAAATTTCTTAATAATATTTCCTTCATAATCTTTTAAAGTTAAATTAATATTCTTTAAATATTTATTGTTTTTTATAAATCCAACAAGTATCTTAGTTTTTTTAATTTCATTAAAAACATTTATATTTATATCACTATTAGATACAGTAAATTTAATTGATTTATCATATAATACATATTTATCACTTACTTGTATTTGTCTTAAACTATAATTTCCATTTTCTAAATATATATAATTTTTATCACTTAAATCTATTTTTTTACTTGTATTTTCTATAATAAAAATTGAATCATTTATAATCTTATTAGTATCATAATTATTAATTGTAACTTTATATTTATTTTCGTTTGAAGTTAATTTATTTATTGTAAATGTTTTTTTAATACTAGTAGTATTATCTGAAATTTCACTTGATATTAAATTTTGATAATTATCATTATAGGAATAATAATAAATAGTATTATAATTTAAATTAATATCAATACTATCTATATTATCAATAATTAGTATTTCATCTTTATTATAAGTTTTATTATTATAACTAAATGAAATAATATTATCATCTTCAATTTTTAATTTATTATCACTTACTATTATATTTGCATCTTTTACACTTTGATTTAATAATTCTTTTGATTTATCCAATATTTCATTTTTACTTAATTTAATATCTTTAGATAGTATTCCATTTTGATCATAATTAATATTTTTTAAATAATCATTTAAAAGAAATATTGATACCTGTGTTATATAGTAATCTTTTTTATCATCACCAGTTATACTTTTATTAGGATAACCATTTTTAATAATATTAGAGTAGTATATATTTTTATATTCATTTTTATTTAACGTTTTATCATATGGAATATATTTATTGTTATCAAAACTATAAAAATATGTATTTTTATCTTTTTTTATTGATATAAATAAATCATCAATATAATTTAAAGTTTCATATTTATTAATACTAGCGCTTACATTAATATTTATAAAAAATAGTAAAAATATAATAATCTTTTTCAAAGTATCACCCAATATATTTTGAAATTAATAATCATTTTTATTCATTTACAAATGTAAAAAAAAATTATATAATGTATAAAGAATAGGAGAAGTATTATGAAAAGAAATGGATTTACACTTGTTGAATTATTGGGAGTAATTGTAATAATATCAGTAATTGCATTAATAACTTTACCAATAATAAATGATATATTAGAAAATGTTAGAATGGAAGCATATCGTGATACAGGTTATGGTATACTTGATAGCGCTAATATATATATAACAAAAAACTTAGAAACTACAGATTTAAATAAAACATTTGAATTCCCAGATAATTACGAAGGATTACATTTTAAAGGAGAAGTACCTAAAGGTGGATATCTAAAAGTAGATGGAAATAAAACTGAATTATTTATTTACAATGATAAATTTTGTGCATCAAAATCATTAAGTGAAGAAAAAATAAAAGTAGAAAAATTAGAAGATAATAATGGAACTATAACAGGATGTGGTAAGACTATTGAATAAACCTTAATTGGTTTATTTTTTTTTGTGAAATTACTTGTAAGTTAACTTTTAATAGTGTATAATTATAGAAGGGAATGTTGGTTAACTAGTGTCTACCTCTTATCTTACTTAAGAAGGAGGTGATTTGGTGAAAAAACGTGAATATGTTTGTAGAGTTTTACTCTTACTAGCCATAATTTTATTCCTTCTATTAATGATGATAGTTGAAATAAAAAAATGACACTTAAGTCAATGTGTTATGAACCCCATTTCTTGGACAAGGAAATGAGGTTTTTTGATGAGAAAATTTAGTTTAGATTTAAAAGTTGAAATTTATAATGAATATAAAAAAGGACGCGCATTGCAAGAATTATCTAAGGAATATGAAATGAATTTTTCAAATTTAAGGTATATGGTTAAATTTATTGATAAATATGGCATTGAGGAATACATTAAACCTAATCATTATTCTGATGACTTAAAACTATATTTAATACAACGCGTTATAAATAATGAAGATACAACATTTAATATAGCTTTAGAAGGTGGATTAAAAAGTAGAACTCAATTAGTTGATTTAGTTAAAAAATATCGTGAAAACGGTTATAATATAGTTGAACGGAAGCGAGGCTGTTTAACTATGACAAAAAATGATAAAAAAACTTTAGAAGCTGAAAATAAAAAATTAAAACAGGAGAATGAGTATTTAAAAGCTCAGTTAGAATACTCAAAAAAATTGAGAGCCGTTGTTCAATCAAGGAAGAATCGACAACAGAAGAAAAAGTAAGTGTTGTTTCTGAACTTCGGCTAAAATATGATTTAAAGATTCTTCTACAAATAGCAGGATTACCTAAATCTACTTATTACTACACTATATCTAAAATTGATAAAGATGATAAAAATAAAGAAATAATTGAATTAATAAAAAAGATTTTTATTGATAATAAAGAGCGATATGGTTATCGTAGAATAACTTTAGAATTAAGAAATCAAGGATATAATGTTAATCATAAAAAAGTATATAGAATAATGATTAAACTAGGGTTAAAGCCTTTAAAACGTAATAAAAGAAAATATTCATCTTATAAAGGTACTGTTGGAAAAATATCAGATAATTATATTAAAAGAAAATTTAATGCAGATAAACCTAATCAAAAATGGTATACGGATGTAACAGAGTTTAATTTACGTGGAGAAAAAATTTATCTATCTCCAATTCTAGATGGATTTAACGGAGAAGTAATATCTTATAATACATCTAAATCACCTAACTTAAAACAAATTGATGATATGCTTAATAAGGCTTTTAAAGATAGAAATTTGGAAGGGTTAATATTTCATTCAGATCAAGGATGGCAATACCAACACCAATCATATCAACAAAGATTAAAAAATCATGGAATTATTCAAAGTATGTCCAGAAAAGGAAATAGTATGGATAATGGAATGATGGAAAACTTTTTCGGATTACTTAAAACTGAAATGTTTTATGATCAAGAAGATAAATATGAAACAATAGATGAATTAATTTTAGCAATAGATGACTATATTAATTATTATAATTATGATAGAATAAAGGTAAAATTAAAAGGATTGTCTCCTGTAAATTACAGATTACAATCCTTAAACAGTCCAAATTAATGGGTTCAGTACAATGACTTAAATGTCGACCAAACTTTGGGTAGACATTAGGTTAAAACCAAATGTTCCCTTTTTATTTTATTCAAATTTCTTTGACAAATACATTGTAACATAAAAGTTAATTTTTTTCAACTATATGTATAAAAAAACTTCTTTCATATCAAAATGAATTTGAAAGGAGAAATTATGGCACGTCATAAAGTTGAAATATGTGGCGTGAATACTGCGAATATTAAAGTTTTAAGTAGTGAAGAAATGAATGAATTATTTAAAAAATATCAAAGTGGAGATATGAGTGCAAAAGAAAAATTAATTAATGGCAATTTAAAATTGGTATTAAGTATTTTAAAAAAATATAAAACTAGAGTAGATAATATGGATGATCTATTTCAAGTAGGATGTATAGGTTTAATTAAAGCGATTGATAATTTTGATTTATCACATGAAGTAAAGTTTTCAACATATGCTGTACCTATGATATTAGGTGAAGTTAAAAGATACATACGTGATAATAATTCAGTTAGAATTGCTAGAAGCATTAAAGATACAGCTTATAAGGCATTAAAGGTTAAAGAAGAATTAACTAATAAATATGGTAAAGAACCAACAATAAAAGAAATAGCGCATAATTTAAATATAGATGAATATGAAGTAGTACAAGCACTCGATTCAATGAAAGAAAGTATTAGTATGTTTGAACCAATTTATAATGATGGTGGAGATACTATATATTTATTTGACCAATTAGAAGATAAAAGTAATAATTTATATCCAATTGAAACTCGTATTGCTTTAAAAGATGCTTTATCTAAATTAAAGGATAAAGAAAAGTATATTTTAATAGAAAGATATATTATAGGTAAAACTCAAATGGAACTTGCAAGTGAAATTGGTATTTCACAAGCACAGATATCACGACTTGAAAAAAGTGGAATAGATAATATTAAAAAAATGATTCTTTAGAATAAATATATATCAATTTAATAAAATAAATTAGGTGGTATTATGCGTTTATCTGAACTTCAAAATAAAGATATCATAAGTATAAAAGATGGTAAAAAAATAGGGAATATAATAGACATATCATTAGATAGTGATGGTAAAACAAGTGCTCTAGTAGTTGAAAAATCAAAATTTTTTGTATCTATGTTTTCTACTAGTGGTGAAATATTAATAAAATGGGATCAAATAGAAAAAATAGGAGAAGATGTAATACTTGTTAGTATTTCACTTTAATTGACATAAATATTAAATTCATTTATAATTTTAATGGTGGTTAGATGAAAGTATTACTATATACAGAAGGATATAAAAAAATAGGAAAATCAGGTTTAGGTAAAGCTGTTAATCATCAAATTAAAGCTTTAACTGATAATAATATTGAATATACATTAGATAAAAAATGTAAAGATTATGATGTAGTACACATTAATTTTTATGGATTAAATTCATATTTTCTAGCAAAAAAAGCTCATAAATTAGGTAAAAAGGTAGTATATCATGCTCATTCTACAGAAGAAGATTTTAGAAATTCATTTAAATTTTCTAATTTAGTAGCCCCTCTTTTTAAAAAGTGGATAATTAAATGTTATAACTTAGGTGATGTAATTATTACTCCAACACCTTATTCAAAAAAATTACTTTTAAACTATGGAATTAATAAAAAAATATACCCAATTAGTAATGGAATAGAAATGGATTTCTTTAAAAGTGATAAAAGTTTAAAAGATGAATTTAGAAAAAAATATGGATTTAGTAATGATGATAAAGTAATTATGGGAGTAGGATTATATATAGAAAGAAAAGGTATACTTGATTTTGTAGAACTTGCTAAAAGAATGCCTGAATATAAATTTATTTGGTTTGGTTATAGTCCATTAATGTTCTCTCCTAAAAAAATTAAAAAAGCAGTAAATACAAAATTAGATAATTTAATTTTTGCTGGATATGTAGAACCAAGTGTACTTAAAGGAGCTTATAATGGAGCTGATTTATATTTATTTCCAACATTAGAAGAAACAGAAGGTATTCCGATACTTGAAGCTTGTTCTTGTAAAATAGATGCACTAATAAGAGATATACCAGTATTTGATGAATGGTTAATAGATGGAGTAAATGTATATAAAGCAAAAGATATAAATGAATTTGAAATTAAAATAAGAAAAATACTAAATAAAGAACTACCATCACTTAAAGAAGAAGGATATAAAGTAGCTTTAAGTAGAGAAATATCTAAAGTAGGTAAAGAATTAGTTAATGTATATAAGGAAGTATTAGATGCAGAAAAAAATTAATATATTATTATTTAGCTTAGTATTTGCCTTATTATTATTTTTAATAATAAATAACAATAAAATAAAAGTATACACAAAAAAAATAAACTATTTAGATAATACAGTAGTAATAAATATTTATTCTAAAAAATTATCAAATAATGTATTTAAAGAAATAGAAAAAATATATAAATCAAGTAATGATGATATATATACTGTGACAAATAAAGCAAATAATAAATTAAAAAAATTAAAAATAAAAAAATATATAATAAATGCACAAGGAAATATTATAGTAGGAGAACATTACAATAATGATTACTATAAAGTCGCACTAGAAGATCCTAATATAGAAGACGGTGTATTTAAAGTAATAAAATTAAAAAATAAATCAGTAGCAACTTTAATTAATCCAGATCATACTATAAAAAATGGAACAAGATATTTTAATGATGTTACTTATAAAAGCATCAATGTAATATCAAATGATTTACTTAAATCAAAAAAAGTATTAGATAAACTTTATAAATTAGATATAGATGAAGGTAAAAAATATATAAATAATTTAAAAGATGTAGATGCTATATGGTATTTAAATGATGATAGTATAGTAACATCAAATGGTGTAAACAAAATGTAAAAGAGAAGAAATATCAAATAAATTCTTCTTTTTTTTGATACAATATTATTAGTATAGGAGGAAATCAAAATGAATGAAAGAAAAAAGAACATCCTACTTGCAGTACTGGTAGTAGGGATTATTTCAATGACAGTAGCTTATGCAGCACTTTCAACAACATTAAATATTAATGGAAGTGCATCAGTACAAAATATAGATCAAAGTTGGAATATACACTTTGCTCATATAACAAATACTAATAATGAAGTAGTAACACATGGGGTACGCTACAGCTGGCAGTAGTATAACACTAGATAATACTACAGTAACAGTACCACAAGCAACATTAAAAGCACCTGGAGACAAAGTAGAATATATCTT
>Ga0247608_10003809_pt1 | contig 17326 bp, 14 predicted proteins | sample 176DNAGHGlowgp2_FD_193490 | JGI IMG/M metagenome (GOLD analysis project Ga0247608, IMG submission 193490) | Sheep rumen microbial communities from Palmerston North, Manawatu-Wanganui, New Zealand - 1766 DNA GHGlow gp2 | ecosystem: Host-associated > Mammals > Digestive system > Stomach > Rumen ... | reverse complement strand
ATATTCTTCTGTTAACTCATTTAATTGTGCACCTATTGCTTCTTGACGCTCTTTATAAGCAATAGCATCTTGAGTTGACATTCTACTTGGAGTAAGATTGTTTTTTTGTGATTCTAATTCATCAATTTGTTTATGTAGTTCTGCTAGTCTAGGACTTTTTTCTTCAATATATTGATCGTAGTAATCTACTTCTGCAAAAGCATCATTTTGCATTTCTGAAATTGATTTAAACATTTCTAATGCTTCGCTTGACAATTCGCTATCTTGTTCTAAAAAATAATTAAATAGTTCTTTTACACCTTCGACATTCTCTTTTAAAATATCGATAGTTACTTGTATGTTTTCTTGAACCGATTCGATATTAGTAGCCATTTTGCTTATAGCACTATTAGCGGCTTCCAAAGTACTAGCATTAGATAATTCTACTGAAGAAATATCAATCATTGATACAACTCCAGCTAAATCATTAATGTTATCAACTGATTTTTTTAATTCCTTGTTGCTATCATATAAATTATATAATTGAAGAGATACATTGTCAGTTTCCATTATTTTCCACCTCCAATGCCCTTTCGTTGTGTTTGGATTCAATTCCTAGTGCCCGATTATATAACAAATTGTTTTCAGTTATTTTTTGATTACACTCACTTATTGCTTCATTAATTGCATTATGCAGATTGGTTAAATTTGCTAATTCAGTTTTAATTATTTCTGTATTAACGACTTTTGTGCCAAGAATTATTTCTTCTAGTTTCTGTGACACACTTGTTAATACTTCTTCAGTGCTTTCAAAATATGTAGTAGTATTTTGTAATTGATTCTTAACATTGGTATATTTGTTAATTTTATCTTTATAGTAACTTGAACTATACATATTTTGTCACCTCTTTATTATCATATTTATCTATTCTAATACAATTTTATCATTTATAATTCTTATAGTCAATTAATAAAAAAGATAAATAAGAATTATTTATCTTTTTAAACATCATAGGTTTTATCAATGGCTTTTAATTCGTTAAAGGTATCTATTTCTATGATATCTCCTTCATAACATTCTCTTACATAGATTTGATAGTTTTTCTTACAAACATCAAGAATTACTTGTTCCCAATATTTTTCTTTACCACCTGGAGAATTATAGACCATTTCGATATCTTTTTCTATTTTTTTAGCATCTTCAGAGTTATAGTAGGAAATACCATACATTTGATAACAATTGTATCCCCCTACTTTTTCTTTAGTAATAATACCATTCTTAGTTTCTAAGCACCAATCGTCAGTAACAGTTACATATTTACCTAAGAAATTACTTTGGTACTCATATTTTCTAATTAAATTAGGATTATATAAATACAAATCAGATTCTAAAACATAAGCATTAGCAAATTTATCTCTTACTAAATAAGCTGATGAAATATTATTAGCTTCATTATATTTGCTATTTACAATAAATTTGATATTGGGATATTTCTTTTGTAAGATTTCAAATTGTTCATATAGGTATCCCGTTACAATGATAATTTCTTCAATTTCGGCTTTAACACAAGCATCTAGTAGGGTTTCAATAATTCTCTTACCATTTACTAAGACTAATGGTTTTGGGGTATTTAGGGTAATTGGAACTAATCTAGAACCAAAGCCAGCGGCTAAAAAGATGGCTCTTTTAACACGATATGGACTTAATATTTCAAGTCCTTCTTTCGTAATCATATTGTCTTCAGTAATATATTTATTTTTAACTAAATCACTAATTATTTTATTAATGGTTCCTAAAGATAATTTAGTTAATTCTGATATTTTTCTTTGTGATAATTTTTCTTTTTCTTTTTCAATGGTTGTTAAAACTAAAAATTCATTATATGTTATTTTCATACATTTCACTTCTCCTATGTTCTTTACGATTTATTAAATATACGGTTCCTTTAACAATAACATTAAAGGATAAAATTATTAACGATATTATTGCTGCTTCCCCTAACATCAAGTTTTCTTCATACATATTAATCATTAGTGATAAAGGCATGGTTTTGGTATTAAATAAGAAAGCCACTGCTGATATCGTAATCATGGAATTGACAAAGAAATATGCAAACATTTCTCTAATTGTCTTTTTAGTACATGGAACTATAACATCAAGAATAATTCTAAAAGGACTAATATGACATGTTTTAGCAACAACTTCATAGTTAGGATTTACTTTTTGTAAGGCATTATAAGCCATTAAATAAGGACTAGCTATAAAGTGAATAATATTTACTAAGATTAAGATTATATAAGTATTATAAATAAAACTATTATGGAAACTAATCGTATAAGACAAACCTAAAACAATGCCTGGAATCGCTAAAGATACGATTGTTAAAATATGGGCTAATTTAGAAATTTTACCTTTAATTCTAGCGGTATAATAAGCTGTAAAATATGCAATAATTGTTCCAATGATTGAGACAACTATGGCAATTAATAAGGAATTAAAGATATACATTCCAATATTATTATCGATAATATATGTAAAATGTTTTAATGAAAATACTCGATTTAGTACATAATTATCAATAAAAGCATAATAGATAAATGATCCAATAATCATAAAGACAAAGATAATTACTAAATATACAAAAATAGTAAGTAAAGTATCTCGTAATTTATTTATTTCAATTTTAAATTTTTTTCCTTCAAATTCACCAAATGAATAGTCTTTAGTGAAATTATCGAAGATAAATGATACAAAAGCTGGAATTAATAAGAATAATCCAATCATGGTACCTCTTGAAAAATCAAGTAGGCCAATAACTTCTTTGTATAAGAATACTGGTAAAGTTATAAATTTACCACCAACTGCTAAAGGCACTCCATAATCAGTAAATATCAATGTAAATACTGCAAATATAGCTGATAATAATGGCTTTTTCATATAACACATAGTTACATTTTTAAAGGTTTCCCATTTATTCATTCCTAATACTTTTGCTGAATCATACATGGTATTATCAATATAATTAAAGCCATCATCAAGCATTAAGAAAGCAACCGGAAACGAGTATAAGATAGAACCGATGATAATTCCTGATTCACCAATAATATTAAAGCTAAAGATTGAGGAAATAATACCATTAGCCCCAAATAGATTGATTAAACCTAAACCATGAGATATTGAAGGAATTAGCATTGGCAAAGTTAAGAATACTTTTAGGATAGCTCTATGTTCAATATTTGTTCTATTTAAGGTATAAGCAAGCAGATATGCAATTATAATAGATATAATCGTAGCAATGGTGGTTACTAATAATGAGTTATTAAAAGCATTTTTAAACGCAACTGACGCAAGTAGTTCAGGAAAAGTAGACCACTCTACTTTTAAAAGCATTGTTAAAAGTGGATAAAAAACAGCAACTAAAAGGAATAATAAAATTAAATAACTAAATTTTGACTTTTTTTGCATTATAGATCAATTCCTGTACATTTTTCAATTGAAGATACTTTTTCAATTAAATGGTTAGTAACGAAATTTCTAACATATTCATTGGCTGGATGATTATAGATTTTATTAGGGGTATCTATTTGGAGAATATTACCATCTTTCATTACCATTACTCTATCGGATAATGAGAAAGCTTCTTCTTGATCATGAGTAATATAGATCATGGTTGTTTTAAACTTCTTTTGAATTTCTTTTAGTTCTTTTCTTAATCCTAAACGATTATCAGCATCTAGAGCTGACATTGGTTCATCAAAGAGAATAATATCAGGATTTAATGATAAGGTTCTAGCAATCGCTACTCTTTGTTGCTGTCCTCCGGATAATTCATGAGGATACTTATTTAAATGTTCATCCATATTGACAACACTTAACATATTTAGTGCTTCATTTTTGGCTTTAGTTTTATTTTTATATTTAAGATTTAAGGCATACATTACATTATCTAAAACAGTCATATTAGGAAATAGTGCATAGTTTTGAAAAACCATCCCCATTCCTCTTTTAGCTGGATCAAGATTTGTAATATTCTTACCTTTTTTTATTATTTCACCATTTGTTGGCTTTTCTATACCAATTAAAATTTTAAGTAAAGTTGTTTTACCACAACCTGATGGTCCTAATATTGATAAGAATTCACCGTCCTTGACGGTAAAACTAATATTATTTAAGACAGTTTTTTTATTATATATTTTGGTAAGATTTTTAATTTCCAGATTATCCATTTACTTCTTCCCATCTTTTAGTTAATCTTTCTTTAGTTTGTATACTATCAATACCAGTCATATCAGCATCTTTTAAGTTTTCTGGATAATTTGCAACTTTATTATTTTGTTCTTTTAAGATAATATCAGGCATAAAGTTTTCTTTATCATAACGTCCAAAAACATTTACCACAAATTCAAATACTTCTTTAACATGCTCTTTGTCTTCGTGTCCTTTAATAATACCACAAGAAGTAGTATTATATGGTGAACCAGTTTCTAGTTCGACAATTTGATAGTCATAACCATCATTAATAGCTTTGACACCTTGAGCAGTCATTCCCATAGCAATGGCAATTTCACCTTGTTTTAGTAAGTTAGTTGGCCCTGAGCCAGAAGTTGTAAACTCACGCATATTTTCTTTTAATTTTTTAAAATATTCAATGGCTTTATCTTCACCCATAATATTTACAGTGTTCAAAAAGAATCCATAACCTGTTCCTGATGTTTTAGGGTCTGGCATTGCAATTAAGTTCTTATATTCTGGCTTTAATAAGTCTTCATATGTTTTAGGAATAGTTAAATTATGTTCGTTAAAGTACTTATTATCAATAATTAATGTTAAAGTATATTTAACCCAAGTTAAATAATTATTTGAAGTATTAACTCCATCTAGATAGATTGAATCATCAAAATATGAGATATCAGCAAATTTATCTTCCATATCTTTAACATGCGCTGTCTCTAAGTCAATAACGATATCGGCTTCAACATTTTCCCCTTCTGTTTTAATTTTAGCAGCACTGTTACCAGTACCAATATGTTGAACAACAATATTTAGATCAGGAAATCTTTCTTTTAGTTGTTCTTTTAAAGCTTGGTCTCTTTCTTCTTCTTGGCTAGAATAAATAACCACATCATTCTTTTTACCGCAACCGGTAATAGTTAGTGTCATAACTAATAATAACACTAGTAAAATTGTCTTTTTCATTTCTTCACTCCGTTCATTTTCTTAATTGTATCATTTTAAAATGAACATGTCAATACGATAATAAAAAATGTTGGCAACAACATTTTTTATTTACTTTTGATTTTGCTAACACTAAATTCATCATATTTGATTACATAGCATGCTATCTTAAGTTTTTCTTTTGCTGTGTTACTTATCTTTCCAAAAATATTTGAAAGATAAGTAATTTGCTTATCATGTCTTTCTCCCCATGCTTCTTCAGGCTCATCATTCAAATTAAATTCATCATATCTTATCCCTATAACTAGTGAATCATTAGGTACCATAAAAGTTAGACTACTAGGCCCAAAATTTATCAAACAAGGCGAAATTTTTAGATTCTCGTGGATTACTTTCCTATATGTTGACTCAATATATTTTGCTATTTTTTCGTTATATTTAAAATCATCATTTTTAATCATATTGTAAAGTTCTTCGCGTTCTTCCTTTGATAAATTAATTATATTGACATTATTTCTTAAATATATATATGATAGTTCCTCACAACTAAACCATTGATAGATATCCATGTTTTCGTTTGAAACTGGCAAAAATTCCAATCCACTTTGTTTTATTGAATCATCTATTATTTTTAAATCCAATTTGTCAATTAAATACTGCGTTAACATATATCGATATGCCGATGTTAAATATAGAAAAGTATCTTTAACATCTGATGACATATCTTCGATACTAAATGGATTAGTATTTGGCGCTAATTCTTTATAATTGTTTTCAGTTAATATTTTCACATTTTACCTCCATTGATATTTTTAATCAATTAAAATTCGTTAGTTATTCTCTAGTGATTAATAATATTCCAACTGTTTATTTGGAATTTTTTCTTCATTAAATCACTATAGGTTATTAAGTACTTATATCCCCATGAGCTGACAACAAAACCATAATTGGTTACTCCAACTACCGCTACCGCGTGTCCTCCGCCTTCCCAAACGGCTGTTGTATCAGATGGTGCACCTGGCGTCATTGGATGCATTACAATTGCTTTGCCTTTATTATCCCATATATCTAATTGAACATTATTCCCATGTTCTAATTCTGCCATAACGGTATGCGCCAATGTATTCATTTGATTATTAGTGGTGATTCGTTGACCATATTGTATAATTGAGTTGGTGTTTAATGATAGATAATCTTTTTTTGACTTCAAAAATGACTCAATTGCAGTAGAGTTTATTCCGTACCCACGATATGATAAATATTGCTGATTCTTGGCATCCATTTTGGGTCTGTTAAAAACATCACGTTCATTTGAAATAGAAATTACACTAATTGTGCCATTCGAATTGTTCCTAAACATACTTCCACCATGAGCTTCATTGTTCATATATGTATACATGTCTAGTAGCAATTCTCCGGTATTTAATATTGTTTTGCCTTTAGAATTAGTTGTATACATCGAATACCCAAAAGTTTTCTCGAAAGCGCTTGGATTGTTTCTATAAGTAGCAAAAATGCCATTAGCGATAGCAGCGTAAGAGCATGCACCTTTACTATCAAGTCCTTTTATTATCATTTCGGCTGAATATTCAGTAAATCCTTGTTGCATTAGTTTCTTTTTTAATCTTTTAAACTCCGGCGTGCCTAGCGACATTTGATTATAAATCATATCACTAAAAACCTGCCGTGTTAAGAAACCTTGATCTGCACCAAAATCATCGAATAAGGAAAAGAAGCGTTCTATTTCTCTATATGATACATCAATAATAACTTTTGCATCACTTTTTTTAATTCTCTCCAAAAGTGTTGCTTTAACTTCTGATTTAGTTAAATCCTGTCCTTTAAATTCTTCAATTAGTTTTTCGGCCTGCTCGTTGGTAATACTATAAGTAGTGTCATTCAAAACGAATTCAATACCAGCCCCAGCAGTATTCATAATACCTGCAGTAATCATACCATAAATGCCAGATTTTAATACTTCATTCCAATCAACTTCATATGGTATTTCGCCTCTAGATGCAATGGTTAAAAATAATGGATCTAATATTGATTGTAATGATTCTTCGTTGCCTTCACTTAGCATCTCTGCAAACAATTTAGGTATTCCAAGACCTTTTGTTATAGCCTCTGATGTTTTACCACCGGCTAATTTAGTTATACCTCCAAGTACATATTCGAGCCCGGCTTCAGATAATCCACTAAGAATACCATATAACCATGCACCACCTTCGTCTAATCCTTGTTGCAAGGCCTGTTCCCTTGCATTTCCTGTAGCAGACAATCCCATTAATGTAAGTCCTGCCCACTGACAGCCTGGTATTGCACTTACTACAATTGATGGAACCATGTTTCCAATACTAGATGATATTTCATATGAGCCGGTTGCTAGTATTCTTTTAAATCCTTCTTCGCCATATTTATCTTGTAAATATTGGATTAAATACTGTGTTTTATATTCTTCCGCAGATGTTTTGCCATCAGCATCGATTAAATTATCCAAACCATTAAAAAATGTTTTTACACCATCGCCAAAACCGACAAATCCTAATTCAGCAATCGTATTGGCAAAGGCATTTGCCTCAGTCACAGTATTATAAACTCCACCCACTTCATCATATACACTTGTACCAATCGCAGCATAATAACCATCAATTGTATCTGTTATACTTTTTGCTAAATCTTCACCATGTCTTTGATTGGCTTTATCTTCCATATATTTTAAATAGTCATCTAATCTTTTTTGATTACCTGTATTGTATAAGTATATGATTATATTTTTTTCATCTTCAGTTAAATAGTTTAAAACATTATCTTTATATTCTCTTACTTTGGAATCATTTGAACTTTGTATTATTATATCTGGTATTTCATATGGATACTCAAAATATATTTCACATGCCAAAGCTGTCTCACTAGTAGTAGGTAGTGATCCATCTTCATATGTTTTATTCCATGTTGTTATACTTTTTTCAAAATCATCATATTGAGCATACATACTATAAGCATTTTCAAAAGCAAAATTTCTAAGTTGTTTCATTAACATTAAATCTTGAAGTAAAGTTGCATATTCTTCAGTTAACTCATTTAATTGTGCACCTATTGCTTCTTTACGCTCTTTATAAGCAATAGCATCTTGAGCTGACATTCTACTTGGAGTAAGATTGTTTTTTTGTGATTCTAATTCATCAATTTGTTTATGTAGTTCTGCTAGTCTAGGACTTTTTTCTTCAATATATTGATCGTAGTAATCTACTTCTGCAAAAAGATCTTCTTGTTTCTCAGCCGCAGTTTTAGATACTTTTTCTACTTCGTTTATTATATCACTTATTTCAATACTGTTTTCATCATAATAATCAAAGAGCATTGTTACCATTGGATCAATTTCTTTCATACTATTAGTAATACTAGTTAGTCTCTCTTCAATTTCATTTGCTTTATATTGCGCCATATTAATTATTTTTTTTGCTTTATCTAATGAATCAATGATAAATAATTCACTATCAGTAATGCTTACACTATTAATATCTGTCGCTAATTCTTCAATACTTTGCTTTGCACTAGTAAAAGCTTTACTACTATAATATAAGATTGTGGGTTCAATAGAAACATCAGCTTTAGTATTCATTTTCGTCCCCCTCTTCTTTATTTTCTAATTCATTAGCTATTGCTTGTCTATATAATTCTTCATTTTCAGCAATTTTTTGATCACACTCATCAATAATACTAACGATACACGATCTAGCATTTTTAATTTCTTCTAGTAATTCATGGGTTCCTCCACCATCTAGTTGTTCGCCTATCATCATTAATTTGTTTTGGTTTAGAAAAAACTGGTTAGCATAATTTAATCTATCAATTGTATTATCAAAATTGATAATTTTATTTTGTAATTTACTTTTAATATTTTTGTATTTATTTACTTGATTTTTGTAATATGTAGAACTATACATATTTTGCCACCTCTTTTATTATCATCCTAATACAATTCTATCATTTATAATTATTATAGTCAATTAATTTAAAAAAATAAAATGTCACTCTTGTGACATTTTAGATTTCTTTGCTTTATTAGTTTTTTGTTTCTTTTTGGCTTCTTTCTTTTCTTTCTTTAATCTTTCTTGCTCTAGTCTTTCTGCTTCCAACCTATTTTGTTCTTCAACTAGTTCTTGTTCTTCTTTTCTTGAAACATTGATTGCCATACCCCAAACAAAGATATAAGATACGAAGAACATCCAAACCATCATGATAATGATCGATGCTAAATTACCATAGATAATATCATATCTAGCAAAATGATTGATATATAGTTTAAAAATTACGGTAGAAATTGCCCAACCAATCGTGGTAAAAGCAGCACCATATGTCGTTTCTTCGCTCTTGATATTTTTACTTGGAGCAATTGTATAAATCAATTTAATATTTAAGTAAATAATAAGTAAGGTAATTGGCCATTTTATAATATTGAATAATATGATAGTCTCATCAGCATAATTCGATAATAATTTGGCATTAGTCATTAAGGTAATAATATTATCACCAAATATTGGAACAATTAATAAGAAGACAAAAAGAATTATAATAATGAATAATAATACAATAGAACTGATTCGATCTTTTAACCAATCTTTTTTTCTTATTTTATATAAGGTATTGGAAGTATTAATAATGGCATAAGTACCATTCGAAGCAATTAGAAAGGCAATTATATTGAAAAAACCTATACTTTTATCAAATCCTTTACCAGAAATAACATCAATGACGATGTCACTTACTTGTTTAGGCATGACGTTCGATACAAGATCGGTTATTAAATCGATGGAGATATCGAAGTAAGAGGCAATCAAAACAACAATTGTCAAAAGTGGAATTATTGCCAAAATAATATTGAAAGCAATATTAGATGGTAAGATAGCCATTTCTGGTTTTTTTAAGATATTAAATAGTTTTTTTAAATACCCCTTAATTCGTTCCATTTTATTCTCCTTATTATAATTTTTCTTTGGCTTGGCGCATTGATAAGGTAGCTTCGTTAATAGCATCATCAATTGTTTTTACATCATCAGTTATTATACTGTAACCTAAAGCAGCGCCAAAATTATGTGGTAATTCCTTTAGGTCTTTACTTAATTTTCTAGTAAATTCAATTACTTGTTTTTCATCGTAACCAACCATGTAAATTAGGAATTCATTACCATCGGTTCTAACTATATCAGTATTTTCTTGCTGATTATTAATTAAAATACCAGCTGCTTTTTTGATAACTTCATCGCCCTCTTCATGGCCATAATTATCATTTATATACTTAATATTGTTTAAATCGATAATCACGATTGCTTGTGGATAGATAACATTATCTTCCCAGATTTTAATATTATAGTTTAGATAGTTACGATTCTTTAATGAAGTCATAACATCGATAAACTTCATTTTATCTTCTTTATTAATATCTTTTTTCTTAGTCTTTGCTTTTAAAATAGCAATTAATAGTACTAATAAGAAGAATGTGATACCTAAAACAATAAATAAATATTTTAACATTTCATTTAGTCTTGAACTTGAATTAACAATATAATCAGTATGATAATCATACTTAATACGTTTGTAATTGATACTTGATACATAATAATTAAATAATTGATAGAAAGTACTATTCTTATTAACATCACGGATAACAAAACTATAATCATTTTTTAGAGTATCTTGATAGATAATTTTAAAATTCTTGAATTTATTATCCTTATAGTATTCATAAGTATCACGATCAATCATGACGATACTATCACTATTTATACCTCTTAAAAGATTATCAGTATTTGAAAATGCTTTTGGTGTAATACCATTTTCTACTAAATAATCATAAATATAAGTATTACTTACTGCATAAATATCATTACCTTTAAGGCTTCTGATAGAATTGACTAAAATAGGTTCTTTACTTAAAACAACATATTCTTCTTTAAATGGACTGTTTGTTTTTAAGAGATCGACATTGACGCCAGTTGGATTAAAGTTAGCAAATATTAGATCAACTTCGCCTTGTGATAAGGCTTGTTTTAATTCTAAGATGCTTGGATATTCAACAATTCTAAAATCAACATTAGCCATTTCCTCAAAACCATTTAAGTAGTTAGAGATGGTACCAACATATTCTTTATTTACTGAACTTTCAAATGGCATATTAATAGTATAGCCATATACATATGAGCTAGCATTATAACTCATTTTTTCGGCTTCAGTAATATTACGATACTTAAAGAATGTATTTAAGAAGAATTCTTTATATTTAGTTTCTTCGTTACCATTAGTATAAATCGTATTAAACTTATTCATGATACTCTTTAAAGTTTTATCATTACTAATTGTTAAAACATATTTTTTATATACTTCACTAATATGATAAACAATTGATAATTCATTTTTTAGAATATCATCTAAATATAGATTGCTTGGAATAGCCGCGTAATCAATTTCTTTACCATTTAGAAAATTTAATAGTTCCTCAAATGATTTAGCACTAACTACTTTAATATCTTCACCATCATTTAGATAGTATTTGATATTTGCTAAATCATTATCAAGCACTCCTAAAGTAGAACCTTTTAAATCAGAAATATCATTAATGGTATTAGTTTCTTTACCAACAATAACATAATAATCTTTATATATTTCAATATCATTATCAGTTAATTCTTGATTAAAATCGAGAATTCTAAAAGCAGCATCCTTTAAACTAGCTTTGCTATCTGTTAAATATGATACTTTGTTAAACTGAATATTATATGTATTAGTAAATTCATCTAGGAAAGAAAAAATTATTCCTTCACCATCTTGTCCATAAATAGGAACATCATTATAAACGCTGATGTCAATAACATTATTATTATGACTACTAATCCAATTCTTTTCAATAATTGATAAACTAGAATCATCTTTTGTGTAATTAAGGATAAAGATTACTAATGAAATGGTAAAAATAACAGCAATTATTGATAAAATTACTATTTTATTTAACTTATTATTTTTTTTCATTATAACACCTAATTTCTAGTCCAGCTGATATCTTCTTTTTCGGCTTGTTTATTACCAACGACAACATATGCTTTATCATTACCCTCATCATCTAGCTGTTCAACTTGCGTTAGTATAAATTCAAAATCATAATCTTTAAGAGTATCTTCATCATAATACTCTAGTGTCTTTTTAGCTATTGATTTAGCTTTATCTTTGCCGGTTTCTGCCGTAAAAGTAATCGTTGTATAAACAATTTTACCTTGAATACGAACTGCAACTTTTTCAACTTCATCTAACTCTTCAGTTTCACTAATAACTTTATCTTTTACTTCTTTAGATACTTCTTTAATATTTTTAAGTCTATCGCCATATTCACCTTTACCAGTTGATAAAATCATTCTTGAAAAAATAGCAAAAATAACAACCAATAAAATTAATGTTAAGCCTAAAACAATCGCTAACCCCTTATGTCTTTTTAATACTTTCATTTTTATACCTCCACTATAATAAGATTATACAATAAAAAAGAATATTTGTCTATTCATATATTTAATAATATGAAAATATTCTTTTGATTATTGACACAATTGTTTTTTTATCAATTGTTTATCCCCTTTTCTTCATATTTAGCTACCAAAGTGATATCTTCAGTAATTTTGGTATCAATAGTGAATTCTTCATTATTATATGTCCAATAAAGGAATGTATATCCTTCTTTTTCGGGCGTTGGTAATGAAGTTAATGAATTACCTGAAATAACTGCTTCTGAGCCTATTTCATTGCCACCGTCACTATCAAATTTTATTGTGTAGTAGATGTTAGCTTCATATATTGCTTTGATAGTTGTATCTTTATCTAAAGTTTTATCAAAGTTATAAACTTCACCGTCAATCATCCATTCTTTAAAGGTATACCCAAATTTTATTGGGTTTTTAGGTTTACTTGGGATAGTACCTTTTTCAATTTCAACTTCCAATGTACCGCTACCACCATCTAAATCATATTTAATATTTATACGATTCTTTTCAAATTTAGCAATCAGTGTAAAATTTTTAGTTACAGGAGTATCAAAATCATATAAAGTTTCCCCGACATACCATCCTAAAAATTTATGTTTTTCTTTTTTAGGAGCACTTTTAGGTTCGGCAACTTTCTCGCCTTCTTTGACACTAACAGTTTTAAGTTCATCACCAAAGTTAAAAGTTACCATATAGCTTTTAGTTGGATCAGGTACTTCTGTCCAAGAAGCCTCTAAGGTCATATCTTCGTTGATAGGATTATTAGTATTAAATTCTAAGCCATCTTTTAACCAACTTAAGAATAAGTAACCATCTTTGGAGGGATTTTCTATATTACCTAAGGTATCACCTTTTTTTACTTTGACGGTCAAAAGTTTTTCATTGTCATCGACAAAAGTTACGGTATATGTTTTCATACTGCAAGCTGTTAATGTTAATAATAAAATAATAATAAAATGCTTTTTTCCCATAATTACTCCTTTTATAGTTTATTAATTTTTGATACGACTATTTGATAATTATCTAATCTTTTCTCGACTTTACCATAGACATTGATAATATCATGCTTTTTTAAATCTTTATTTAATTTATATTCATTTGGAAATAGCGTTAAATCAATTTGTTTATATTCGTCACTTGCTTTTACAAATGCCATAACATCATTCTTTTTAGTAATTACTTCTTTAACGTTTAAGACTTCTAAAATAAGGTTAATATATTTATTATCATAGTTGCTTAAATTTAGAGTGTTTAATGAATTTTCATTTTTATATTTACTTACTGGATGATTTGATAAATAAAAGCCAAAGGCATTAAATTCATTAGTAATTAATTCGTCTTTAGCATATTCTGATACTTCATCAATAATTGGTTCAGCAATTAAGGTTAAAGTATTATCACTTGCTAATTCAGCATAGTTTAAAATATTTTCTAGATTGATCATCAAAGTATGCTTATTATAACCAAAACTATCAAAAGCACCGGCTAGAATTAGAGACTCTAAGATTTTTTTATTAATGCCTTCATGGTAAGTTCGTTTAACAAAATCAATAAAACTACTAAATTTATCCTTTTCTCTTTCTTTTAAGATAATATTAGAAATGTTTGTTCCAATATTCCTAATAATACTTAAGGGAACAATAATTTTTTTATCTTTGATGATATAGTTATTCATCGATAAATTAATATTTGGTGGTAAAACCTCAATATTTTTGCTTCTTAATCTTGCAATATAAATGCTTGTTTTACTTTCATTATTGATGACATTTGTCAATAATGATAACATGAAATAACTATAAAAATGAGTTTTTAAGAATGCCATGCGATAAGCAATCATCGCATAAGCGACAGCATGCGATTTATTGAAACCATAGTTAGCAAACTTTAAGATTAAATTATATACTTTACCAGCTGTTTCTTCAGAGTAATTATTCATTATACTACCACTAATAAATTTGTCTTTTTCTTTTAAAAGAACTGTCTCATTCTTTTTAGACATTGCTCTTCTTAAAATGTCAGCTTCACCTAAGGTATATCCTGCCATCTTAACAGCAATTTGCATTACTTGTTCTTGATAAATAATAATGCCATAAGTTTCTTTAAGAATTTCTTCTAATGATGGATCAAGATATGTAATAATGTGAGGATTTCTTCTTCGCTCTAAGTATGTTGGAATACTATCCATGGGTCCTGGACGATATAATGAAGTTGCGGCAACAATATCGCTAAATTCTGTTGGTTTTAATTCTTTTAAAAATTTAATCATGCCGGGAGCTTCAAATTGAAAGATTCCTTCGGTATCTCCACTAGCAAATGTTTTTATGGTTTGTTCATCATTGAGTGGTATATTCTCAAAAGTAATATTTAGATTGGTATCTTTTCTAATGTTATTAATTACTTCATCAATTAATGTTAAGTTAGAGATACCTAGAAAGTCCATTTTTAAAAGGCCTAATGGTTCTAAGTAATCTTTAGAATAAGCAGAAACATACATTCCTAATTGATTTTTATATAATGGAATGGTTTCGTCGATATCATATTTACTCATAACGACACCAGCGGCATGAACAGAAACATGTCTAGGTAGTCCTTCTAGATGAAGAGCAATATCATATAGTTTTTTTAATTCACTAGAACTATTTACTAATTTATGTAAATTTTTATTTTCTTTATATGATGTCAGTAAATCTTTAGGACATGCTTTTGCTAAGGTATCAATTAACGATTGGTTTAAATCTAAAACTCTCCCAACATCACGAATAACTTGCTTAGCTCCAAGAGTATTAAAAGTAATAATTCCAACCACTTTTTTCTCACCATATTTATTAATTACATAATCGATGACTTTTTGTCTTTTTAGGGCGTCAAAATCAATATCGATATCCGGCATCGTTACTCTTTCTTTATTTAAGAAACGTTCAAACAATAAATTATATTTAAGTGGATCAATATCAGTAATACCCAAGCAATAACTTACTAATGAACCAGCTGCTGAGCCTCTGCCTGGTCCAACTAGAATATGATTTTTTTTGGCATATAAAACATAATCATAAACAATTAGAAAATAATCATTAAAACCCATTTCATCGATAACTTTTAATTCTTTATCTAATCTATTTGAGTATTCTTGGGATACTTCCTTATTTAGACGTTTATTTAAACCCTTTAAGGCTAGTTTATGAAGAAAATCTTTACTATTTATATCTTTATCATAGATTGGTAATAAGCCTTCAGTATAATTAAGACTGACATTACAGTTATCAATTATATAACTGATATTAGCTAGGTCTTCTTTAGAAGAAATAGCTATTATTTCTTCTTTTGTAGGAAGGTGCATACCAATATTTTTATTTAGTTCATATTCGCCAATAATTTTCCCATTTTTAATCATTTTGGCATAATCTAAATAGATATGATCTTCTTTTTTTAGATAACTGACATTGTTTATATATACTTTTTTTTCAGTTATTTTATCCCTTTCTTCAATACTTGTATAACCAATAAAACCTTCTTCATAAAGTTTAAATATTTTTTCATTGTAAAAAGAAAAAGGCATAATTAAAATAAGATTATCGTTATATCTTTTTAAGTCATCGTAAGTAAGTGCTCGCTCAGATACAATCGTCGATAATTTTATTAAATTCTTATACCCTAAATTATTTTTAGCATAAATTAGAATATGTGCATCATCAATACTTAAATCAATACCAATAATTGGTTTAATTTGATATTTAACACATTCAAGATAAAATTCCATAACTCCAAACATATTGTTTTCATCGGTTATGGCTAAACTGGAATATCCATATTGATTGGCAAGTTTAACTAGTTTTTTAATATCATTTAAACTATTTAAAATTGAATAACTAGTTTTTACTTCGAGTGCTGTAACATTCATGAATATCCCTTCTTTCAGTTAAAATCTCCAGATAAAATATAGAATCAAAGCAACGGCAAGTGCTATTACTACTGCTAAAACAGCTACGCTTGAAAAGCCACTACTTTTAACACCAATATCGGCGCCAAGAATTGAACCTTTAAATTTTTTAGCTAGACGGCTTTCTTTTTTTGCTTGGTGATTTGAAAGCGTATAATTTTTAGCTAGTTTTATTTCATAATCGTCATTTGAACTTGCAATAACTGTTTCTTCTGCCCCTTCATCATTAACATATTTTTTACTAAGATTGTTCATAGTATCCTCACTTTCTTAAATTAACACTAATCATAGTGATATCTTCCGTTAATTGTTTTATTCTTTCAATAATTCTTCTAGCTTTGACTACATCAACTTCTTTACTTGTCATACTTAAGTGATTAGCTAATTCGTCAATTGTTAAATTTGAAGTAAAGAATGTTGGTAATTTTTCATCCATACGATATTGTAAGATTGTTCCTAAAACTTCGTCTCTCCCCCATTCGGTAACAGTTTCAGCCCCGATATCATCTAAAAGCAATAATTCAGCTTTTTTAACGGCATTAAATCGTTGCTCATATTCTTCATTATCACCAAAAGATGCTTTTAGACTTCTTAAAAATTCTGGATAATATATTATAGCTATTTTGTGATTCTTTTTAGCTAGTTCATTTAGGCAAGCTGAAATTAAATATGTTTTGCCACTACCAAAATTTCCAGTTAAATATA
>Ga0247608_10003806_pt1 | contig 17333 bp, 20 predicted proteins | sample 176DNAGHGlowgp2_FD_193490 | JGI IMG/M metagenome (GOLD analysis project Ga0247608, IMG submission 193490) | Sheep rumen microbial communities from Palmerston North, Manawatu-Wanganui, New Zealand - 1766 DNA GHGlow gp2 | ecosystem: Host-associated > Mammals > Digestive system > Stomach > Rumen ... | reverse complement strand
GATAGTATGTATTAAAACTGTCTATGATTCCTTTATTAAAAGTAGGAAGAACTCGATTTATTTTGCGCCGCGTATATTGCTCGCGTTGCGCGCGATACGTTGCCTCTGTCTCGCACGAAGCTGTGGGCGCGCACGTAAGAACAACTTGTAAGATATCTTGAAACCAGTCATAAACTAGATTTCTTGTTTCATAATAATGCTTCAAGAACTTAAATATGGACTGCGCGCCATCCTCTGTATAGCAATAGAAGATATGACTATTTTTATAATAATATAGTTTATATGATGCTTCTTTTGGGTCTGGATTATGACAAATTGTCTTACAAAGAATAAAATCTCCTTTATCAATCGGCTCCGCGCCAAGTCGTTCTAAAAGATGAAACACATCTTCATCTTTTAAATTCTCAATAATCTCATTGTAGTTTATTGCCATTTTTACTCCATTCCATTTATCTCGTCCAAGACTTTTGAAAGTTGCTCATACTCTTCTGTGTCCCAAGCCGCTTCAAAAGCAGTAGAAAATCCAACATCGACAACTTCCATTCGAGAATTTGTAACAAACAAATCTTTTTTCCGAAGGTTTCCAAGATTCACATCGCTCCAAATTCTAACTTGCGTCCATTCACCACTTCTAACTTTGTACACATCTGTTACCATATTTGGCATTACACTTAGACTTATTTTGCTTGAAGTTAAAAGATCTATTTCTTCTTTTGTGGGACGAGCGCATACAACACCCAAGTCTGCTTTGTTAATAATACTACGGCTACCAGCAAGCGTTGATTCATTTCGGATATTCTATGTTGAATCTGCATTTGCATTTACCTGAGTTGAAGACATAACAAAGATTTGGAGTTCAACTGCTAGATCTTTAAGCGCCGTGGACATCATGAGCAATAACTCATCATTTCTTAACGAGAACCCCTTAAACTCATTTAAAAGACTCGGCGCGATATGAATGTAATCAAAAAATACATATTCTATATCGTGCATCAGCACATTTTCTCTTACAATTGTCTTTAAAAGTTCAATCGTTGGATTGGGCATTCTTACTATATAAAAATTCTCTTTAAAGATCTTTATAAGTTCAACTGCTTGCCGCAATATTCGCTCTTCTTCAGAGGTGAAACCACCATATCTAAATTTTGTTTCATTAAATCCCGTAAGATATGCAAGTATCATCTTTTGAATTTCTTTGTGATCTTGCTCTGTTGCAATAAACAAAACCTTTTTGTTTGAGCCACGAAATATCCATTTTTTTTGTTCTTCAACATAATAAAAAGGAAAAGCTATATAACAAGCATCCCCAACGGCTTGACGAGATTTACCAACACCACTTGAACCTGAGCGCAAATAAAACGTTCCTTTGCGCGCGCCAGCACAAATTTCATTAAAGATCTCTCCTTGAAGTGGAATACCTACATCAAGTCGATCATTTGCAGATTCAATTATCTCTTCTATGCCTTGAAACACATCTGTGGTTTCAGTTGTATCATTCTGTATGAAATTTCTTTCAATTTTTAAAAGTTTTTGTTTTATCTTTGCAAGAATATCATCAATTTCAAGACTTTCAAAAGATTCATTTACTTTTAAATCTTTATCGTTTAAAGGATCATCAACATAAATATCAGAAGTATCAAATCCTTTTGACTTAAATGATTCCAGGAGATTAAATTTCTTTAGTCTTTTATAATAATACTGAAAGTTTAATTCTTCTGATAATTCATCTGCATCTTGTAAAAACTCAATTCCGTTTTGTTGCTTGAATATGATGCGTGCGGGCTCATTTGTTGAGAGATAATTCTCTACATCTATAGGTTGAATCCTTTGCGCGCCATTTGTATAAAGATTTGATATTGCTATAAAGATATATTTATCAAATCTATAATAAAAGTCATCTGGGGTTAGAGTATATTTATCTGTTTCGCTTAGATACTGTGGATGCTTCATGAGAGAACCAAAGATTTGAAGAATAGAATTTCTATCAATCATTTCTCACCTCACACATTATCTATAGACCATTGTTCTTTTTTCTTTTTGCGCGATTGTCTTATAATTGTAGAGACAGGGCGCGCATCACGAGCTCTAATTTGCTCTATAATTGCTTCGATAGTTCCAGTTTTCTTTATTTCGAGTTCTGTCCAATATTTAGCAGATTCGTTATAAATAGATGTTACAATGCCAATACCACCAAGGGCTTTAGATTTATCACCTTTTTGAATTTCATAAAAATATTTCAATGCAAAATATATGCCCTTTGGTGTCATCTTTCTATCTGGTTTTATGAAGTTATTCCACTGAGATTCTATTTTTTGGAAGTCCATTTGCAAATGAACATCTCTATACAAATAATCTATCATACTTTCATACCAGAAATCTTCAGTCTCAACTGCATTGGCATCGTTTCTATTTGTAACCCAGGTATCATAACATTCCTTGTGATAGTAAGATTGCTTTCCTACTATTACAAAAGGTTCTTTTTCTGTATCAAATCGTTGTTTACATAAACGGCACATAATTATATGAGGCATTTATATTCTCCTTTCTATAATTATATTATACCACAAATTTGAAAAAATTTCAAATTAGAAAAAGAAAAGGCAGTTTAAACTGCCTTTTCCGCTAAGAGATCTTTCATTTCGAGAACTACGAGATTAAACAAATCGGTCTAATCCTCTGTAATCTCTGAGAGTTTCATTTGTCGTCCGAAAATCATTTCAATTCGTTTCATAATTCGTTTTGCCATTTCTTCGTCGGCGTTTTCGCCTTCGCCAACAAGTTTTGTCCATAGTTCGCGCGCTTCGTTACGAACAGCAGTAAAGGAAAGAGATTCAACTGGTGTCGTCTCTTTGTGATCGACAACTTTAATTTTATCTATCTCTTCTTGTTTATCTATCGCGCGCCCGATTGCGGCGATTAAATCTTCATAAGAGAAAGGAATTACTGGATCAAGATATGGAAGTCTACTACCAGCAAGAACTCTTGGAGATCTTCTAGTAATAAATCTTCTTACGCTTTCACCATTTTCATCAAAGCGTTGATCTATATATGCAATTATATCGACCATACGATTAACAATATCTGCCGCGCGCGAAGGCATTGCTGGTTGAACTGTTTCAATTACTGTGTCATTAGGACCAGGGATATTCTTCTTTTCTGCGTGACAGATACAACATAACCCAAATCCTAACATTGTAATTGATCTTAAAGCACTTTCAAACTCTGTTTTACATCCACTATAGCCTTGACCCCAAGGAATGTCTCCAAGCTTTTGTACACCATTTTGAGTACAAATGAATTTCTCACAAGCTGACCAAGCTTCCGATACAGTATCTATTACAACTGTGTCGTACATTTCTTTCGCGCGCGGATCAGCAAGTTGGCGTAATACTTGTTTAAAGGTTGACCACTTATCAATATTTACAGGTTTAACGGGGAGATAGTTGGTTCCAACCTCGAAATTACAAAAAAGAGGACGGGGAAGTCTAGCACCGAATGTAGACTTCCCGACTTTCTCTGCACCATAGATACAAAGAAATCTTCCTTTCAGATCGCGGCTAATGGTGTTTTCTTGGATGTTAAAGATATCTACTGCCATTAGCTCTCACCTCTTAAAATCCGAGATCGGCTTTCTTCTTATCGACTGCCGCAGTAGAGGTCTCTGCTGTTTTCTTAGACTTATTCTTTAGAGCTTCGAGTCTAGCCTTGCGCGCGGCAACACCAGCTTTAATCTCATCAATAGTCCAAGACTCTTCCTCATCAAGAGGAGTTTCAGAACCACCAGTAATCATTATATCATGAACACTAATAGTTCTTACGCGTTCTCTTGACTCACCAAAGTCAACTGCATCAGTGATCTTCTCAGTCTTAGAAGTGAAGCAAAGCTTACCGTTTGCCTTATAAGCCTTTCCAGCTTCCCAATGAGATTCAATAGCATTAATAACATTAGGATTGGTAGCGACAAAGTCAAACAAATCAATGTTAAGCGCATTTGCGTCTTCTCTTGTGTAGAGAGGAACAACAGCCTGCACCTTCAAACGAGCGGGATCAAGCTCAACTCCATCTGCATCGACTTCGCGCGCAATGCTAGAAACAAAAAGTTCAACTGTGAAAGTTGCTTCGGGATTAAACTCACCAGTTACCTTTGAGAAGAAACTAGCATTTACACGAGGAGTTGACTTCAACTCGCCATTTTGGTTATAAAATTCGTTCTTTCTAAACGAAGCATTAGTGATTCTAATCTTATCTGCCTGTTCCTTATTACCGCAAGCCGCAATAGAAACATAATCAGTCTTCAACTTTTCAATGGATTCATAAACGGGATTCAAATCGCCGTTATTCTTATACTTGATTGCAAAAACATCGACAGGAATCTCAAGATTCATAAGTTTTCCATCAATAGGTTGGTCAACAAGAACCTTAATAGTGCCCGCGATAGCTTCAGTTGTGCCACCCACCTTATTCGAATAAGATACATTTCTCAAATCAACTTCAGCAAGTATTCCTTCAATTCGTACAGTATTCTGTGCCTTTCTAAACATTTTATTTCTCCTTTTTGTATTGTGTTAAGTGGGTATTAGATGAGAGGGGAGAAATCTCCCCTCTCTTTATTCGACTTACTCAGCGTCGGTATCCTCTTCCTGAACAAAGTTCTGACCAGCCTCAGTAAGAACAACATAAGTGATCTTCTTGCCGTCCTCAGTCTTGCCGCCATCCTCTCTGATAGCAAGCTCGTTCTTCACAAGAGAGTTCACGCAACCGGTAACACTAGCAATCTTCTCTAGACCAAGACCTGCCTGGATCTCAGTGGTCTTGCACTTACCGCCATGATTCTTCACATACATAAACACTTCATAAGTCTTTTCCTTAAGCTTCATTCTAATCTCCTTTTGTCCGCCGCATTTAAATTTATTTTTTATAGTTTTTATTCCCAAGGCGGCTTGGTCGAAAGCCTTTCTTAACTTTCTGAATATATTATATCAGAAATTTCTGATATTTTCAAATTTTAAACCGTTTCTAATTTTAAAATTTTTGAATCTTTTAATTTTAAAGATTTCACGCCTTGCGCGCTAAGCGAGAGTTCTGGTACTTCGCTTTGGCGTAGTCTAAGTTGGGACGTTTCTGATGTAATCAATAGATCATTTGAGTTATACACAAAGATAAAATCTTGGAGACAATCTGTATTTTGTATGCGCCGACCCTTTGTTGCGCGCCCTGTAACTTTTATTTCATCTATAGGAGAAGACTTAATATACCCGTCTTCCGTTACAGATATAATGGCTCGCGCATTTGGATCGAGGCGATTGGCGCAAACAACACTATCGCCAGGATTCAACTTTATGCCCTGAACTCCGCGCGCGACCCTTCCGATAGAACGAATATCCTCTGTTTCTATTATAATAAAGTTACTGTTTTTTGTTGCAATTCCTATTTTCTCATTATTCAAGAATAGAACAGATTTTATTTCATCATTTTCATCAAGTTTTAAAGCGGCGGCGCCGACATTACGAGACAAGTTATATTCTTCTATTGAAGATTTCTTTAGGATTCCATTCTTTGTAATAAAACATATGTATTTATATGGGTTTTCTTTTGAGAGACTTGTAACTGCTACAATCTTCTCATTTTCTGTGATAGGACATATAGCACTAAGATAGACTAATTCATCAAGGTTGATGTCTCGCGCGCGAATGTGATAGAAGTTTCCACGCGAAGTAAAGATCAAAAGCGTATCAGTATTCTTACAGACGAGATTGTTTATGATATATTCGCCTTTTTTGAGTTTGAATTTTGACCCCACAGAGTTTCTACTATTTCGATATAGCGTTGAAGTTGTAGTTGCCCATAATGCCGCGGCATTATTAAAAGAGATTGAGAGTTGCTTTTCTTCAATAGTTTCATTATCAGCATCTTCTGATAGATTGAGAATTTTGGTGCGCCGAGCGTCTCCAAAAGTTTCAGCAACTTCTCTCCATCCTTTAATGAGTTCATTGTTGAATAGTTCCTCGCTTTCGAGAATTTGGGTTATGTGTATGCGCTTTTGTTCAAGATCGTTTGCCTCATCGCGCAATTTTGAAATATCAAGCTTTGAGAGCTTTGAGAGTTTAAGATCGAGAATTGCTTTTGCCTGGACTTCATCAATTGTTAGGAGCTTTTGAAGTGCAATAGAAGCCGCCGCAGTTGAAGCAGAAGATTTAATTGTCTGCACGACTTCATCGATCATATCATAGGCTTTCATCAAGCCTTCGATTATATGAAGGCGCGCGAGAATCTTGCGAAGATCGAATTCAAAACCACGACGATATACAATCTTTTCGTGATCTATATGCGCGATAAGCATTTCACGCAATCCAAGAGTCTGTGGTCTGCGCCCGCCATCAACCAGCACATTCATATTAATGGAAAAGAATGACTGTAATGAAGTCTCTTTATACAACAATTTAAGAACTTTATCGGGATTGGCTTTCTTTGTTAGATAGATTACATAATCTGGAGTTTTACCAGATCCATCATTAATGTGGTCAACTCCGCATTCGGGATCGGCTTCTACCAACTTTTGGATTTCTCCCGAAATTGTATTTGTATAAACACCATATGGAAGTTCTTTTACGATAAAGGCTTTTTGTTTAGGATCAAACTCCACCACACTTCTTAATTTACAAGCGAAGCCAGTGCCATTCTTTAGAGATTCTCGAACTTGATCGGCATTAATTAATAGCGCGCCCGTTGCAAAGTCAGGCAAAATATCTATATCTGCACTAGGATCATTTATAAGTTTTATCATCGCTTCGTTTATATCTTTTAGATTGAACTGAGGAATGCTCGCACTTAAAGACACACCGATTCCTTGTGATCCATTACATATATTATAGTATCCTTTTGATCCTAAAACTTTTGGATAAGTTTCTGTTTCATCAAAGTTATCTGACCATTCGGTTATGATTTCTTTCTCTATATCCTCAAAAAGGCGCGCGCCAAGTTTGCTTAGGCGAAGTTCTGTATAACGGGATGCTGCTTCATCGCCAGTTTCTGTAATTGTTCCACTATTTCCTTGACAATCTTCAAGGGGGTATCGCATAGCAAAAGGCTTTGCCATTCTCATATAGGTTGCATAACAGCTTCCATCACCGTGCGTATAATAGCGCCCAAGACAATCACCAACGACTCGCGCGCTTTTTACAAAAGGCTTAGATGGAATATTCTTTGTTATGTGTAATTGAGAATACATTAACATACGTGCAGAAGGCTTTAAAAGGTCGCGCGCATCACAGATAGCACGATCGAGTATTACATTCCCAGCGTAGCGCGCGAAGTTTTCACTAACTATTTGTTTTAAATCTGACATTTCTTCACCTTATTCTATTACAAACTTACTAAAATCAATATAATTATACACAAATTCTTTTCGATAGTCAATATTTTTTCCCATTAAGTTTATAAGGAGTTCGAGTCCTTCTTCAGAAAATGTAATTGGCTCAAGTTTTTGCCATTCGGGACTAAACATTGAACTTTTTAGGTCGTCATCATCCATTTGTCCCAAGCCTTTGTATTTTGTAATGGTTCCACTTGGATGTGATTTAAATTCATCTTCTGTATAATAAAAATATTTCTTAGATTTCGTTTCTACCTTATATATGGGTGCACGCAACCAGAATAGGCGATTTTCTGTGAGAACTGAAGGACAAATAACTTGAGACATCGCAAGAATTAAGAGTCCTATATGGCTCCCGTCAAAATCTGAATCGGATGCTATTGCGATTTTTCCATAGCGAAGATTTTTTGTTACTTTTCCATAAATAACTCCAAGTGCTTGCTGGAAGAGCTTAACTTCTTCGTTTTGAAGCCCTTCTTCAATCGTGCAATTCAATAGGTTCTTACACTTTCCACGAAGCATTAAGATTCCATATTTATTAATGTCGCGTCCGATTTTCATAGATCCACCAGCAGATAAGCCCTCGCAAAGAATTAAGGTACTATTTTCGCCTAATTCACGCGCGTCTGCCAATTTATCTACATTTAAAATTTTTGCTTTTTGCGCGCGAGTTTGTTCTTTTTCATTATTAAGAACTTGTTGGCGCGCGCGTTCTGCGGCGGCTTCTGCGCGAGCTACTTTTTTTAGCATTTCAACAATAGAATCAAACTCATCTCCATATTTTGCTTTCATCTGTTTTAAAGCATCTGAAAAAGCATTAGAAGCGAGTGTGCGTAGATTTGCATTATTGATTTTTGATTTTGTTTGATTTGCAAAAGATGGTTGTGCTACAGAACAATTTATAACATAAAATAGTCCATCTCTAATACTATCACCATCAAATTTCTGTCCAGATAATGAATTAAAAGTTCGTGTTATGGCACTCTTTGCACCAGTGATTGGACTTCCTCCCTCAGGACATCTCAACCCATTAACAAAAACATATTCTGATTCTTTCCCATCGCCCCATTGAAAAGCAATTTCAATTTTATCTGTTTCATCTTGCGCGGAACCTGTTATAATATGTTTATGTAAGGGGTTTTTATTATTATCTTTAATGAAATCCACTATTCCATTTTTAGCGCAATAAGAAGTTTTATTTCCTGTGTCTATATTTATAATACTAAATGTTATACCAGTGTAAAGATAAGATATATCATGAATATCATTGCAAATTCGATCAAATGAATAACCAATTTCTCCATTCTTAAATACAGTAGGATCTGGACTAAATTTTACCCAAGTTCCGTTTGGAGCATTTGATTCACCTGAATCATAGCCTTCGAGAACTCCTTTATTAAAAATAGCATGAGCATATTTTTTATCTCGATATGAAAATACTTCAAAATATTTAGAGCTAAGGCAAACACATTTGGCTCCAATACCATTAAGCCCCGACGAGTTTTTATATGCGCCTTCTTCAAATTTTCCACCAGTATGAGATCGTGAATAAATTGAGACCAATACATTTTCTCCATCTTCACGGATACCGAATGGGACACCACGACCATAGTCACGAACTGAGATTTCATTTTCTTTTTCTGATACTTGAATTTCAATCTTTTGCCCGAAACCAGCAATAGCTTCATCTGTTGAGTTGTTTATAATTTCTTTTAATGCTTGGTATGTTCCTTCGTTATCGTCACTCCCAAGATACATTTGTATTCGAGTGCGTACACCTTCGCGGAAATCCAATGATTTTATGTCATTAATGCCATAATCTTTTATCATTTTATTTCATCTTCCTTTATCAATCTATTGTTAAACATTGGATGGTCATGACGAAAGTCTGTTTCAAATTCATTTATGCAATTATTACAAAAATATAAAGGAAAATAATACTCACCATTAATTGATTTTAAAGAGCTCTCGCTTTCACCCAAACAATATAGATATGGAGTATTTTGTTTTGTTTCTCGACCACAACGATCGCATAATCTTACTAGCATTTTATTCTCCTTTTTCTTTTATTATAACATAAAAACTTTAAAATTTCAAGTTTTAAAATCCAAAATCTTTCTTTTTCTGTCTCGCGCGCGGACGCATCCAAATTAATTTATCTCGCGCGCGTGTTGCGGCGACATATGCAACATTACACTCATCATCATTATACATTCGCGCGCCGACCACTATAACTTTTTTCCATTCAAGTCCTTTTGAGGAATGAATTGTTAAAAGTTTTATTGTGTTATTTGCCATTTTGTCTTTTAATTCTTGCGCGGTCAAATCTCCTTGTTTAAAAGATTCATATGGAATCTTTTGAGAAGCAAAAATCGCTGCAAGATCGTCGAGCTAGGCATTTGTCCGACATAAGACCGCGCAATTATTGTAACAGGGATATGCACCAACTACCTCATCTAAAATAAATTTATATGAAAGTGGCTCTTCGTGGACAAAACCACTAATCTCTCTAATTGGGATTGAATCATCTGTAAGTCCAGTTTTAACAATAATACGGCGCGCGAAATTTAGGATATTGGATCCATTTCTATAATTCTCATTAAGAGAAAAAAGTTTGACGCCTGATTTTCTACTAAGCGTTTGCATATATTGATAACTACAACCGCGAAATTGGTAGATTGTTTGGCGTGGATCTCCTACTACAAAAAAATAAGTCGGATTCAACATTTCAAATAAAAAGAAATATTGGTGTTCATCTGCGTCCTATGCTTCATCTAATAAAACCCAGTCATAATGACGCAAGCACTATGGATTTTCTTCTACCATTTGAAATAATTCATCAAATCTCTCTTGCTTTAAGACTTTCTCTGTTTTTATGCCTGCGCGCACAAGCAACAAATTCGCAAGTGCGTGAATTGTTCCAACAAATAGTCCTTTAGGATAATCTGCGCCGAGTCTATCACGCAAAGTCTCTGCTGCTAAATTCGTAAAAGTAATAACAGCAATCTTCGTTGGGTCAGCACCCGCGCGCAAGATCTAGCGAACTTTTTCGGTTAGAATTGTAGTCTTACCAGATCCAGCGCAAGACTTTACAACAATCTTATCATATGGCGCGCTTATGATGTTTTTCTGTAATATTGAGAGTTCCATTAGCCACCTTCTTTCATATTATATCCATATTCTTTAGTTCCATAGAATTGTATCCAATATTTTTCTTTCTCTCCGAGTTTATCCTTCGGAACTTCTTCTAAAAGTTCCCAGGTAAAATGATCTACTCCATACTTTTTAAGGGCGCGCTAAAATTGAGAGTCAGCGACTCCCTCCAAGCCATACGCACTTTTTATATGATTCTCAAACCTTGTAGCGACCGTAACACTTTTTCCAATATAAATTTCTTTTGTGTCTATATTCGTAACTTTATAGATCCCACTTGGATTGCGCCCAGCAAGAACTCGTTTTACCATTTCTTTCGTGGGCTTTGATATATAATTACTATATAAAAATTTATTAAAAAGTTCAAATTTTTGAAGCCTTGGACGCACAGAATTCAGTATTTCAATATCACCGAGAGTCTCTGCGTCAAATTGGACTCGATAAAAGTCTTGTTGGGATTCCATCGCGCGCGAACGTAGAATTTCTTCATTTATGACATCTCTTTGTGCCTTATATTCTTCTATAAGAGTTTTTAATTCTGAGAGGTCTATTTTTTGAGATTCAATTTCTTGGCACATTTTTGATTTTAAGTGTTCTATTTGCGCCGTTGCCGCCTCTTGCGCGCTTTCTGTCCATTCACATATTTCTTCTTCAATTTGATTCTTTTTAAATTCTTTTTGTTCGGCTAGAAGTCGATCTAATTCTTCTTCTCTTATCTTTTTAAGAGATGAATTAAAATTTTGTTTTTCTTTTATTTCATTTGAAAGATGTTGAATTTCATTTCTAAGTCTTATACTTTCTTCTGACATATCTTGAATTTTGTTCTAAGAAAGTAAATTATATTTTTCTTTTAAATCCTTATTCTATTTAAAAAGAACTATAATTCCTATAATTCCTATAATAGATAATAATATGAATATTTCCATTTATAATATTTCTCCTTTTAAATCTATATATATTATAACAGAATTTATACTAAATTTCAAATTTTAATTTTAGCTTTTAGAATTTGAAAATTATTTGAATTTGTGATATACTATATATAGAAAGAAAAGGAAGGTAGAATTGTATGGAAGGATATATTAACGGTTTTGACTGGAAAGAAGCAGAAGCTATGAAGTATTGGTCTTTTGGATCATCTATAAGTCTTGAAACAAGACAGAAAACAGTAAAAGACGCAATATTTAGCGGCGACTATATAGGGAGCATGAAAGTCGATGGATATTACGAAAGATTATTGAAAGATGAAGATGGAAATTGTTTTATGATCGCGCGCAGTCGTAATGTTAATGGAGAAATTGTGAACAAAATTGATTGGGCGCCACAAGTAAAAGAATGGATGGATTTGCTTCCAAATGGGACTTGTGTGCTTTCTGAATGTTATCTTCCTGGAAATGAAGGTAGTAAGAACATAACTTCGATTCTTGGCTGCCTTAAAGAGAAGGCTATCGCACGCCAAGAAAAAACACCACTTCATTTTTATATATTTGATGTAATGGCATATGATGGACAAAATCTTACAAAAGTTCCTTTTGTAGATCGAGTAAAATATTTAAAAACTCTTTCTATTTTTAAATCTGATTTTGTATCTTTCGCGCAATATTTTGAAGGAGAAGAATTGTGGTCAAATCTTCAATCTTATCTTGCTAATGGGCGCGAAGGAGTTGTAATAATGCGAAAAGATGCTCCGGTTTATTTTAAGCGCACCCCAGCGCGCGTAAGTATAAAAATAAAGAAGGAATTAAAAGAAACCCTTGATGTTGTAATAATTGGTGCAAATGCGCCGACTCGTGAATATAACGGAAAGGAAATTGAGACCTGGAAGTATTGGGAAAATACAAAGACAGGAGAAAAAATTCTTGGCGAGCATTTTATGGATCATACTTCTGGACTTCCGATTGAACCAGTAACAAAAGCGTATTTTAATGGCTGGGCAGGAAGTTTGATTATCGGCGCGAAAAAAGATGGGCAAATGGTACAAATTGGATCACTTAGTGGTATTACAGAAGAAGTTTTGTCTAATTGGAGAGCCTATCTTGGAAAAGTTATAGAGATTACGGGTATGCAGATAATGGACACTGGAGGTATCAGACATCCCAAACTCGTTCAGTTTAGAGATGATCTTACACCAAATGATACAGATTGGTATAGAATTTTTAAGTAAGTTTTGTTAGAATAATGGTCTTAGAGTCTTTCCGATTGAAGTGAGAGACTCTAAGGCTTTATTTTAGTATAGAGTTGGGGTTCCCGCACGATTTTGGTGTGATATAAACGATTTCTTGACGCGCGACTATAAGATCTTTGAAACTAAAGACTATCGAGTTTCTGGTGAAGCAAATATAATCTTAAATTTGCTGAAGCTCGCGCGCGTTGATTACTAGCTCGAATATAGCTTTAAAGATTTAAAAGGAAAAGGCAACTCTAACCTAAGATTTGACTTTGCAATTTTTCAAGGCGACGCGCTAAATTGTCTTATTGAATACGATAGTTTATTGCACTTTAAAAAAGAATCGAGTTTAGTGAAAGATGCAAAAGGTTATCACGAAAGAGACTTAAAGAAAAATAATTATTGCTTAGCGCGCGGCATAAAGCTCTATAGGATTTCTTATTGGGATTTGGAAGATTTAAAAACATACGAAGACTTGTTTTAGGATAGATTTCTTGTAAAAACATAGTGGCATAATTATAATATTATGGCTTCGCGCGGATTAGTGTAAACTTGATCTCACCACTTCTGTAAAAAGAAGTGGTGAATTTTTTACTTATCATAGGAAAAAGTTTTAGGGAGGTATGAAATGGAAACCATACGCAATATTGCTGCAATTCTAGGTCTTGTCGCTACCCTTATTGCTCTTTTTGCCTCTCTGACGAAAGGCGGGCGCAATTTAATCAAAAAGATAAAATTAGCACTTACAACCCAAGTCGTAGAAGAGAATAAACAATAGTCTTAGGATATCTCTGATATTAAAGACACTGTAAATTCTATTGCAGAAAGACTTATCGCAGTCGAGGCAGTTTCAAAGCAATCTTGTAGAGACACTATAAAAGAAATTTATTACAAATATTGTGAGCGAAAAAAGATTCCACTTTTTGAGAGAAAAACAGTTGATACAACTTGGAATATATATCATAATTATTTTAATGGAAATTCGTATGTTTCTTTGTTGTATGAAGAGATTACGAAATGGGAAATAATACCTAAAGAAGAAGGATATGTGGAGGAGATTTAAAAATGGATAAAAATGAAATTTATACATATGTAATGGAGACTCCAGGGAACACTAATCCGAATGTTTTGGAGAGTATGTTAGATGAACTTGAAACTTCTCTAAGTCCTTCTATTACAGTAAAATTTATGGCGACTGCAATAATTGAAACAACGCCAGTTGAATATGAATATGAGGTAGGCTTAAGCAATGCAATTAGTATAATGCCTGCGCCTTACACACCACCTCCTGGCCTCACCGTTGAAGGTTGGTACACAGACGAACAATTTACAGAAAAAGTAGAGTTTCCATATTATGCGCAGAGTTCTTAGACTTTCTATGGAAAAGTCGTAGAAAAAATTCCTGTTGTTTATTTAACAATGAGTGGAATTGGAACAGATTATCCTTAGGATGGTCTTTCAATTACTGTTAATGGCACTTCAATTTCAGCATCGGATGTGACAAATTATGAGTTGGGACTTGTAAAAGATTTGTTTACTAGTGATTCTTTTTATATTAATTTAAGTAATTCAAATCCTTCGGCAATTAATTGTTAGATAACCACTTCTAGTTCCTAGATAAGCGCCACACCAGATAGTGCTTATTTAATGGATGGATCAGAAGAAATTGGAATTTAGGGAGAATCAACATTTGCTGAAGATGTTCACATTACACTAACTTTTAGCGCAGAATAAAAATTTAAGAGCGAGGATTAACTCCTCGCTCTCTTTTTATCTCCATTTTTCCATAAACTCTTCAGCTTTCAGCCTCAAATCTTCAAGATCCCCATCATTCTCAATATACAAATCATATTCATAATCTTCAATATTCTCATCAGCGTGATTGGATGCTTCAACTTGATGCCCCGCGCGCCGTACTAGCACAGTTGTTGCATTTAATTCCTACTTCAGCTTCTCAATCTCTTCTGGCTCTCTACAATCAATAAACACATACTGCGCGCCATAGTAATTCAATTCATCTAATTCATCTAAAACTTTATTGAAAGGAACATCGTTCCATTCTGTCAACAAATCCTTTAAATCTGATAAAAATTTTCTATTTTTTGGCGTTTTCTCTCCATTCCATCCGCATAACTCCGCAACTTCTTTTACAAAAGTAATAGTAGATAAAATATGCGCCCCATACACGCCAGGTGCTTTACAGCAGAAGTCTTCAAATGTAGTTTTTCCACTACCTGGCGCACCATTCACAATAAAAATTTTTTTCATTTATTTGCTCCCTTTAAATCTTCATTAAACCATTCCATAAAATTCTTATTATAGAATATTAAACTATCATAATGGAATGTTGCGCCCTTTACGTTCGCGCCGACTGCTTTCCAGAAATTTGGATTCTATGTAAATTTTTCAAACTCTTTTAATCCTACGATTTCTTTATAATAAGGCTTTGCTTCTTCCAAATCTGCTTTGTAATAATAAGCTAACATAGTTTCATTATAGATATTAACGAATGTGAGTCCCGCAAGTTCTGGATTTATCTCACCTTTTAGCTCTTCAATTTTTTGAAGCCCTTTCGCCTAAGAATTTACATATTTACTCCAAGAATCTTTTACCCATTCTTCTGGTTTGCGCGCGCGAGTAAGTGAGTTTTTATTGTGTCTCCATAGATATGTAACCTCATTTAAGAAAAATTTCTTTTCAGCGCAATTTGCAACAACAAGATTAAAAAACGCATCTTCATTTACTCTAATTTCTGGAATATATCGAATATTATTATCTACAAGAAACTTTCTCTTATAAATCTTTCCGTGTCTCCAGGTACAAGGAGTCTAACTAGCAATCATAACTTCGCTACTACCATCTGCATTTTCTCTCATAAAATTAGAGGAGATTAAATCTGCGTCTCTTATTTTTGCTTCGTGATACAACACTTCAACCGCGCGCGGCATTAGCATATCATCTGCATCTGCAAACATAAGATATTCAAACTATTCGGAGGCATCAATCCCAGCCTAACAAGCCATTCCTGGTCCAACATTCTCTTGAAGCTACAATAATTTTAGGTTTAGACCTCGCGCGTGATATGTGTCGATAATATCACTATAATCTTCTCCATCACAATCCTATACTAAAGTAGTAAAAAAATTCTTTTTTGTCTATGCCACAAGAGAATCTAAAAGCGCAGGTAGTGTTTCTCTTGCCTTATAAGTTGGCACAATTAAATTCAACATTAAGTAACTTTCTCCTTGGCTTTCACTGCCATTTTATCTACATATTCATTCCAGTGAACACCACAATGTCCACTAACTTTGACGAATTTAAATTTTTCATTTAAAAAGAAAGGTATAAGTTTTTCCCAAAGATTTTTATTAGCGACGGGTTCCTTCTTAGAATTGCGCCAGCCATTCTGCATCCATTTTTCATACCATTTCTACGCATAACAATTTATAATATATGCAGAGTCAGAATAAACCGTAACGTTCTCAAATTTAATGCGCGCGATTTGTTCACAGGCTTGAATCATAGCTGTCAATTCACAAATATTATTTGTAGTTTGAGTTAGCTTTCCATTTTTCTCAAAAAGAATATCATCTTCTTCATCTAGAATTACATAAGCCCAACCACCGATCGCATCTTGCGCGCCATTATTGGAAGTAGCACCATCGCAATAAATTTTCATATTATTTCTCCTTATAATATTCTTCGTACATTTTTGTAAAAATACCTGGAAATTCAAATTTACCTTCAATTTTTTTCATTAAATCTAAAGAATCAATTTCAATAATTCCTTCTGAAGTTTTTCTTTTTCTTTTAAAACGCTTTGTTTTTGGAAAAGCTTTTTTCACCCACTTATACTCCCAAAAAGGTAGATCAATATATACTAAACTTTGAGATAATTGGGAATAAATTAAAATTACATTTAAAAAACCAATATTATCTGTATTATTTTCTAGAAATTTTAATTTTATTGAGCTTCCATTAGACACAGCGAAAATAGAAGAAATAGTACAACTTATAGCCTAATCTAAAATTCCATATTCTTTATCTGTCATTATAGATATTCCTCCTTTTTATCTATAAATATTATACCATATTTTATTGCGTGCGTCAAATTTTTATATATATCTTGAATTTTTTCTACTTATAAATAGAAGTATAGAATTTAAGGAGGCGAGTAAATGTATAAACTTGCTTTAAATGCGGGACATGGTTTCAAGACATCTGGAAAGAGATGCCTTAAAAGTATTGATCCAAATCAAACCCGTGAATGGTGGTTAAATGCACGTATTTGCACCAAAATTGAAGAAAAGTTGTCCCAATATAAAAATATTGAATGGATTCGATTAGATGATGTAACTGGCGCGAAAGATATTCCATTAGCCACTCGAACCAATACAGCCAATGCTTACGGCGCGGACTTTTATCTCTCAATTCACCACAATGCTGGTATTCATGGTGGCAACGGCGGTGGATATTGCGATTATGTTTATACCTATGCTGACAAAGAGTCAATTGAGTGGCAGAAAGAGATTGGCGCGGAATGTCTAGCATTAACTGGTCTTAAAGGCAATCGTTATAAGACCCACTGGCAGGCTAATTTCCACGAGCTAAGAGAATCTAATATGCCATCTGTTCTATGTG
>Ga0247608_10003802_pt1 | contig 17346 bp, 35 predicted proteins | sample 176DNAGHGlowgp2_FD_193490 | JGI IMG/M metagenome (GOLD analysis project Ga0247608, IMG submission 193490) | Sheep rumen microbial communities from Palmerston North, Manawatu-Wanganui, New Zealand - 1766 DNA GHGlow gp2 | ecosystem: Host-associated > Mammals > Digestive system > Stomach > Rumen ... | reverse complement strand
AATGTCTCTTTACATTTTCATACGGAGATACAAAATTAACTACAACTCTATCAGTATAATTATGTAATTCTTTACAGATTTTTTCAAATCTTTCAAGTGTTTCTGTTTCTCCAAAATCTTTACAATAGAATATAGGATCAAATCTCCAAATTACTTTTTCTTTTCCATATCTCATTGAAAGTTCTTTAAAAGTATATATAGATTGTTCAAGAGACGGTACATTTGGTTCAATATCTTTTCCATACCCAGTTATTGTGTAATGAAATATACTTGGAAATTTATCAGTAATATTTTTTAAATCATGAAGTATTGGGAGATAATCTTTTGAACACCACATGATTCCTTCTATATGCTTATTGTCTAATATGATCTTATGAACCATATTAGGAGCAACAGGATTTCTAAACATTACAAATCCCTCATTAAACCTATTTACTAACCATGTTGAGTAAAATGCAGGTATATCTGTTCTAAAATCTATACTTAATATCATATCAATAATGTCCTAAAACTTCTTTTCTAATTTTTCTATATCCTTCTTCAACAACACCTATTGGAGGGATACTTTGAGAATAATATGAGTCTAAATAATCTCTAAACTTTTTATTTCTTCGTTCTAATTCCATTCCTTTTTTAATATCATCTTCATTATGAATTGTGATATTATTTTTTCTACCTAATAAGAATCCAATAAAAAATGTTAGAATACAAATTATAATATATAAGATCATAATACATTATAAAATCTCATTAATAATTTAACAATCATTTTATCTTCTAATTTACCATCTATTAAGTATCAGTAGGAAATGACTCAATCATTTTCTTTGTAACTTCTTTCCATTCTTTCTTTGTCATTTAAATATCTTTTTTAATATTTTCCAAACATAAAGTAATAAACTATGTAATAAAACTCCGAATAAGTCACAAAGGAATCCTAAGCAAAAACCAAGTATAAGTATAATGCCAGATTCCCAAGTAGGATTATAGTTTAGAATATAATAAAATATTCCTATAACTAAGATTGCAAATATTATGCCACCTTCAATTGTTTCAAAATCGCCATCTCCACTTCCATATAAGTTACCCATATTCTTAATCAAATTTAAGTTTGAGTAAAGGATTGTCTTCTCCAAGCATATCAGCTATTGAAGACGTTGTTTCTTTCTTATCTAATGTGTTTCCAGCATCAATATATTCAGATTCAGATAATTCTTCTTCTAATGTACAAGGCAAATAGCCTTCAAAATTACCCTCATAATCATATTCTTCTTCAATATATTTATTCTTATTTTTTATTTTAGGTTCGCCAGCATATCCTATTGCATTCTTGCCATCACCCCATCTATATTGAAGCCAACCTTCATATTCTCCAATATCCCAATGATAATTTTTTGGAATCTCATCATCTTTCCTGAAGAAGAAATCTTTTATATTGTTACTTATAGTCTTTCCTTTTATTTTCTTATACCCATATTGATAATGAATATTGATGCCATCATTTCCAGATTCAATTACTTTTTGTGTTTCAAAATCTAAAACAATATATCCCCAAAAATAAGCATCACCAGAAAAACTATATGTTGTTTCTGTACGATATCTTTTCTTTTCAACAACAGGACGTGGAGTATCTTTATAATATTCATTTAATAGTTTAATCTCTTCATGAAGTTCATCTAAACTATCATATTCAGTTATAGAAGGATTCTTACCATCATAATTACGATATTTATCAAATATTAATACATATCGTTTTGATGGATACGGTCTTTCTTTTATTTGCCAATATGTACTATGTCCACTTATCATTTTACCAACTTATAATATCAAATTCACCATCTTTTCCAGAATGCCCAGTAGTTATATTAAATCCATTATCTTGTAATATTCTTTTTTCTTCTGGTGATATTCTAATACAACCTTTTAAAGATAATTTTCTTTGACATTTTTCTGCTGCTTCTTTTATTTTTCTTTCAATAATTTCCATGTGATTAGATATGGAAATTTTTAATGCTTCATCTGCTGTTATCATAATTAATTTTCTTTTCTTTTTCTAAATGATTCTTTTAAATCAAAACCGTGTGACAATATTTTAATATCATTATAATTTGTAGATGGACCTTTAGGATTGCCAAATATATCTTTAAAAGTCGTATCTTTAATCAACTGTAAATTTTCTACTTCAAGTAATTTGTTATTGTCTTCAATAAGATCAAAGAACTTATTTAATTCTTTATAAAGATCTGTTATAAAATGATTAAATATTCCTTTATATCCTGGAAGAATATCCCATGGTCTAGTTTCAATTCCAATACCAACATCCTTATATTTTGTTGGATATTCTAAATAATAGCTTTTGTCATTAAGTTGAAAATATATTGTTTCAAATGATGCGCATATATGTTTTTCTTGCGCGCCTTTGTTATTATGGTAATATAACGGCTTATAATAATAGAATCCTAATGGAGATTCTTTTTTTACTTCATAATCTCTTTTTCCTGTTCTAATTATTCTTTCTTTAGATTCTATTAAGACTCTTTCAATTACCTTTTCAGTACTACCATGCTTAAATATATATCCTTTCTTTAAAATGTTTTCATTTTTCTCAATCTTAATTCCATTTCTACTATATAATGTTGTTTTCTTTTCTCGTGCACTCATTATGTATTCTAAATTTTTAGCTGTTCATTAACACTTTAATCATATATACGTTCTACTTTAATAATTCCTCTATTATTTTCTTTATCATCTTCAAAACCAATCACCTTATAAAGATTTCCATAAATATCACGACAATAGACATCATTATCTTTACGATCATCTGGAGTCAAAGTTCCCCAAATATTTTTCATTCCTTTTGTAAAGAATTCTCGTACTTCTTTAACTGTTTTTGTAATCTTATTCATGTTTCTCAAGTTTGTTATTGTTCCATTAATAATATAGAAATTATTAAATTATATTCAATTTTCATTGAGTATAAAATATTATTTTTAATATATACAAATATAAAATAGTCAATATGAAAGATTTAATAACAATACTAAATGAATCTAAAAAGAATTTAGATAAAGCAATAACAAAAGATGTTGCTCGTAAAATAGCAGGTGATTTATCACAATTAGAAAATCTTAATATTCAATATAGTGAATATGTTAAAAAATTATTTGATGACATATTTACAGAAATAGAAAAACTTCAAAAGAAAGGTTATAATATTGATACTAATCAATTTATTTGGGATATGAAAGATTATTTTGATGTTAAAAATAAATCAACACATTAATAATGAAAGATTTTAAACAATACATATTAGAATCTGAAAAGGATGGCAAAAACGGTCATTATGAAGATTTCGTTGATGAAGATACTGGTGAAATCGTAACTCTTTGGGTAGATGATCCAGATCCTGAACTTGAGAAACTTAAATGGGAAACTTATGAAAAGAACCATGAAAAAGTTCGTCAGTTATATAATAAATGTAAAGACCAAGAAAAAGATATCAATAAAAAGATAGAAAAACTTGAAGATGAACTTTGGGGTTATGAACAGGATCTTAAAGATGCTAAACGTAATTATAGACAATTACAAATTGACCAAGATGAAGAAGTTGGTGGTCTTTATGCAGATGGCAAATTTAAAGAAGGTGAAGAAAAGGCTCAAGAATATGGAGAACAGTTCAATAAGATATCTGATGAAATTGAACAATTAAAAAATAAGATTAAGAAAATCCAACCAGAGCTTGCAAAACTTGAAGATATACGAATGAAAATTTGGGAACCTTATTATAAAGCTGATGAGGAAGACCTAAAAAAGTATCAAGAAATTATGGGTAGATAAATATTAAAATAAGGGAAGCTATAATGCTTCCCTATATTTTTTAAGTTCAATCAACCATTCTGCTAACTGTTTATGATCCATACGACATCCATAGTTTTTACATTCATTATTGACTATTTCATAACAATGTTCAATAGCTTCATCTAATGTCATAATTTACCTATATTTTTTTGTATTATTAATTATGTGTGGAACATAATTAGAATATGGAATTTCTCCTCTTTCCATAAGAATTCTTGCCGAAACCATATCCCCATGAGATGCATCTCTAAAATGTTCATTTCTTTTGCAACTTGTAAAGCCACAAGTTCCAGGTACTGATTCACTGCCCCAAGGACATTGTCTTGCGTGACTGCATGGTTTGTGTAAACTCATAATAAATTATTTAATGTTGTTTAATTTTGAATTATTAAATTTTTTATCATAATCAGAAAACTTTATATCAATACTTAGAGAAGTTTATCCCAGTTCTCATGCATATATTCGTAGTATCTGTCCTCTACTAGCTTATTTATGCGTCCCGTTAATATATCAATTGTATCTTGATTTAATCTACAATGATGATAACCACATGTTCCTGGTGTGGTTTCACTTTCATGCGGACACTGTTTAGCCAATTTACATTTTTGATGAAATCCCATAATTAATACTTTGATTTTGTTGTTAATGCTCCTCGTTTGCATTCTCTTTCAGGTGTTAGATGTGAATACCCAAAATAATGACGATACCATGCTTCATGATCTTTTATTTCTTGTTCTGTCATAATTTAAAATTTATATATTTTTATTTATCATATATTCTAATATAACTAATCATTTGTAATGGATAAATATATGTAGATTCATATGATTTTTCATAGAAAAATATTAATTCATCATCAAATCTAGTTTCATTAGAATAATAATATGTATTATCACCAATTATAAAACTTATTCTTTTTCCATTTGCAGCATTAATAATCTTATTTAATTGTTCTTTAGAAAAACCAATGCTAATATTAGATTTTTTTATAATTGTAGTATTAGAATACTTATTCTTATTTCTCCAAGAATAAAAATCTCCTGTACTATTACCGAAAAGATTACGTGTATAATTAAGAATATCTGATTTATTCATAATAAGCTTAAATATATTTATTACATATCATATGACCATGACCCACATACATTCCAATATTTTTTATTTTCACAATAATCTCTTCTTGAACAATTTGAACAACTTGCACAAGGATTGTCTTCTTTTATTTGTTTAATATCATCAAACCAACTCATAATTTAAAAACTTGATATATATTTAAAACTTGATATATTTATAAAACAAAAAAATCGGGCATATTCTCTACCGAAGTAAAAAATAATGCCCGACTGTCGCTTCTATATATTAAGAAACCGGCTTCAACAAAATATTAATTATAATTTAATATAGATTGTAAAAATATTTTATTTCAATTTTTAATTATTTTTTTAATATTTTATTTAATTGTATACAAAACATGATTCCAAAATGATTCAAATCCATCATGTGCATTTAAGAACAATCCATCATTTCTTATTACAAAAGCATAAATTTTATAATCTCTTGTTATTGCATGGCATCCATACCACATTTCATTAAGAGAATCATTATTATCTGTCCAATATTTATCAATTGACTTAATTGGAAGATTAGATAAATTATCTAATATCTTTTCTGATTTCTCAATTATCTTATCAAATTTCTTATCATCTTCTTTATCTCCATTATGATTCCAAGAAGTAATATTTAGATTACGACCGACTGGGTGTGCATAAGGATTCCATCTTTCTTCATCATTAAAATTAATAGATTCAAAAATTTCACTGATTGTATGATCATTAAAATAACGACTATCTTCAGGATAATTTCCACCACCTAAGATAATCATATTATCTTCTTCATTACCAAATTCTTCAAATATCTCATCTGCTAATTTTTTGATTTCTGCTTCTGCATTTATTCGTTTGGAATTAACATAATCATTCAAAAGATCATTTAATTCTTCTGTTGATTTTTCTGTAAGTTCACAAAAAGGAATTGTTCCGTTGCCATTCCACCACTTATAATTATCGGCTTCACGTTTTGTCAATTCATTCTTGATGTTTTCAATATCAAATTTATTCATAATAATTATTAATATTAAATTAAAAACTTGGGAACATACTATAAAGTATATTCCCAAATTATATATTAGTTCAAATCAGCGAACTGATTTTCAATACCTTCAAATGCAGCAATGTAAGTCAAGAAGTGCTCTGACCAACCAGAAATCTCTGCAGTCCATACACCCTTATAGTTGATACCATGAGTGTGTGCAGATACATCACAGATGTAATTGTACTTACCAAATGGACGTGGCTTATTTGTTGAACCATAACTTACATCAATATCCTGAGAATCAGAGAATACAATTATACGAGCATAATCATGAATCTTATCACCAAGTTGCTTACGAAGCTTTTCAATACACTGATATGTAAAGATACCACCACCACCAAGTTTATTATACATAGAATTGATATCTTGGAACATCTTAAATCCCTTTGATGGATATTTGATATATTCCTGCTTCTCAGTACGTGAATAGTCATTACCAGCAGTACATACTAGTTCGAAGTCTTCACATTGGTTAGCAGCAAGCATTGCCATTGCAGCAGCTTGGTCCATACGGCTAAATGTTGAACCTGAGCTTGTGATTGAACCCATAGAACCTGATACGTCTACAATAAACAATGTCTTACCTGGAAGTTTAGGCATATTCTCGTAAGTCTTAAGCATAGCATCCTCGATTTCACGGTCGAAACCTGAACACATACGCATTGCCTTTAAGAAGTCAAGTGGAAGCAACATTGTGCCCTTAAGTTCCTTAAGACCCTTCTCAATTACTGGACGTGGTACTCCAGCATCCTGCATGTTACGAAGGTTCATAAGCATAGCCTTGCCACCAATCTTACCTTCATTGATAAGCTTCTCCCAAACAGCAGATTTCTCTGCGTTTGTATGAGCCTTTGAAAGTAATACCTCCCAAGTCTCTGGTGTCTCAAGTGTACGGTCAGCAATCTTCTTGTAAAGAACTGCCTCAAGTTGATTTGCTGGCTTTGGACGAACCATGAACATTACGTCACGAAGCTTGATTTCTGCATCACGGTCATACTTTGCAAATTTATATTCGTTGAAGTTATGGAATGCTTCACGCAAACCTTGCTTTGCTGCGTTACAGATTGGACACTTACCGTCCATCCAATAAAGTGCCATGAAGTCAGTCAACATATCAGCACGAGTGATAATCTTTGGAAGTACCTCCTTAACGTAAGGGCGAGTTGCATCATGCTTACACATTTGAACTGCAAGGAACAAAGGTGTATGACGAAGCTTCTGCATAACACGAGCCTCAATTGTAAGGTTTGCAACATCCTTTGGATCACAGATAGGTACAAGACGAACAATCTCATCTACAACCTTCTGACCATCCATATATGCAATGTTCTCCCAAAGCAAGTTAGCAAGAACTGCTCTACGAAGTAACTGGATGTTTGACTGTGCAGCTGCAGTGTTTGTAACACGGCCTGCGATTTCACCAACACTAATCTGATTCTTTTTCAAATCAGTACTCTTCTTTGTGGAATTGAATTTACTCATAGTTTTCTCTCCTTATATATTTTTATTAATTTATTGTTTGTTATATATTATTAATCGTTAAAATCTTCTCTTAAATGTATATTACATTGTCTAATAAATTCAGAACCATGTCTATAAGAATTCTCTAAAGATCTAAGTCGTTCCTTCATATCATTAAGCTTCTTATTAGATTCTTCACGATATGCTTCATATTCATTATCCAACTTAGCATAAGATTCCTTAATCTTCTCCAATCTTGCTTCTTCATTGACTATAGATTGTTCAGTCTTGGACTTATCTAATTCTTTAATACTCCAACGTCCCATATTTATATAATTCTAAATTTTGAACCTAAAATTTCCATCATCATATTAAATTGCCATACATAAGATATATCAACAGATCCAATAGATTCACAATCATTATTATCTATATGTAATCCCCAATTAGCATCACAATTTACAATACCCTTTTGAAAATCTAGCTTAACACAGTTTGAACCATCTTCATTATACGTCCAATATCTTAATGTACAATAATTATCAATACCTAATGTTTTATTCCAATATTCTCGTTCCCATTCAAATGTAGTATCTTCAAATCCTATTGATTTAAGAAGATCCTCTGTTATTAATCGTTCATCTTTCATTTATCTACAAATGTCTCTTTAAATTTAGTAAGAATATACATAAGTTCCTTATTAGGAAGGTTAACAGTTTTTCCCTCACTTTCAAGAATATCCCATGCATTCATAACATAATTATATGCAAATTCATCTTTATTAGCACCAAACATTCTTCGTAGATACTCATAAATGATTACCAATACAGAATATTCTACTTCATTTGCATAAAGAATAATTCTCTTTCCAATATTTTTATCATTAAATGCAATACGAAGATCTGAATCACAAGCATCTGAAAAATCACTTTCCATAGCCGTTACTGCAATAGAATCTACATTAGTAACAGAATCCGCCAATACAATCTTCTTAACATATACTGTATTAGTCAGCTTATCTTTTGTATATTCACTAATAGCATCCTGTTTATCGTCGTTAAATCCACAACGCATTACAATTGAAAAAATGTCTCTAATCAATTCAAACTTCTTCATATTAATCAATTTTTTTAATAATGTCAACTACAGAACCATCTCTATATACTGCCCAGCTATCTTTATCCCAAACACAAGGAAAAAATGATAGATGATATATTATCTTCCTTATGATATCTCCAGAAGTAATATCATATAATGTTTCAACAGCATCATAATCATTATCTGAAGTTTGTTTTAAGCTCATTGCAGAAATACCACACCCCGAAGGATATACATCAATATACAGACTATCATTAGTGAATGTATATGTTACTTTAATCAAACCATCAATTGTTTTTGTATTATAGTCTTCTGTCAAATATGTTCCGTTAAAATCAACAGAATATGCAAAAACTGATGTTAAAAACAATAATGTGGTAAATAATAACTTCTTCATTTTTTATGAATTGATTTCTATAAACGACTGTTCAACAATATCTAATAATGAATTCATAACTCGATATGCATAAGACTTATTACGATATAAATGTTTATACTCAACAATTGTATACATAAGATCAATCATCTCATCATTTACATTATCATCATTAAGATTATTATTGTAATGATAATTAATGAACAAATTATAAACCTGACTCTGAATATTCCACATACGCTCAAGAAACTTTTCAGGAAATGTGGTCAAAAATCTAGACTCATCAATTACTCTCTCAGCTTCCTTAACAATTAATGCAACATCAATTACTTGATCACAAAGAATATCTAAAATTCTCTTCATTGTTGTTTGATTATATAATAATATAGAATTTTTTTAAATTAAATCAAAATTTTAACATTTTTTAACAACTACCAAACCGATATGATCTAAAACAATTTGTTAATTCTCCTTTAATAGAATCCCAAGTCTCCTGATCAATTGTTTCAAAATCAATTTCACCATCATATTCTCCAGCATCATTATAATTAATAAGAACATCTGCATCTTCATCAGAACCAGGTATAAAACCAAGCTTATATAATGTATGAATCATATCAATTGTAACTAAATTAAAATTGACATCACATACATAAAGCATATCATGTTCACATGCTGTAGGATATTTTGAATCTTGTCTATTCAAAACATCATTCAAAATAAGTAATGCTGCAATTAAATCTTTCATATTAAAAATCTGTAAGTTCTTCTACTTTAAAAAATTTAATCCACTCAATACCATCACAACCGTTTGGTGTAAAACGAAGATAGAACTCTTTAATAAGATTAAAATCTTCTACATTATAATTAAACTCCTCCTTCATCCAATTACCAATACCCCAAGTATAGAGAACATATCGTGTACCATCCCACATCTTTGGAAGGCCTTTATTCTGTCCGAACCAATTCCAAACATCACCCTTAAAATTCTTATTGATAATTGTAGCAAGATTTGAAAACTTAATCAAATCATTTAATGTAATCTCTTTTGTAATTATAGGAGAACTGCCATCCCAATTAATGGTCTTAATCTGAATTTGAAATTTTGTATTCATATTATATATAATATTTGTTTGATTAATTTAAATATAGAACATTATTAATAAAATTCAAATATTATATAAATAATTTATATACTTAGTTTTTCTTAAGATAATTTATAAAGTCATCTAATTCAATATTAAAATCTTCGAACATAATTCCAGTATCTGTACATTCGCATGCATAAACAATAAATACTTTAATAATATTATTTTCAAAAGAATATCCAACGACATGAATATCATCATAATCATCTTCATATAATTCTTCCTTAATATCGTCTAATTTACCATGTTCATCAAGGTAATCAAACAAAAAAGAATTAACTATTGATGCAGCTTTAATATTGATAATAAAATTTTTAATTTCTTGTTCAGTCATACTATCTCATCACAAATTTTATTAGATATATAATTAAGAACCCTAACAAAAGAAGTGTCCTTTGTCATATGATTATCTTCCATAATAGATTTCAAAACTTTATATGTAGTTTTCAAATCTTCAAAATGTTCTTTATTCATCTATATTCTTTATTAGTGTCTTATATGAATTAATACGAATAGGACATGTTGTCCAAGCATATGTATTTATTCCAAGTTTTATATAATTTGAACCTTTATATGATGATGTGTATGGTATATGTGTAAACCAATGTTCAACACCCCATCTATAATTAAACACTGTATCATATGTTATTGTTGTATCTGGATAAACAATAGAATAGTTAACTTCACATTTGCCTTCCTTGTCAATCATACAATTACAAGATGATAGACATAAACACATTAAAAATATAATTATAATCTTTTTCATATTATTATGATGTTATATATATTAAATAAATAAGAAACAATATTTTCATAATAAGTATAATGATTTTAAATGCTTTCATATTTATTTATGATTTTTTGTCCATTGAATAAATTCTCCACATAAGATATCATCATCTCCGATATCATAACCAAGACAACCGAAACTAATCAAATCCATAGCTTCATTACCATCTTCTTCACACTGTTCAAGATATCTTCCATAATCCTGAAGAATCTTGTAAAAATACTGTTCGTTGCTCATAAAATATTTAAGATGTTTAATTTAATATTTTCATCAAATTTCATTGGTTCTGTATGATTCAAATAATTATATTCGTCATCTTGATATATACAAGAATAAAAATCACTATTCATATATGCACGTTTCAACATCATCAATACATGAGGATTATAAGTGTTGTTTGGATTATTAGGATTAAGACGAATATCATAATCAAATAAATAAGTATCTACAATATATCTTACAACACCCTGACTTCGACTAGCACCTACAGCACAATGTACATAAATTGTATCATCATGTTTAAGCCTCCAATTAATCCAATCTACTAATTTGAATGCTTCATCATAATCTAAAACATGAAGTAAATTTACATATTGTTTATTTTCTCCAGAAATATATAGATGATTAAAATATGCATTTGATTGTTTTACTTTATTATCCAAATAAAGTTCTAATGCTTTATCGTAACATTCACTTTCATGATTATCAAACCAAAATGGACTTGCATCATCAATATCAAGATTAAAAATTCTATAATCTTGTAAATTTCCAGCATTGATGTTCCAATCATTCTTAAACCAATGCTCTGCAAGATCTCCTTCATTTGGAGAACATATAGATATTGCAGACACACCTTTTGGCAATGTATCTATCCAACCATTTTTCTTCATTATGTTATCAAAATCATAATGAGAATAACAAAGTATGTTCTTAATTGGTTTATTCATTTAATCATATATTTCTATATTATTATCATCAATCCATTCAATAAGTTCATGACTTTCTTTCTTATTTGTTATATATCCTTTACAGATACAAAACATATAAAATAATTCTACCCATACAATATTTTTCTTATCACAATCTTCTATTAGGTTGTAATACTCCTTTAAATATTTTTCAAAATTTTTATTTTGTTTATTCATATCTAATCAATCCACGTTATTGTACTTCCTTCAAAAATCATACAGATTCTTGATGTATAATATGTAGTATAATGCAAAATAACATATTGTCCTTCAATATTTGGATGACTTTCTCTCCACTTATTAAAAGCAATTACTGCATCTTCTAGTTTATCATACTGACGATTTCTGAAAAGCTTAGGAAGCATTCCACCTTCAACTCTGTTTATACTGTAATAAGGATATTTCTGCATAATTTATTCAACAAAATGTGCAATATCAAACCAAATATTTAAATAGCAATTTTCTTTAGAAGGATATTCACCAGTCATACCCATATTAAATACGAATCCTCCTGTTGAACATAAATATTCTTTTTTACCAAGTTCAATAATATCATATAAAGCATGGTTAAAAAATTCACGTCTAATCATCTTCTTCATATCACCAATATCTGGAATCTTATAGAATGATTTTCCGTTTTCATAGAATGACCATTCCCAATTATTGGCATTCATAAAATTTTTAATATTACTCCACTTTAGACAATTAAACTTTTCATTAAGTAACTCTTCAAAAACTTCCATAATATGAAGTTTTCTACCAATTTCCTGTTCAATACAATATTCATTATCAATAATCTCATTAAGACGATTAATGTCTTTTTCACGAAGACGAGTCCATGTTGAATTAATTGGATATCCCATATTTATTTTGTTTAATTAATTACAAATAAAATATAGTATAATATATAAAAAATTTCAATATTATAAATAAAAAATGGAGTAGCTTTAAACTACTCCATGAATTTGATTCTATATAAGTTGCATCCTATAAAATTTCCTAATATAACCATTAAATAATTATATGCTATCTGAGGTGAATGAATATTAGCAGCACATATATAAAAAGCATCTGCAATAGAATGATAGAATCCTGCTAATATGAATACTGGGACCGCAAATAAAAGTGGTAACCATTTGTTTTCTCGAGCAAACTTAACAGCTGTTGTCATTAAGAATCCACAGAATATACCTCTTATTAATGCTTGCCAGATATCTACTTGTGATCTTGCTTCAACAATAACATTTGATTTATCAATTAAATCAGGTATAGCATATGTAGCAATTGTCGCAGTTATAGCACAACCTAAAAAGTTATTGAAAAATATGAACCAAAATAGGTTTCCAATATCTGGTATGTTTTCTACAAATCCTGCAGTACCTGTATATAATGCATATTTATAATGAACTACTGTTATAAGTCCAAACGTAAATAGCACAGCTCCTGGAATTCCACCACCTACCATAAGATTAACTATACATCCTATAGATATACAAAATCCAGCAAGTATGGCACTAAACGATAAATTCCAACATTCTTTAGTAGTATCTGTCTTAATCATTATTTATTAAAATCTTTAATCTTTTTAAGTAATTCCTTTTCTTCTGCTTTAATATATGTTGGCATCTTAGGTTTAATAATGAATATATAGTTTCCATTACTATAGCTTCCAGATATTTTAATTCCTTCACCTTTCAATACCACTTGTGTACCATCTTTAGAATACTCAGGAATCTTAACAGTAACTTCTTTACCATTTGGTAATTTATGTTTTAATTCTCCTCCTAAAATACAAGTGTAATATGGAACATCAATCAATTCATATACACCTCTATCTGTTATCTTATATTTGTTTTCATCAAAATTATAGACAGGAACTGCTATTAAGTTTCCATTTTGTGTTCTAGAATCTTTACCTTCATTTCCGTATCCTTGATATACTTTATATTCTTCATTACCAACACCAGGTCTAAATTCAACCTTACATTTCTTCTTACCCCTTATGACACCAGTTCCATTACATTTAGAACATTTATTCTTTATGATTTTACCTGTACCATTACAATATGGGCATGGAGATTGATGTTGTATAATACCAAATCCAGATTGTTGTGTTCTTGTTATCATACCAGTACCGTGGCAGTGAGGACATGTTTCAACACTAGAACCACCAATACCATGACATTGAGAACATCTATAATCTATATCATATTCAATCTCATGTGAATAACCAGTAAATATCTGTTCAATACTTAATGGGATGTTTACTTGAATTGATTTTGCTTGTTGTGGATATTCTTGTCTAAATCCTCTACGATTTCCAAAAATATCTTCAAAACCACCTCCCATAAATCCACCCATCATATGCTTAAACAGATCACCAATATCAAAGCCAGTACCAGCCATCATATCTTCATCAACAGTACCATAAGCATCATAACGTTGACGTTTTTGAGGATCACTCAATATTGCATATGCAGCTCCGATTTCTTTGAATTTTTCTTCGGCTTCTTGTTTTTCTTTATCAGATTTTCCGCCTTGTCTATCAGGGTGATATTTAATAGCTAGTTTTTTGTAAGCCTTTTTAATTTCATCTTCAGAAGCAGTATTAGAAACTCCTAATATATCATATAAATTCTTACTGTTCATCTTTAGTAATATCTATAATATTTGAAAATGTATTATCTGTTGTATTATTAACAGTTTTAATTGTTGTCTCAATGTTTTCAAGATTATTCTGAACAGATTTAACCATCTGTTTAAGTTTTAATATATTTGAATTAGAATTATTAACTTTAGTTTCTGTAGTAGAATCATTATTTAATTCATAATTATATTGGGCGATTGCCTTTTCAATAAAATTAATAGCAATATTGCAATCTTCTTCAAATCCTTTTGGTTCTTGCCATTCCATATTTAACTTTTCAGAAAATGGCCACATCTCTTTTGATGCTACAAAATTGTCAAATGCCTTATAGATATAAGATATTGCAGCAGCTCCAAATTTATCTGAACGAATATCATTACGTCCAAGTATTATTAATTCTGTTGGTGTCATATTTTTATCAATATAATTTTATAATAAAATGGGATTGGATCTCGAGATCCAATCCCAAGCAACTCTTTATTCAATTTTAATTGTCCTAGATTCAATCTGTTTTTGTTCCACCTCTTTCTTAGGTAATGTAATTGTAAGAACTCCATTATCATGTTTAGCACTAATCTGTTCTTCAATTACATTTTCTGGAATATTCCAAGATTCACTATAAGATGACTTACTCCATTGTTGGACATGATATTTTTCATCTTCTGGTCCTTCTTGAGATTCACTAGTCATACTTACATAGATAATACCATTTTTAATTTCAATCTTAGTATCATCTTTTCCAAATCCAGGATTGGCAATTTCTATTTCATAAGCTTTATCAGTTTCCTTTACATTAACCTTTGGGGAATTGGTAAAGTTGGATGGAACAAAATCACCGAAGAAAGTTTTAACAGGATTAAAACCAAAATCAAATAAATCTTTTGCACCAAAAAAATCTAAAGCGTTTGTCATAATAATTACCTCCAATTATATTGAATATATTTATTTTGGAGATTCTCAAATGAGAGTCTCGTTAAGAGTTTTATTTCGTTTCTGTGAATGGAGCTCCAGCTTGGAATGGATTACCACTAAATGGATTATCACCAGATGCTCCATTATTTCCACCAAACATATTACTAAACATATTTGGATCTACTTGAGGATTACCATTTGCATCCTTAGGCATATTCTCTTGATAGATACGACTGATAATAGGATTATATACCTTTTCCAATTCATCCTTCTTTGCAAACATCTCAGAATCATTCTTTTCATCGATAGCTTTCTTAGCAGCATCAACTAAATCCTGAAGTTGTTTCTTTTCATCATCAGTAAACTTATCCTTAAGATTGTCATCACTTAATGAACGTTCTACAGAATAGATATATCCTTCAGCAGCATTCTTTTTATCAAATTCTGCCTTCTTAGCAGCATCCTCAGACTTATGCTCTTCGGCTTCCTTCTTAATACGTTCAATCTCTTCCTTAGATAATGCATTAGAATCATTAATTGTAATATGCTGTTCCTTTTGAGTTCCAAGATCCTTAGCATATACTGTTAATGTACCATTAGCATCAATATCAAATGTTACTTCAATCTGAGGAACACCACGAGGAGCTGGAGCAATACCATCAAGATTAAACATACCAATCTGCTTATTATCCTTACTCATTGGACGTTCACCCTGAAGAACTACGATTGATACTGCAGGTTGATTGTCTACAGCTGTTGTAAATACCTGAGATTTCTTTGCAGGAATTGTCGTATTAGCATCAATCAACTTACCCATCATATTACCATTAACCTCAATACCTAATGTGATAGGTGTTACATCAAGAAGCAATGTATCTGATTCCTCAGGATTAACAATCGCCTTAGCCTGAATAGCAGCACCAAGTGCAACAGCTTCATCAAAATTAGATGACTTATTCAATTTATCACCAAATGCATTTTTAAGAGCTTCTTGAACTTGTGGCATACGAGATGAACCACCTACAAGAAGAATATCTGTAATATCTGCTGATGTTTTCTTTGCCTTTTCAAGTGCACGTTTTGCAATCTCAATTACTTTATCGGTGTATTTTTTTGTCATCTGTTCAAACTTAGCACGTGTAAGTGTTGTTATAAGCATCTGTGGAACGCCATCCAATACTGTAATATATGGAAGATTGATTTCTGTTGAAGTAGATGTTGATAATTCACATTTTGCTTTTTCTGCAGCTTCAACTAAACGTGCATATGCCATTGGATCTTTACGAAGATCAATATTTGCATGATCCTTCATAAACTCATCAGCAAGCCAATTAACGATTTCATTATCGTAATTCTGACCACCAAGGAATACATCACCATCTGATGCAAGTACTTCAACCATACCTTGAGATACTTCACAGATTGATACATCTTCAGTACCACAACCAAGGTCATTTACAAGTACAAGACGTTCTTTATCTTCCTTATCCATACCTGCTGCAAGAATAGCTGCAGTTGGCTCATTAATAATACGATGTACATTCAGACCAGCAAGTTCACCTGCTAATTTTGTTGCTTTACGTTGAACATCATTAAACCATGCAGGAACTGTAATAACACAATCCTTTACTTCTTCTCCATAATAATCTGAAGCAACCTTTGCAAGGTCTGCTAAGATATATGAAGAAATCTCTTCAGCAGAATAATCTTTTCCTTCAATTCTAACATAAGGTTTATTGTTTTTGTTAACTACTTCATAAGTAACCATAGTCAACATCTTTTGAACATCAGAATCATTCCATTCAGCACCCATGAATCTCTTAATGAAAGATACAGTGTTCTTAGGATTCATAATCATACCACGTTTAGCGGAACCACCAATTTTACGTTCATCGCCTTTAATAAAAACTACAGATGGTGTGGTACGAGAACCTTCT
>Ga0247608_10003798_pt1 | contig 17361 bp, 10 predicted proteins | sample 176DNAGHGlowgp2_FD_193490 | JGI IMG/M metagenome (GOLD analysis project Ga0247608, IMG submission 193490) | Sheep rumen microbial communities from Palmerston North, Manawatu-Wanganui, New Zealand - 1766 DNA GHGlow gp2 | ecosystem: Host-associated > Mammals > Digestive system > Stomach > Rumen ... | reverse complement strand
TTGACTAACAGCAATACCGGTTCTGCAAGTCAGAGATTCTGTCTTTACCGTGTCGAAAACGAGTATGGCAACAACGCCGGAGGCTTCATCATAAGGCCCAGGTACTCCAACCATCTTGTCCTGGATGTTAATGGCGGTACGGCTAATAAAGGAACGAATATACAGTTATGGCATTTCAATTTTACAGATGCACAGGTGTTCTCTGATTATGATCTTAAGAATGACGGCGTAAGTTATAAGAAGCCTTCAAAACCCGCTTCGCCCGTGATCACTGCACCATCTAGGTTTGTGGTCAACGAAGAACAGAAGGTAACATGGACCGGTTCGGCACTGACATCTGATAAGTTCGATGCACGTCAATACCTTTTCGAGGTTCTTGATACATCAGGAAAAGTGCTCTTTACAAGTGATGTCGGAAATGCAACTTCACTGGGATTTAAAAATTCGAAAGAAGGTACATATAAACTGAGAGTAACAGCTGTTAATTCAAAGTACAGGGACTATCATTCGGCAAGCAACACAGTAACGGTCACGGTAAATAAGAAGACATCTCCGGTCCTTACGGTCGGCAGCATCGCATCACAGACCTATACAGGTTCTGCAATAACACCCGCTCTGACTGTAAAGTATGGGAATAATAATCTTACTAAGGATGTGGATTATACAGTAACGTACAAGAACAATATCAATGTCGGAACAGCTGAAGTTGCGATTAAAGGAGCGGGAATGTATTATGGCTTATCAATATCTACAACATTCAAGATAACGGCTAAGCCGATCAGCGGGACTGTGATCAGTTCGATCTCTGACCGTACCTATGCCAGATTTGCTTATGAACCGCCTTTCGATGTGAAGGATGGAGATAAGTACTTGAGATCAGGAGTTGATTACACATATGCTTATTCTGACAATGTCAATGTTGGAACTGCAACACTGACAGTTACCGGAATTGGGAATTACTCCGGAACGAAGAAGACGACTTTCAGGATCGTTGCAAATACTAATACACTTGTTGTTGACGGTATCCCGGCACAAACTTACACCGGCAGCAGGATAATGCCGGAGATCACAGTAAGATCAGGCAAAAATGTCCTCATCAAAGATGAAGATTATACGGTAATGTACACGGATAACATAAATGCCGGAACCGCAACCGTATATGTATTGGGAACCGGTAACTACAAAGGATCCGGCAAGGCGACCTTCTCTATCGGTCCTAAGTCCATCTCATCCGCAAATATCGGAATGATCAGTGACAGGGATTATTCAGGTTCTGCAATAGAGCCGTCAGTAACAGTTACGGACGGAACAAAGATCCTTACGGAAGGTATCGACTATACTGTCGGTTACTCAAACAACATTAACGAAGGAACCGCAACTGTTGCCATCTCCGGCAAGGGCAATTACTACGGAACCAAGAAAACGACCTTTAATATAATCAAGACTGATGATCCTGAACCTGAAGTTACTGATCAGTGGATAGAAAAGGCAGGCAGATCGTACTATGCGGATAAGAACGGTAATAAGGTTACAGGCCTTGCCAGGATCGACGGTAAGTTCTATTACTTCAACGCCAAGGGCGTAATGCAGTCAGGGTGGCAGAAGATCGGCTCGAAAAAGTATTATTTCAAGCTTAATGCTGCCGGAAATAAAGCTCCTGCCATTACCGGAAAGGCAAAAAAAATCGATGGCTATTACTACGCATTTGACAGCAAAGGCACCATGATGAAGTCAGGTGTTAAGAAAGTTGCAAACGGAGAATCCTACTACCTCAAGTCAAACGGTAAGGCTTACACAAAGAAGTGGTACAAGAAGTCCGGAAAGTGGTACTATTTCTCTACCAACGGGAAGATGGTCAGGAATAAGTCCCTTAAAATAGACAGGAAGACTTACGTATTTGATAAGAAGGGAGTATGTAAGAACCCGTAAGGATCCTGATCTCGTAAAAATGAGTAACCACTCGCAGCAAAAACAATTATAATATTCTACAGCGAAGAAAGGTTTGGACAGAAGAAATGGAATATGATCCTCAAACGATAATCGATTCGATCAACAGGTACCGTGCAGGTTCTACAGAGGCTTTTGCCACAATATATGAAGGCACATACAGACTTGTATATTCAACGTGTTACGGAATAATAAAAGATGAGGAAGATGCACGTGATGTTACCCAGGATGTTTTCCTGAAAATATACGAGAAACTTGACACTCTTAACAATCCTGCCGCGTATGGCAAGTGGATGAAGCTCACGGCATCAAATATGTCATTGGATTTCATCAGACGTAAAAGTCACACATATAATGTTGAAGATGATACTGAGATCGATATGGCATTGGCAGACTGGGAGGAGTTCGATTCTATCCCTGATTCGTTTATCGAGGATGAGGAGAAGAGGCAGATAATCGATAATGTGCTTAAGGATTCGCTCAGTGAAGTACAGTATCAGACTGTTTTTATGTACTACTTCAGTGAGATGCCTCTTGCGTCAATCGCGGAGTCAATGAGTTGTCCTGAAGGAACTGTTAAGACAAGGCTGATGCATGCTAAGGATAAGTTCAAAAAGTCGCTTGAGAAATACATAGATGACAACAAGCTTGTTCTGGCTGCAACGCCTTTCATGACCAGATTCTTCAATGCGGAGATGCCCAAGATCAGCGTTCCTGATATCTCAAGCCTCGGGATACAGGGACTTACCGGTAATCCAGGTGCTGTCACTGCTTCTTCCAACGCTGCACAGTCAGCAGTTCAGTCTGCGGCTCATTCTGCAGCTCAGTCCGCAGGACAGATGGGGGCAACGGCTGCAAAGGCCGGGTTCCTGGCTACTGCAGCAGGCAAGATCGCAGTCGGAGGAGCAGCTCTGGCTCTTGTCGGGACAGTGACAGCAGTAGCGTTCAATCTGCCCAAAAAGAATGAGCCGGTGATCTCTGAGGCCACAACATCTATCGTGACAGAAGACACATCTGCAGCCGTTACAGCTGCAACGACTGTGACACAGCCTGTTCCGGCGGTTGAAGTCAATGCAGGCGACAAAGGTACTTGCGGTAAATATGATGGCAAGGATATCGAATGGATAGTTCTTGATAAGACTGGTGATAAAGTTCTTCTATTGTCAAGATATGCCATTGAAGCAATGCCATATGATGTGGACTGGGAAAGTGCACAATGGGAGTACAGCTCTCTCAGAAAGTGGCTGAACAATGATTTCTACAACAGCGCTTTCGGACCGGATGAGAAAGAGCATATACAAATGACACATCTAAATAATGCCGACAGTCAGAACTTCGGAAATGATACCGATGACAACGTGTTCATATTAAGTGCTGAGGAAGCGGAGAAGTATTTTGCTTCCGATGAGGACAGGAGAGTTCTGGCTACCGAGCACGCCGTTAACAACGGAGCTTTTGTTTCTGACGGTTTTGACGGAAGCAGCTGCTGGTGGGTCAGGTCAGTTGGTGAAGATGTTTCCTTTGTCAGTTGTGCAGGTGATATTGCCTATGATGTCGGCGAGGCACTACGCACCGATATCGGAGTGCGTCCTGCGATCTGGATCGACAGTAGTGCAGTAAAGATAATAGATGATGAGACTTCTGCAACGGATCCCTCTGATACTTCAACCGGCGGTGTCAGAGTATACGATTCTGCTGACAGCAAAATGATAACAGTTGATGGCAGCGAGTATGATTTTATGATCCCTGAGGTAGAGATCCCCGGTCTCAATATGGGTAAGGTTAACAAAACGCTCAAGAAGTACGCAAACAAGTATAACAGCGGCAAGAAGAAGGGGAAATACAGTTCTACCTACAATGCCTATATCGGTGAGAAGGTAGTCTCCATTATCATATACAACTGGCGTATCGGTTATGAAGAAGAAGCTACAAGCATGAAGATATATAACATCGAGATCGAGACCGGCAAGATCATAAAAGACAGTAAAGTTGTCGGGCTTTGCGGATTGACCGATAAGGAATTCTTCTCGATAGTAAAAACAACGTACAAGAACTTTGAGAAGTCTCAGCTTGAACAGTTTGATTATTTTGATCCTGCCCGGTTAAAGAAGTGGCTCAGCAAGAACAACAAGCGTATCTCATACAAATACATAATCCCGTTTATCGGTCCTGAAGGACAACTCTGTTTTGCAGGTGACGTTTACTATTACGGCGGGGCCGGGAAAGGATATATGTATTTCGACGCGGTAAAGAAGGATCAGTGGTAGAAAGACCTACATCCTCTTCTGCTGCCTGTGCCTGATCTGCTTATCCGAATACATATTCTCATCAGCGATGTTCATGAGGCGCTCCAGTGTTGTCTCGATCCTTCCCTGATGGAAATCGGATATCGGGCAGGATGCGATGCCGATCGATGCAAGGATCTTATATGGTTTGCCCGTAAGACCTGCATCGTACTGGGCAGCGCCCTCGATCTCGGTCCTGAGCCTGTCCGCCGAATCCTCAAGTGAACTGTCACTTATCATCACGAAAGCGAACTCATCTCCGCCATATCTTGATGATATGCCGTTCTTATGGACCCTCGTCTGGATGGCGTATGCCAATGCCTTGATGACGATATCACCTTCCTGGTGTCCGTAGTTGTCATTGATCGGCTTTAAGTTATCAAGGTCCATGGTGACATAGTTGAATACCTTGCCTCTGTTCTGAGGCTCTCTGACGAGCTTGCTGACGCGTGAGAGGAATCCTCTTCTGTTATAGAGACCTGTCATGTAGTCAAGTTCTGACAGAGCCTTCATCTCACGGTTCATCGTTATGAGCTTATGGTTGTTAAGGACTGAGTGAACGATCGAAGATATATACGATTCCATCTCTTCAAATCTCTGCTGCAGCCTGAGCGATACAACATCCGCTCCGGTGCACAGATAACCATATGATTCGTCTGAGGAACGGAGCTGGCTGAATATCAGGTAATTGATGCCGCTGTCGCTGTTCAGAACGGCACTCTGGTTAGGGATGAGGAAAGACGAATTGTAGACCTTGTTGCCGTACTCATAGATGTCTTTCCAGGATGAGTAAATGGCATTGACGCAATCTTCGGACTCGGTGATAGCCACGAAGAACATCTGGTCCTTCCACAGCCACAGGTGCTTGTCCAGGAACGATGACAGGAGCTTCGTATCGCTGATCGTGATGGCCTGTGACGTAAGTCTTCCCATCTCATGAACGTGCATGAAGTAGTCCTGATTGTCCCTGAACAGTGTGGATGATATCTCCTGCATCTCTTCCATGGTCGTCAGGTTGCAGCCGCAGGAATGCTTGAGGATCAGGCTGCAGCATATCGTATGATCGCGCGTCTCAGGCTCGGCCTCCGGATCCCATTCATCGATGGTGGAGCAGATTATCTCAGCTGCTTTCCTGTAATCAGGAGCACATGTCGTTATAGTCGGTGAATGGTAAAGCGAGTCCCTGATGCCGTCAAAACCTGTTACGATGCAGTCTTCCGGCACACGGATCCCCATTCCGGTCAGGCAGTCCGCCGTGCCCATCGCCATCGTGTCGTTGGCGCATATGATGGCATCAGGTGTCTTGCCGCCATTCTCCAGATACTCCTGGAGGGATTTCTTGGCAGGCACGTACCAGAAGTCTCCATACAGGATCTTGTTGCTGTCGAACTGCATACCGTGTGAGATCAGCTCCTCCTTGAGCACATTGATCCTGTCCTCAGAAAAAGGATTGCCCTTGAAGCCTGCCATCATCATGATGTCCCTGCACTTATGGACTTCGATGACGTGCTTGACCACATCACGGAATCCTGAATTATAATCCACCTCGAAATTAATGCATCCGTCATGCCTGTGCTCCAGCATGAATACGGGGATGCCTGCTTTATGTCCGAGCTCCTTCATATGATCTACCAGATAAGGAGACTTGAGCATCTCGGAGAATATGACTATTCCCGCAGGATCAAGGCGCATCATGAGATTCGCCAGCTTAACTTCAACCTGCGTCTTTGTAAACCCGGACTTTGCGACCGTCCCGAAAGTAAAACAGCAGATGACATACTTCGATGTCAGCTCCGGCACGTTGATCTTATCCAGGAATATGTTGAGATTCTCTGAATCCTCCCATGATCCGCATACTACGATAGCCCTGCGGTTAGGGGTCGGAGGGGATGTCCTCAGCTCATATGTAAATACGGGATTCTCTTCGCTTGAATCCCTTAATACGTCAAGAAGCTTGGGGATATAAGTCCTTAAGGAAGGATCGGGATCATTGATATTGCACAGGACAAGGTGTCTGGGGTCTTCCATGCTCGTCAGCATGTCCTTCAGGGCATCGAGATTCCCGCCATAATAATCAGGAAGATCAAAAGCTTCCTTGAGGATCTTATGAAGGGACGCCTTATCTGCTATCCCTGACAGGTTGATAAATACTGCATTATTCATACTGCAAGACTTTATGGACTCCCATATAATAATTCAAAAGAAGAATAATGATCCTCCGTGTAGTATATCAGACCATCACTGGAGAAAACAATTCTTTTTGCACCCCTCGAACGCTGGTGCATGGTGTCGATATCGCACTCATAGTAGACCCTGCCGCTCTTCTCAGGCAGATTCTCTTCGTAGTTTCCGAACCTGTCGCCGCCGATGCAGGCTCCGTATATGTAGTTGTCAAGGCCGCCGGAGCTCCAGCCGAGCTTCTTTGCCTCTTTCTTTGTTATGAAGTTGGATGGGAGGTGCCCATATGTGTAGATGTACAGCGCCACATCGTCTTTGCGGGTGAACGAACCGGATTCATCTATACGGCTCTGCGCCGTTTGTGACGTGGATCCTTCCGTTGCGGCGGAAGTGGCAGAAGTGGAGGAAGTACTGGTTTCCTCCGTGATCGTCGTCATAAATGTGGGAATGGTGGCCTTGCGGGTCGTCTCAAGAGTGTAGGTCAGACCACACCCTGCAAGCATAGCAATGGTGCTTATAATCACAAATATAACTGATAATTTCCTTAGTATCTGCTTCATTTCTGCACCTTCCGGGACGATCTTCAGCCATATTTTAAGATTTTCTCATCCGCGTTGCAACATTTCGAGTATGATGATTGTATTAATGGTATCAAACCCAAACGAAAGGACATTCTAAGAATATGAAAAAGATAATATCTTCAATACTGATGACATCTTTACTTGCAGGCTCCATATGTGCCTGCGCACCTAAGACACAGGAGACGGAGACTCCGGTCGTGACAACATACGGGGAACCCGTTAAGTTCGAGATCAAGGAGCTTAGCGCTGATGATCAGGACCAGTTCCGCAAGGCTTACCTGAACACTTCATTCGACCTGCTCAAGACACAGTTCAAGAATGATCAGAATGTAATGATCTCTCCTGCTTCCATCATGATCGCCCTGTCCATGGCCGAAGCCGGAGCTCGAGGTACCACCAAAGATCAGATGGCTTCACTCTGGGGCGGGCAGCAGGATCCCGGTGCACAGATCAGTTACGCCGCAGAACTGGTGAAGAGGCTTAACGAGGCCAAAGGAATCAAGCTCAGTGCAGCTGATTCAATGTGGATCAACAAGGAGAACATGTCAGGATTCATCAAGGAGGAATTCGTTGATTTTGTTAAGGAGCACTTTGACGCTGAAGCTTCTGAGCTGCTCTTCGACAATGCGGCCCTTGAGAAGATCAATTCATGGGTCAATGAGAAGACTGACGGCATGATCGATAAGATCATCGACAGATTCACGGATGAGGCATCACTCATACTCATCAACGCGATCTCTTTCGATGGTAAGTGGAGCAAGCAGTATGAGGAATCCCAGGTTGCTGAAGAGGATTTCACGAATGCTGCAGGTGAGAAGCAGAAGGCACAGATGCTTTATGGCATGGAACATACCTATCTTGAGAATGATAAGGCAAAGGGATTTGTTAAATACTATGAGGGCGGTCAGTATGCTTTCGTTGTTATGCTCCCCAAGGATGAGGCTGAGAGTGCCGATAAGATGCTTGCAGGTTTCACCGGTGATGATTTCGACGAATACATGAACAGCAGTTCAGATACTGCCGTCCGTACCAGCCTGCCCGAATTCAAATATGATTACGGCAATTCTCTGGTAGATGCGCTGAAGAACCTGGGCATGACGGATGCTTTCGATGCCGGGAAGTGTGACTTCACGGGCATTGCCGAATATGAGGATGGCAGGAAGGTCGTGATCAATGATGTTATCCACAAGACACACATTGAAGTTGACCGCAACGGAACAAAGGCTGCTGCAGTTACGGCAGTCATGATGGAAACGGCGGGCGCGGTCGCAATAGATGAGGTTAAGGAAGTATACTGCAACAGGCCGTTCGCATATGCTATCGTAGATATGACGGACAACACTCCCGTATTCCTCGGAACAGTAAACAACATCTGACGGAGGCATCAAGATGAATAAGAAGATGTTGTCTTCAGTACTTATCGGAACAATGAGCTTATCAGTCCTTGCTGGATGCAGCAAGCCTGCTGAGTCATCCACGGCTGCGTCATTGCCTGCTGCTGTCGAGACAGTCTCCAAGCCGGATCTTACGATCGCCAAAGAGATGCGTGATGTCAGCAGTGATGAAGAGGACAAGTTCCGTCAGGGATACCTCGATTTCTCGTTCGAGATGCTCAGGCAGAACCTTCAGCAGGACGGCGCAGATGCCAATGTAATGGTGTCTCCTGCTTCCATCATGCTGACCCTGGACATGACTGCCGCAGGCGCCAGGGGAGATACGCTTGCGCAGATGATGAACCTCTATGGCGGACTTGATGATCCCCAGGGACAGTTATCCTATGCTGCTAAACTCCTCAAGAAAATAAACGGTGCAAATGGCGTCAAGCTCCACGCTGCGGACTCCATCTGGGTCAACAAAGACGTGATGCCCGAAGGTCTGCTGCAGGATTACAAAGATTTTGTTAATGACAACTTTGATGCGCAGATCGAACAGCTTACCTTCAACGATGATGCCAGGGCCACGATCAACGGATGGGTCAGCGACAAGACAGACAAGATGATCCCTTCGCTGCTTGATGAGCTCAGATCAAGTGATGCGATGCTGCTTATCAACGCGATCGTTTTCGACGGCAAATGGGCAAAGCAGTATATGAAATCACAGGTGCAGGACGGTGCGTTCAGGTCAGCATCAGGTGAGGTGCAGGAAGCACGGATGATGTCTTCAGAAGAGGATCACTATCTTGAGAATGACAAGGCAACAGGATTTGTTAAGTACTATCAGGGCAGACAGTATGCGTTCGTCGTGATGCTGCCCAAGGATAAGGATCAGAATGCAGGGGATCTCGTGTCCGGATTTACGGGTGAGAGCTTTGACGAATATCTGGCAAGCGATTCTGAGGATTACGTTGTCAGGACAAAGCTCCCTGAGTTCTCATATGACTGGGGCAGGTCCATAGCAGGCCAGCTCAAGGCAATGGGCATGGAAGTTCCTTTCGATGACGGCAAGGCTCAGTTCTCAGGCATCAATGGCGCAGACGGCCTCGCCATAAGCGACGTTATCCACAAGACACACATCGAAGTAAACATGAACGGAACAAGGGCTGCAGCGGCAACTGTGGTCGAGATGACCAAAGGCCTTGAGATCGCGGACAGCCGTGAAGTCAAGGAAGTGATCTGCGACAGACCGTTCGCTTATGCTATCGTAGATATGACTGACAATACTCCGGTATTCATCGGAACAGTAAATAACATTTGAGGAGAATGACATGAACAAGAAGTTTTTGACATCAGTCCTGATAGGAACGATGAGCTTATCGGCACTTGCAGGGTGCAGCAAGGCAGATGCCCGGACAAGTGCTCAGGATCAGACTGCGGGAACTGTGACAGAAGCTGCAGATGAGAGCACAGAGCCTTCCAAGTCAGATCTTGCCATCGAGAAAAAGATCAGTGACATCAGCAAAGAAGACGAGAGCAAGTTCCGCCAGGGATATCTGGATTTCTCCCTGGAAGTGCTGAAGAAGTGCCTTAACAGGGACGGCAAGGATTCCAATGTCATGGTATCCCCCGCATCGATAATGCTCGCTCTCGACATGACGGCAGCAGGTGCCACGGGTGATACCCTGGAGCAGATGATGGGACTCTACGGCGGCATCGGCGATCCGCAGGGACAGCTGTCCTATGCGGCAAAGCTCCTTAAGAGGATGAATGATGTTGAGGGGATCAAGCTCCATGCGGCAGATTCCATCTGGGTCAACAAAAGCATCATGCCTGAGGGACTTAAGGATGACTACGCTGATTTTGTTAAGAAGTATTTCGAGGCTGAGGTCGACTCGACTGTGTTCGACGATGCGGCTAAGAACAGGATCAACGACTGGGTCAGCGACAAGACTGATAAGATGATCCCTACGATCGTTGATGATCTCGATCCGCAGATCTCCATGATGCTCATCAACGCCATCGTCTTTGACGGAAAGTGGGCAAAGCAGTATGAGGACTATCAGGTCGCAGAAGAGGATTTCACGGCTGCATCCGGAGAGAAGCAGAAGGTTCAGATGATGACTTCCGGCGAGGATCTTTACCTTGAGAATGACCTGGCTACAGGATTCATCAAATACTATGAGGGTGGCCAGTACGCTTTCGTTGTGATGCTTCCCAAGGACAAGACTAAGAATGCGGGTGATCTCATCGACGGATTCACCGGCGAAAGCTTTGACGAATACATCAACAGCGCATCGCAGGATTACATCCTGACGACAAAGATGCCTGAGTTTACGTCAGACTGGGGCGGATCCATCAAGGAACAGCTCATCGCGTTGGGAATGAAGGCACCGTTCGACCGCGTGGCGGCTGACTTCTCAGGCATATCCGAATGCGGTGAGGATCTTTATATCGGTGATGTTATCCACAAGACGCATATCGAAGTCGACAGGAACGGTACCAAGGCTGCAGCTACCACGGCAGTAGTAACCTACCGCAATGCAGCAGTGGTCGATCAAAGGGAACGCAGGGAAGTAATATGCGACAGGCCATATGCATATGCGATCGTGGATACGACAGACAACACTCCCGTATTTATCGGTACGGTAAACGACGTGAAGGAATAATGGATCATTTTTGATTTAGTTAAAAGTGTGTTTGTTGGAGAAGGGGATGTCTCGTGAGGGCATCCTCTTTTTGTTGGTGCGGGGGTGGGCATTATTTGGGATTGGTGAGCGACCGGTGCAAAGGTGTCCCCGGTGGCTCAGCAAAAGGTTGGTGTGGCTATTCACAGCAAAAACACTCTTTTTTCACAGCAATGCTGTGAAAAAAGTTGATTTTGTTGTGATTCACAACAAAAATGGATATTTTCACAGCATTGCTGTGAAGAAACGGCCATTTTGCTGTGAAAGGAGTTGCGGGGCAACTATGCTGCCATGTCCCGGAGGCTCAGTTTATCTACTCATAGCAAAAACGGCGTTTACTCCAATCTGAGATTGGAGTAAATCGCAATATTGATAGGAGTGAATCTCCATCGAACGTTTCCCCGGTGGCACGAGGTAATGGCCGATCTTTTCATAAGAAAAATCGCCCGATTTGTTATGAGTAAATATCCCAACACACATAAGATCCCACTCTAACCTGTCCCCACTGTCCTCGGAAACAGGATCCGAAGCGCTGAAGCATAAATGTGGCAATTCTGTATCATCGGTTGACAATGTTGGTTTACACCTGTAAATTAACGTCAGTTTATGATCGTAAACCAACGGAGGAATAACGGATGGACGAATTAATGTTGTGTGAGAGCGAGTATCGTCTTATGGACGTGATCTGGAAATACGCACCGGTTGAATCAGGCAGGCTCGTCAAGCTTTGCGACAGCGAGCTCGGCTGGAAGAAATCGACAACGTATACCATTTTGCGCAAGCTCGTGGCCAAGGGCATGGTCCGTAACGATGATGCTGTCGTAACCGTATTGATCCCAAGGGACAGAGTTCAGAAGTTTGAGAGTGAGAGAGTCGTGAGCAAATCTTTCGGTGGTTCATTGCCCTCTTTCCTGACCGCATTTCTTGGCGACCGCACGTTGTCAGACAGCGAAGCGGATGAACTCATAAATCTTATCGATCAGTACAGGAACGAGAACTGACACCGGAGTATTTGATATGAATGATCTTTTGACAGATATCTTACACATGAGCCTTACCGGAAGCATCGTTATCATTGTCGTGCTCATAGCAAGAGTGGTGATGAGGAAGCTCCCGAAGAAGTACATGTACCTGCTCTGGGGCATCGTCGGATTCAGGCTCTTGTGCCCGATAGCATTTGAATCGAGGTTCTCCATCTTTAACATCAGACCGATCAGGAATTCTGTGGAGAATGTGCGCAATCTGCCCCTGATACAGTATGGATCGGCACATGGTACTCCGGTGGCAGAAGTCAGCAGTCAGGCAGCTGCTGAAGTTGCTAAGACTACTGCCGGGACCATCGAGAAGATAAACATGATGCCTTTCCTGCTGACACTCCTGTGGGCAGCGATCGCAGTCGGGATAGTGTGTGCGATAGTCTATAAGTACATTGCGATCAGACATGATCTTAAGAATACCAGAGAGGTCAAGCCCGGCATGTTTGTAGGCCATCAGGTCGATACCCCTTTCGTAATGGGTATCTTAAAGCCTAAGATCTACATGCCTGCAGGACTTACCGAAGCGGAGCTTACGTATCTGACGCTCCATGAGGAGACTCACATCAGAAGAGGTGACACCTTCTTCAAGGCGGTAGGACTTATCGCGCTGGCTCTTCACTGGTTCAACCCGCTCGTATGGATCGCGTATGCGATGTTCGTAAGGGACATGGAGATGAGCTGTGATGAGGCGGTGATCGCTAAGCTCGGGAATGATGTTAAAGCAGACTATAGCATGTCACTCGTTTCTTTCGCCCGGAGGAGCAACCGCTCCAAGTATATTGTAGTGCCGATAGCGTTCAGCAGGATGCTGTTTGGCGGAAAGGATGTAAAAATGAGAATTAAGAACGTATTAGGATATCACGGAACTTCAAAGCTCATCTCCACGATGGCTTTGGTACTCGTAGCATCAGTAGGACTTGTTTGTATCTTCAATGCCACATCAAGAGCTGATGAATCAGAGGATGAGGTAAAAGCTGCTGACGCAGGCGTTGCTGATGTAACCGCTGTAGCTGATGCAACGGATGCAGCTGATGATCAGGCAGCATTACCTGATGAGACAGCCGTTGACGGTGACGATGATTACGGTGTAGCAGTAGATGTAGCCCCCGGCGATGATGACAGCGGCAGCAAGTCCAAGGTCAGAGAGCAGCTCGAGGAGTTAGGTCAGAAGGATACGACTCCCATGCCTGAAGAGGGTCCTGCTCCGGATGAGGTTTCTAAAGATGCAGATCTCGATGTTCCCGAGCCTGAGGAAGCAGACGAACCCGTGAAGGCTGTTAATGGTTCCATCAAGACAACAAAGGACAATATCTTCAATAAGGAACTCCCTGTATTTGATGGTGTTGCTGTAGATGTTACTCTCAACCTCCCTAAGGGAACAAAGGTTGAAGACAACCCTGATCTTAGCAGATTCTTAGCTCCTGACACACCCCTCGAAAGCGATGTTTTCAGCGTTTACTACAAACAGGGCGTAGATAGAGATACTTTTAACAAGATGGTTAAAACGCTGACATCCAAGTTCGGTTTCACAGGAATAGATTCTGAATACGGCGAGGATGCAGGAGTCCATACATACAACTTCATCGGCAGTACGAAGGACGGTCTTAACGTCACAGTCGAGCAGTTCGGCAACTACCTGAGGATCTCCTATTATTACGTGGATTCCAATGGTTCAAATTCTTTTGCAAGACTCGGATGATGTAAATGGTTCCCAATTCATGATCGGCATCCCGGCCACATTGAGGTGGCCGGGATGCTTTTATGTGGGGGTCATGGAGTAATTGACGGTTAGGGCTGATGAGGAGTAGTATTAGTGTATAAATACTATGAGATAAGTGCGTTATGAAGGAATTGTTGCAGTTAAAAACATAAACGGGTACGGGATCAATGATTGCATCATCGTATTTGTTTCTTACGGCAAGAAGATCCTGGTTAGGTATTTAAGAAGTATATCAAGAGTTTTGGTTGAGATTAGGAGATGAGATAAATGAGCAAGAATTCAACGATTACGAAGAAATGCAGCAACGTAATAAGAGGTGTCTTTACACTTGTGTTTATATCTGTGAATGTTTTGGTGTTTGCTTCTTGTAACTATTTTAAAGGCATTTCTTTTGGTACAACGACAGTAGTGGAACCCGGGGCAGGTGAAACAAATTCCACTGTTGAAAAGAGTACAATGCCGGATGTAGTTGGAATGAGAAAGGAAGATGCGATCAGCACAATTACAAATAGAGGGCTTTCCTATTCGATAATCGAGAATGTCTACGACAACGCTGAGGAAGGGACTGTGTACCATCAGAGTGTTGCTCCCGGTAGTAAAGTGGTTGATGGTACTGTGATTCTCCTCCATGTTGCTGCTTCAAAGACCGATGGGACAGTTAACAAAGGGGTTATGCCTGATGTCACAAGGATGACTAAGGAAGATGCCATAAATACTCTTGCCAGTATTGGTTTGTCTTATTCGATAATCGAGAATGTTAACAACAATGTTCAAGAAGGTACAGTATATCACCAGAGCGTTGTTGCCGGTACTAAAGTCAGTGATGGTACTGTGGTTCTCCTCCATGTGGCAGCTTCTAAAAATGCCAGTACAGTTCCGAACACAACGGCAGATGGATTAGTAATGCCGAATGTAGTTGGGATGATGAAGGATGTTGCCATCAAGACTCTTTCTGATAGGGGACTGTCTTATTCGATAATCGAGAATGTTAACAACAATGTCCGGGAAGGTGCTGTTTATCATCAAGGGGTTGCAGCTGGAACTCAGGTCAGTAAAGGGGCTGTCATACTTCTTCATGTGGCTGCTTCAAAGAGTACAATGGCGACTCCGACGCCCACTACCGAGACAACTACTTCGCGGACAACAACAGAATCAACCCGGCATTCTGAAACGCCTGCTGTGATCACCGCCACACCTACACCCAAACCGACACCGACTCCGAAGCCGGTTGTTAAGGTAACAAATGCTAATAAGAATAAAACTCGCAGAATTAATGGTGATACTTATAAGTATCAGATTCCTAAAGTAACTATATCCGGAAAAAACATGAGTTCCATCAACAAGAAAATTAAAAAGAATCTGTCCGGAAATGATAACGAAGTAAAGTACACTTATTATATTGGTAAGGATATAGTCTCAATTGTAGCTTCATCATATTGGGTTGAGGACATGGGATGCATAGATTACTATGTTTATAATATATCAATAAAAAACGGGAAACTAATGAGCGGGAGCGAAGTGGTAAAACTATACAAATCCACAGACAAAAATTTTTTAAAACTAACAGCTTCAGTCTACGATAAAGTATACAAGAAAGAGCTTAAGTATTTTGGTGTTCCTGAATACGAGAATCGAGCGAATAAAAAGGCTGTAAAATCTTATAAACACGTTTATCCTTATATTAACAAAAAGGGAAAGCTTAGCTTTATTGCTTGTATAGACGGAGTACCACCAGATGGCCCCGGTTATATCCGTTATGATGGATCAACAAAAAAGTATTCTGTTGAATAAAAGTGAATAGTTACGTTCATTAGTTCGACATCAGTTTTTGAAATCTATTAAAGAGTTAACGATAATATTGTTATTTGACCAATCCCTCTGCCGCGTAGTATTATTATGCGTGCTATACCAAGGGAAATTTTATGAAAAAACAAACTCTATTACTGTTATTATTGCTCGTCTTCTTTATCCTGCCGGCCTGCTCGAAGCAGCCGGCAGATACTGATACATCGACTGATACATCAACTGAAGTAACTCAGACTTCGGAGTCTTCAGCGCAGGCAACGGCTGAGACATCAGAGACATTAACTCCCACTCCAACTTTGACACCCTCGCCGTCGCCCTCTCCTTCGCCTGCGGCGACAAACACTCCGACTCCCACGCCTACGCCCAAGCCGAAGAAGGGTGTCAAGATCTCGAATGCCGTCGACCAGACTTTCAATCTCAACGGAGTATCTTATGTCTACAAGATCCCCAAGGTCTCCATCGGAAGCAAGAACATGGACAAGGTCAATAAGAAGATCAAAAAGGACTTAAGCGCATACTCGTATAACGATCAGAGTAAGCTGGCGGATATCGATTACACGGTCTATAAGGACAAGAAGATCATTTCGATATGCGTGACGGTCCAGCCCGGGATCGTTGAAGGCAAGAATAACACCAGGTATTATATCTACAATATTTCCGTTAAGACGGGTAAGCTTATGAAGCCCAAGGACTTTGTCAGGGCGCGCTGGAAGAGCAGCGCTGCGTTCCTCAATAAGGTCAGAGCGATCTACAGACAGTTCGACAAGAGCATCAGTGTAGGCTGGAAGGTCGAGCGCGGTCTTAACAGGACGAATCTTCAGAGAGTATCGTTCAAGTATGTAACACCTTATGTGTCACCCAAGGGACACCTTTGCTTTGTCGGATACGTGATGAACCTCGGCATTCCGGAGAATGCTTATTTCAGGTTCGATACGGTGAACGGGAAGTATTATAACGACGATATAACGGAAGAGAAGTAATCAGTTATCAGCCCGAATAAACTGCTGTACATAACAAAACCGGCAGGCCCTAAAGCCTGCCGGTCTTAAATAACCTATACTAACTAACCTTAGTTCTCGAACTCAACAACGAGCTGCGATACTGTCTGCTTAGCATCACCGTAGATCATTACTGTGTTCTCATTAGTGAAGAGCGGGTTCTCGATACCTGAGAAACCTGTACCCTTACCACGCTTCAATACGAATACCGTGCGCGCCTCAAAAGCGTTAACGATGGGCATTCCGTAGAGAGGTGATGACTCATCGTTGATAGCAGCGGGGTTAACAACGTCGTTAGCACCGATAACGATGGCAACATCGACATTGCTCATCTGAGGATTGATCTCATCAGATGTCTTGAGCTGCTCATAAGGAACATTAGCTTCTGCGAGCAATACGTTCATGTGACCGGGCATACGTCCTGCAACGGGGTGGATGGCGAAGTTTACTTCACATCCGTTCTCCTCGAGAACGTCACAAAGCTCCTTAACAGCGTGCTGAGCCTGAGCAACAGCCATACCGTAACCGGGGATGATGACAACGTTCTTTGCAGCCTCGAGGATAAGGAAAGCATCCTCGATGGACATGGCCTTGGGTTCCTTCTGCTCACCGGCAGCTGCAGTGCTCTTCTTGGCACCGAAGCTCTTGAAGAGGAGATCGAAGAACTTCCTGTTCATTGCCTTACACATGATGAGCGTGAGGATGAGACCTGATGCGCCGACCAGACATCCGGATACGATAAGTACCGT
>Ga0247608_10003795_pt1 | contig 17366 bp, 10 predicted proteins | sample 176DNAGHGlowgp2_FD_193490 | JGI IMG/M metagenome (GOLD analysis project Ga0247608, IMG submission 193490) | Sheep rumen microbial communities from Palmerston North, Manawatu-Wanganui, New Zealand - 1766 DNA GHGlow gp2 | ecosystem: Host-associated > Mammals > Digestive system > Stomach > Rumen ... | reverse complement strand
CGCGGCTCAATCTTCTTGATGACTCCTGTCTCTTTGCCAGGTTCCTGCTCAAACTCCACGTTATCGCCCACTGCCACAGGGTTGGTGCTACGAATGCCGTCCAAACGGATTTTCCCACGCAGCCGACATTCCCACTGCCGCCCCTGCTCATCGAGAACGATGTACCAACTACCCGTAGATTTGATGACCTTCCCTAACATTTCTGGTATCTTTTTCCTGGCAACGCCATAAGCACACCGTCGAATTCGAGGTTCAACAAAAGGGCAGCAATCTTGGTGGTCGGCAACTCCGACTTCACGATGATATCATCCAAACTGACAACGGCATTGTTGCCGAAACAGTCCATGACCATCTTTTCTTCATCGGTAAACTCGCGAAACAACGCCGTCTGCTTTTCCGACTTGGTTTCTGAGTCCCAACGCATTACATAACGCATATTAAGCACACTCTCCATCAAGTGGGCACGGTTGGTGCGAATGAGATAGTTGCAGCCTTGGCTGTAAAGATCCATCACCCGACCGGGGTAGGCGAACACGTCGCGACTATAGGAATTGGCTATGTCGGCCGTAATCAGCGAGCCACCTTTCATTGCCGATTCGATGACCACCACGGCATCGGCCATGCCAGCGATGATACGGTTGCGACGCGGAAAGTTCTCACGGTCAGGCTGCGTGCCACTCATACATTCTGTGAGGACGCCTCCTCCGTGCTCAATCATATCGTTGGCCAACTTCTTGTTTGGCGCGGGATACACTTGCTGCATCCCACAGCCCATCACCCCGATGGTCGGGATGTCGTTTTTCACGGAAGCCTTGTGCGCACAAGTATCCACACCATAAGCCAGTCCGCTAACAATCAAAACATTATCATCCTTTAGATCCTCGACCAACTGGTTGCAGTTTTCCTTACCGTATTCGGTAATATTGCGCGTACCGACGATGGCCACCACGCGATTGGCGTTGAGGTTGGCCTTACCTTTATAATACAGCATCATCGGGCTATCGTCGCATTGCAGCAAACGGCGTGGATAGTCGGAATCGAGGAAAAAAAGCGGGCGGATGCCGTTTTCCTCAACGAAAGCGATTTCCTCCTCAGCCCGTTTCAGGTATTCCTTGGGTTTGCAGATGGCCTCGATGGAAGCCTCGCGCATCCCGCTGATCTTCTCGAGCGACTTACGCGTCTCTTTGAATATGGCTTCGGCGCTACCGCAATAGTGCACGAATTTCTTCCCGCTGATATCACCGATACCAGGGAGAAGGGTTAGGGCTATTTGATACTGAAGGTCGGTCATACTAATCCAATTTCAACACAGCAAGGAATGCCGACTGCGGCACCTCGACATTGCCGATTTGACGCATACGTTTCTTACCAGCCTTTTGCTTCTCAAGCAGTTTGCGCTTACGCGACACGTCGCCGCCGTAGCACTTCGCCGTCACATCCTTGCGCACCTGACGCACCGTCTCGCGGGCGATGATTTTCGCACCGATGGCTGCTTGGATGGCGATGTCGAACTGGTGACGTGGAATCAACTCTTTCAGCTTCTCGCACATGCGCCGACCAAAGTCGTAGGCATGGCCGCGATGGATCAAGGTTGACAAGGCATCCACCGACTCGCCGTTGAGCATGATGTCGAGTTTCACCAAATCGGCATCTTGATAGCCGGCAATATGATAGTCGAAGGAGGCATAGCCTTTCGAGATGGACTTCAGTTTGTCGTAGAAATCGAAGACGATTTCGGAGAGCGGCATCTGGAAGGTCAGCTCCACGCGGTCGGTGGAGAGGTAGACCTGGTTTTTCAGCACGCCACGACGGTCGATGCAAAGGGTCATAATCGGCCCTGTGAACTCATTCTTCGAGATGATTTGCGCGATGATGTAAGGCTCCTCAATATGGTCGATTTTGGTCACCTCAGGCAAGCCGCTCGGGTTGTGCACCTCGATCATCTCCCCATCGGTCTTGAAGCATTTGAACGACACGTTGGGCACCGTAGTGATGACGTCCATGTCGAACTCGCGGTCGAGGCGTTCCTGAACGATTTCCATGTGGAGCAAGCCCAAGAAGCCGCAGCGGAAGCCAAAGCCCAAAGCCGCCGACGATTCTGGTTCCCAAACCAAACTGGCATCGTTGAGTTGCAGTTTCTCCAACGAGGCGCGAAGTTCCTCATAATCATCCGCGTCGACGGGATAGATACCCGCAAACAGCATGGGCTTCACGTTCTCGAAACCCGCCACTGGCTCGGCACAAGGACGTTCGACGTGCGTGATGGTGTCGCCCACCTTGACCTCTTTCGAGGTCTTGATGCCCGAGATGATATAACCCACATCGCCCGCTGAAAGCTCGTTCTTAGGCACTTGCTTCAGTTGAAGAACCCCAATTTCGTCGGCGTTATATTCCTTGCCCGTAGCAAAAAACTTCACCAAGTCGTTGGTATGCATCGTACCATTCATAATACGGAAATAGGCGATGATGCCGCGGAACGAGTTGAATACCGAGTCGAAAATCAAGGCTTGCAGTGGCGCTTCGGGGTCGCCCTTGGGACACGGAATGCGATCCACAATGGCTTCGAGCACGGCAGGCACGCCTTCGCCCGTGCGGGCACTGACGCGCAAAATCTCGCTCGGGTCGCAGCCCAAGAGGTCAACCATCTGGTCTTCCACGATGTCGACCATCGCGCTGTCCATGTCGATCTTGTTCATCACGGGGATGATTTCAAGGTCGTGTTCCAAAGCCGAGTATAGGTTGGCAATCGTTTGTGCCTGAATGCCTTGTGTGGCATCCACCACAAGCAAGGCACCTTCGCAAGCGGCTATCGAGCGCGACACCTCATAAGAGAAGTCGACGTGACCGGGAGTGTCAATGAGGTTGAGCGTGTATTCCTCGCCTTTGTAGTTGTATTTCATTTGGATGGCGTGGCTCTTGATGGTGATGCCACGTTCGCGCTCGAGGTCCATGTCGTCCAAGACTTGGTCCACGAGTTCCTTTGAATTCAGCGTATGGGTCAATTCCAAAAGCCTGTCGGCCAAGGTCGATTTGCCGTGGTCGATATGGGCAATGATGCAAAAATTTCGAATGTTTTTCATTATGGCCGCAAAAATAGAAAAAAAATCGCTTGAAAACGCAACCTATAATAAGGAATATCCCTAATTTTGCAGTCTGAAAAAGAAGATTGCCTATGATGCCTATTTTACCCGACACCTATTCCATAGAAGAGAAAGAAGAAATCGAACGACGACACCAACGCCTCATCGACGCTTGGCAAACGCGCAAGGAATCCCAAGACCTTGAAGCGGTCGACAAGGCTTTCTACTTTGCCTGCGAAGCCCATAAGGACCAACGCCGGCGTTCTGGCGAGCCCTATATCTACCATCCCATCGAGGTGGCCACCATCGCCGCACATGACATCGGTTTGGGACGCACGTCCATCATCTGCGCCCTGTTGCATGATGTGGTGGAAGACACAAAATACACCCTCGACGACATCAGCGAGATGTTTGGCGAGAAAGTGTCGCGCGTGGTCGATGGTCTGACCAAGTTCGAGCAAATGGACAATGTGGAGAGTATGCAAGCCGAAAACTTCAAGAAGATCATCACCTCCATGTCCTACGACATCCGCGTGGTGCTCATCAAACTCAGCGACCGCTTGCACAATATGCGCACACTCGACTCGATGCCCAAGCACAAGCAGCTGAAAATAGCATCAGAGACATCCTATATCTATGCGCCTTTGGCCTACCGCCTCGGGTTGCACGCCATCAAAATTGAGTTGGAAGACTTGGCCCTGAAATACACCAACCCGACCATCTATTCCAACATCAAAAAACGGGTGGACGACGTCCGTGAGAAGCATCTCAACGAACTGCACGCCTTCATTGCGCCCGTCAATGAGGCCTTTGCCAAAGCAGGGATGAAAGTACGTTCCGAAATCAAGGAGCGCTCGGTCAACTCAATTTGGAAACGCATGATGGACAAAGAGTTGGCCTTTGAAGACCTTTACGGTTCCTATGTTGTGCGTTTCGTCGTCGATTGTCCCAAAGACCAAGAGCGCATCGAATGCTGGAAAATCTATGCCATTCTAACCAACTACTATCGTCCTTACACAAGGAAGCTGAAAGACTGGATCTCGTTCCCGAAATCGAACGGCTACGAAAGTCTGCACGCTGTGGTGATGGGGCAGACAGGCAACTGGGTGGAGGTGCAGATTCGCAGTGAGCGCATGGAGGAAATCGCCGAAAAAGGCTTTGCCGCCTATTGGAAATACAAGACTGACAGCCGAGTGGAAAGCGGCTTCGACGAATGGCTGAAAAAGGCCCAAGACCTCATTAGCAACAAAGCGGATAATGCCATCGAGTTCATCGACAACTTCAAGCTCGACCTCTTCTCTGACGAAATCTATGTCTTCACCCCGCAAGGCAAGATGATCACGCTGCCCAAAGGCTCCACCGTGCTCGACTTCGCCTACAACATCCACAGTGAAATCGGCGACCACAGCATCGCCGCCAACGTCAACAGCCAGCTGTCGCAACTCGACCGCAAGCTCTACAAAGGCGACCAGGTGGAAATCATCACCTCAGAGGCGCAACACCCGCAAGAAAAATGGTTCGAGTTTTTGGCTACGGCCACGGCCAAGTCGAGACTCAAGAGCGGCATCAAGGAATACCGTCGCACCTTCCGCGACCAAGGCGAGAAAAAATACGAGGAAATCATGCGCAAGCTCGACCTCGAGCCCTCCAAGGCCAACCGCAACACCGTGATGGCCTCGGAAAACCTCACCAGTTCCATCGATTTCTACTACCAAGTGGCGACTGGAAAAATCGACGAGCGTCTTATCCGCAACGTACTGAAACCGCAGTCGGGCAGCAGCAGCTTCGTGCGCTACCTCACCTTCGGTCTCTTGGGCAACAACAAAGGCAAGGAAGAAACCACGCCGTCCATCACCACGTCGGGCGATTTCGACTTTAATGTGTCGACCTGCTGCAATCCCATCCCTGGCGACGACGTCATCGCCTTCAACTTCCCCGGCGAACCGCTCCAAATCCACCGCAGCAATTGCCCCAAGGCCATCCAATTGTCGTCGCGCTACGGCAACAACATCGTGAAGGCCAAATGGCAACCGAAGAGCGAGATTGCCTTCCTCGCCGAGCTGAAAATCACCGCCTTGGACACCGCCGGATTGCTCAACCGCATGACCAACCTGCTCTCCAACGAGATGAAACTCAACCTGCATTCACTCCACATGGAGGCCAAGCAAGATGTAGTGGAGGCGGCCATCTCCATTTATGTGCACAACACCCAAGAACTTGACGACCTCATTAGCAAGCTCAACCGATTGAAGGAAGTGCAAAAAGTGGTGCGCAAGAACAACAATTAAGGCAAAATAATGCCAATTATTTAGAATTAGTCTGAAAAATATTCTTACCTTTGCGCCAACATCACGAAGAGAAAAAATGAAAGACTCATTCGACAATACCTATTTGGCAGTCAAGAAGATATTTATCGACTACCTGCAACGGAGGAAGCTACGCAAAACTCCCGAGCGGTTTGCCATACTGAAAGAAATCTACTCGACCAACGGTCACTTCGACATCGACTCGCTATACAATCGAATGAAAGACAACAAGTACCGCGTCAGTCGTGCTACCTTATATAACACCATCGAACTGCTATTGGACTGTGGTTTGGTCATCAAGCACCAGTTTGGCCACAACTGCGCACAATACGAACGCTCCTACAAATTCCGCCAACACGACCACTTCATCGACGTGGAGACGGAGAACGTCATGGAGTTTTGCGACCCTCGCCTGTTCGAAATCCAGAAGTCGATTGAGGAGCAACTCGGCGTGGAGATCACGCACCATTCTTTGATTTTTTATGGACACAAGAAGAGTTGAGGTAATTGATAATTGTTTAGGTAGGAGGTATGAAGTAGGAGGTATGAAGTAGGAGGTATGAAGTAGGAGGTATGAAGTAGGAGGTATGGATTTTTGAAAACTTAAATCTTTGAAACTTAAATATTGAATCTTAAACATTGAATATGAACAAATTAGATATCCTCTTAGGTCTCCAATGGGGCGACGAAGGCAAAGGCAAGGTCGTCGATGCCCTCACCCCGAATTACGACATCGTATGCCGCTTCCAAGGCGGCCCTAACGCCGGACACACCATCGAGTTTGAAGGCAAGAAGTTCGTATTGCACAATATTCCGTCGGGCGTTTTGACCCCAGGCTGTGTCAACGTCATCGGTAATGGCGTCATCATCGACCCCTATATATTAAAAGGTGAGATTGAGGGATTGCGCAAAGCCGGCTTCGACCTATCCAAAACCCTTATGATTGCCAACCGTGCCCACTTAATCCTGCCATCTCATCGCGCGCTTGACGCGGCCAACGAAAAGGCTTTGGGCAAGATGAAAGTCGGCACCACACTGAAAGGCATCGGTCCAACCTACACCGACAAAACCGCCCGCAAAGGCGTACGTATCGGCGATATCCACATGGCCGACTTCCTCGAGAAATACGAGAAGTTGAAACAAAGCCACATGCAGCAAATCGCCAACCTCAACTTCGACATGAACGAGCTCAGCTTAGACGGCATGACCTTCTCAGACTATGAGAAAGCATGGTTTGAAGGCATCGAATACCTGAAGCAATACCAGTTCATCGACGGCGAATATTACATCAACGAGGCCTTGGACAAGGGCAAGAAAGTGTTGGCCGAAGGTGCACAAGGCTCGATGCTCGACGTCGACTTCGGCAGCTATCCTTTCGTGACCTCGTCGAATGTAATCGCTGCTGGCGTATGCTCAGGCTTAGGTATAGCTCCGTGTCGTATCGGCAAGGTGTTCGGCATCTTCAAGGCCTACTGCACACGCGTGGGCACAGGCCCCTTCCCCACCGAGCTGTTCGACGAGACCGGTGAAATGCTGCGTCAAAACGGGCACGAGTTTGGCGCCACCACAGGCCGTCCGCGCCGCTGCGGCTGGCTCGACCTGCCCGCGCTGAAATATGCCGTCATGCTCAGCGGAGTGACCGACCTGATGATGATGAAATCTGACGTGATGGACGACTTCGAAACCGTCAAAGCGGCCACGGCCTACCGCTTCAACGGACAGGAAACCAAGCATCTGCCGTTTGCCGCCTGCACCGAGACGATGGAGCCCGTGCTCACCGAATTGCCCGGCTGGCAACAGAAAATCGAAGGCGCGATTCCGCAAAAGCTGGAAGACTACATCAAATTCATCGAAGATTACGTCGGTGCACCAATTAAATTCGTTTCCTACGGGCCCGACAGGACACAGAACATTTGGAGATAAACCTACCTTGTAGAGACGTTGCGCGCAACGTCTTTACAACAAAACACACAACACCACCATGATCATCTTAGAAAAACCATACGTATCGGCCCCTTTAGTGGCTTATTTGGAAGAAAAACAGATTCCCGTGTTGCATAACGACATGGCGGAGACGCTTTTGCAGCAAGGCCACAAGCTTAACCTATTGGACGACAAACAGTTTGTTGAGAAATACGAACAAACGAAACAACTTTACGCCGTTTCGGAAAACGCCTTGGTGTGGCTCTATGCCCAGTTACCTGAATCGGAGCTGGTGAAAAAGGTCAAGATTCTGAAGGACAAGGCCGAGTTCCGCCGCATTTGTCAACAGATTTATCCCGATTTCTATTATAAAGAGGTGGAGATGAAGGTTTTGCGCGACTTAAATCCCGATGAGTTGCCCTTGCCACTCGTGCTGAAACCCGCTGTGGGTTTCCTCAGCGTGGGCGTCTATATCATCCGCAACAAAGCCGAATGGCAAGCCGCCTTGGACGACATCGACCAGAACTTTGCGAAGCAGTGTGCCGTGTTCCCCGAGACCGTGGTGCGCAGCGAGAAGTTTGTGCTTGAACAGTTCATCGAAGGCGAGGAATACGCTGTGGATGCCTACTATGATGCCGAGGGCAAGCCCAACATCATCAACATCTTCCACCACATCTTCAAGGACGAGACCGACGTGAGCGACCGCCTCTACTGCATGAGTAAGCAGATCTTCGAGGCCAACTATCCGGCTTTCAACCAGTTCTGCATCGACCTGAACGGTGTGCTCGGCCTGCGCAACTTCCCGATGCACGTGGAATTCCGCGTCGACAAGCACACGGGTCGCGCCATCCCGATCGAGGTCAACCCACTGCGTTTCGCCGGCATGTGCCTCAACGACCTAACGCGCCACACCTGCCACCTGCTGCCCGTGCAATGCTATTTCGAGGGCATCCACCCCGACTACGCCACCATGTGGGACGGCATCGAGAACGATGTGTTCAGTTTCATCGTCTTGGACAAGCCTTACGACACCAACCGCGCCTTGGACTTCGAGCGCATCAAGCGACACTTCCACGGCGTGCTTGAGACCCGCGACATCATGAACCCCGCCATGAGCGTTTGGGGCTTCCTCTTCATGCAGACCAAGCCTGAGCACAAGGCCGAGTTGCAGGAGATTCTGCACTCGAACTTGGAGGAGTTTATGGCTTAGTTTGACCCACTTGTGTACGCGGGGATTGAAATCGCCCGCTTGATTTCTTGTCGCCCTTTCAGGGCTTTTTGGTGGTAAATCCATATCATTTCCCGCTCTTCCGCCTGTTGCACTCTCGGCAGAGCATGCTTTTCTTTTTCTCGATACGGTTTGCTGTTGTTTGGCACAAAGATACGGTTTTTTCTTGGATTTCACGAAAAACACTACCTTTGCACAAAATATTTCAAGATGAAAAACACCATTTTTACCACCATTATCCTTGCCGCGCTGGTCTTCGCTGGATGCAAGGAAGAACCGAAACAAACCTCATTCGGCGAACAAGAGGCCTTGAGTTTTCTCTACGCCTACATGCCGCTCGGCGACAGCGTGGACTACTCGGAAGACTATTACCGTGAGTGCATCCACTACGCTTTCTTGGCCAAGCAAGAGCTGCCCTGGGGTGAAAGCATCCCCGAGCGCGAGTTCAAGCACTTCGTGGTGCCCGTGCGCGTCAACAACGAAAACCTCGACCGCTTCCGTGCCACCTATTATGAGGAGCTGAAAAACAGAGTCAAGGACTTGTCACTCAAAGATGCCGTCCTCGAAGTGAACCATTGGTGCCACGAGCACGTCAACTACAAGGGCAGCGACAGTCGCACCAGCGCCCCAATGTCCACCATCAAGACCTCATGGGGACGCTGCGGCGAGGAATCGACGCTCTTGGTGACCGCCTTGCGCACCGTGGGCATCCCTGCGCGACAGGTCTACACGCCCCGCTGGGCCCACTGCGACGACAACCACGCCTGGGTGGAGGCCTACGTTGACGGCGGTTGGCATTTCCTCGGCGCTTGCGAGCCTGAGCCCGTGCTCGACCTTGGCTGGTTCAACGAGCCCGCCTCGCGCACCTTATTATTACATACGCGCGTCTTCGGCGACTACGACGGCCCGGAAGAAGTCATCAGCCGCAACCATTATTATACCGAAATCAACGTGGTGGACAACTACGGCAAGACCGCCAAGACGACCTTCACCGTCGTCGACGAAAACGGACAGCCGCAAACCAACTTGCCTGTGGAGTTCAAGATTTACAACTATGCTGAATTCTGCACCGTCGTCACGAAAACCACGGATGCCAACGGCCAGACTTGGCTCACCTCAGGTTTGGGCACAATGATGGCCTACGCATCGAAAGACGGCAAGTTTGGTTTCGAGGTCTTCAAGGCGGGCGAGAAAGACAACGTCACCCTCACCCTCAACCATGACAAGAACGCAACAGAATCCTTCGAATTCGACATGGTACCTCCTGCCCCAACCAGCGTTTTGCCCGAAGTGACACCCGAGATGCGTGCCGAGAACGACCGCCGCGTGGCCTATGAGGACTCGCTACGCAACGCCTACATCGCCGACTGCAAGAAAGCCCAGATGAATTTGATCATGAACACGGGCAACAAAAAACTTTGCAGCATCTACGAAAAGACCTGGGGCAACTACCAAACCATCGCCGACTTCGTGAGCTATGCCCAAAGCAAAAACCAGGAAATCAAGGCCGTGGAATTATTGAGCAACATCACCGACAAAGACTTGCGCGACGTCACGTTTGAGGTCTTGAAAGACCATCTGGACCATACACTCGACCTCACTTCTTCGGTCGTTTCGATGCCCGTGGAGCATTATGCGCAGTACATCCTCAGTCCGCGCATCAGTAATGAGATGCTCACGTCTTTCCGCTCAAAACTCACATCATTCTTCCCCGAAGCGGAAAAACAAGCCTATCACGACAATCCCATTCAGTTGGTGGATTGGGTGAAGGAAAACATCATAGTAGATGATGAATTGAACCCGCAACGTTTCCCCATCTCGCCCATCGGCGTATTGGCTGCCAAAAAAGCCGACCGCCACTCGCGCGACATCTTCTTCGTGGCCATGGCCCGCAGCCTAGGCGTTGCCGCACAAATCAACCCCGTCAACGGCAATGTGCAATATTTTGACGGCAAGCAATGGGTGAATGTACAATTCGAGAAAGAGGCCACAAGCGTCTCTGGGACAGGCTATCTCGACATACAATATACGCCCATCAGTTCCGTGGCCGACCCGAAATACTACACCCATTTCAGCATCAAGAAGTTTGACGGAAAGAGTTTCCGCCTCTTGGCCTACGATGCCAAAGACCCCGGCATTGACGACGGCATGATGCTTTCAACATTCGAGAAACCAACGCCTTTGGACGAAGGAATGTATATCCTCACTGCCGGGACACGCCTCGACGATGGCACCGCCCTGACCCACAGCCAGTTCTTCACCATCAAGGCGGGCGAAACGACATCCATCGACCTCGTTTTGCGCCAACCCGACAACGAGCTTCGTGTCATTGGCAGCTTTTACGCCGACAGCAAATTCACCGACATTGAAAACAGTGAGACCTCCAACGCCAAGCAACTTGTCAAAGACAACTACTTCATACTCGGCCTTTTGGACCAAGGCAGCGAGCCCACCACCCATGCCATGCAAGACATCGCCGCCTTCCGCAAGGACTTTGAAGACAGCAACCTGCCTATCATCTTCATTTTCAGCAATCAAGAGGATTACGACAAGTTCAAACTGAAGAGTTTCAATGAGTTGCCAGAAGGCATCGTTTACGGCATTGACGACGGCAACATCCATGACGAACTCATGGAAGGTTTGAAACTCGACAACGACAGCCGTCCCATCTTCATCATCGGCAATGCCAACAGCGAGGTGGTGTTTGTGAAACAAGGCTACACCATCGGCCTCGGCGAGCAGTTGCTGAAGACGATAGCGAAATTGCAATAAAAAACGTAGAGACGCGCCATGGCACGTCTCTACGAAATTCTTTGAAACAGAATCGCCTACAGTTTGCGGGCGATTTCTTTTTCGGTATAGCCTTCGATGATGTCGCCGACCTTGATATCGTTGAAATTCTCGATGTTCAAGCCGCAATCCATACCAGCGCTGACTTCTTTTACATCGTCTTTGTAACGCTTCAGGGAACCGAGCAGGCCTGTGTAGACTACGATGCCGTCGCGAATGACGCGAATCTTCGTGTTACGGGTGATCTTGCCGTCCAAGACCATGCAGCCAGCGATGGTGCCGACCTTGCTGATCTTGAAGGTCTCGCGGATTTCGAGGTTGCAGGTAACCACTTCCTCGATTTCGGGAGCCAACATACCTTCGATAGCTGCCTTGATTTCCTCGATGGCGGTGTAGATAATAGAATAAAGACGTATGTCTATCTTCTCCTGCTCAGCCATCTTACGGGCGCCGGCGGTAGGACGCACGTTGAAGCCCACGATGACCGCATTGGAAGCCGAAGCCAACATGATATCGGACTCGCTGATAGCACCCACCGACTTGTGGATCACATTGACCTGCACCTCTTCGGTAGAAAGCTTCAGCAAGCTGTCGGCCAGTGCCTCAACAGAGCCATCCACATCAGCCTTGACGATGATATTCAATTCCTTGAAGTCACCGATGGCAATACGACGACCGATTTCGTCCAAGGTGATGTGCGGGCTGGTGCGGCGGGTTTGCTCACGTTGCAACTGCTCTCGACGGTTGGCGATGGCCTTCACCTCGCGCTCGTCAACCATCACGTTAAAGCCGTCGCCAGGCATGGGAGCGCCATTCAAGCCGAGGAGCAACACCGGTGTAGACGGGCCAGCCTCCTTGACGGGACGGTTGTGGTCGTCGAACATGGCTTTCACCTTACCGTAGGTGGTGCCAGCCAGCACCATGTCGCCGATGCGCAATGTGCCGTTCTGCACCAGAATCTTGGCCACATAGCCACGGCCCTTGTCCAAAGCGGACTCAATCACCGTACCCTTAGCCAGACGGTTGGGGTTGGCTTTCAAGTCGAGGAGTTCGGCTTCGAGCAACACCTTTTCAAGCAGTGCATCGACGTTAAGACCAATCTTAGCGGCAATCTCCTGGTCTTGGTACTTACCGCCCCAACTCTCAACGAGGATATTCATATTGGCCAGCTGCTCACGAATCTTGTCGGGGTTAGCTGTAGGTTTATCAATCTTATTCAGTGCAAAGACGATTGGCACACCAGCGGCTTGTGCGTGGTTGATGGCCTCAACGGTTTGCGGCATCACGTTGTCGTCGGTGGCGATGACGATGATGGCCACGTCGGTGATCTTGGCACCACGGGCACGCATGGCCGTGAAGGCTTCGTGACCAGGCGTATCCAAGAAGGTGATCTTCTTGCCGCTCTCTGTGGTCACCTCGTAGGCACCGATGTGTTGGGTGATGCCACCAGCTTCACCGGCCACCACGTTGGTGTTACGGATATAGTCCAAAAGCTTGGTCTTACCATGGTCGACGTGACCCATGACGGTGACCACCGGAGCGCGAGGCACGAGGTCCTCTTCCTTGTCCACTTCTTCGGTCTCAGCGATGGCCTCTTGTACATCGGCGCTGACGAAGTCGACTTGGAAGCCAAACTCTTCGGCCACCACGGTCAGGGCTTCAGCATCGAGACGCTGGTTGATGGAGACCGGCATACCGAGGCTCATGCAGGTACCGATAACCTTCACCACAGGCACGTTCATCATGGTTGCCAATTCGTTGGCGGTGACGAACTCCGTCACCTTCAGCACCTTCTTGTCTTCCTCCTGGCGCATCATTTCCTCCATCATGTTGCCTGCCACCTGCTGACGTTTCTCGCGGCGGTGTTTCGAGGTCTTCGACTTGCCCATGGGGGCGAGACGAGCCAGCGTATCCTTGATCTGCTTCGAGATTTCCTCGTCGCTCATCTCAGGCTTCTCTTCACGCTTGCCTTTGCGGTCCTTCTTGCTCGGCTTAGGGCTGTCCTTCGGACCCTTCTTGCCTTGGTCAGCGGGTTTCTGTCCGCCGCCCTTACCCGGCTGTTGTTTAGCAGCATCTTGTTTCTTTCCGCCGCCAGTGTTGACGTTTGGTCCGGTGGGATTCTCCGACGAGCCCTCGGGCTTGCCGCCCATGATACGTTTGCGTTTCTTCTTCTTTGAGTCGCCCCTTCCACCTTTCTTTTCGACAGGCAGTTCAAGTGTACCCAGCACGGTGGGGCCTGTCAGTTTGGGAGCTTCGAGCTTGATGTGTCGTGGCTCGACAGGCTTCTCCTCGGGTTTCTCCTCAGGTTTCACCTCTGGTGCCACTGGTTTGGGAGCCTCTTGTTTCTTTTCTTGTTTTGGAGTTTGAGGCTGAGGCTCTTTCTTTGCTTGAGGCTTCTCTGCTTTCTTCTCGTTCTTATTCTTTTCCTTTTTCTTTTCTTGGCGAGGTTTAGGCTCAAGGTCAATTTGCCCAACGATCTTCAAGGAGATGCCAGTATCGACCTTCTCTTCCTTGTCGGGCTTCTGCGGCACTGTCTCTTCTTTGACGGGCTGCGTCTCCTTGTCGGGAACAGTTTCCTTGGCTTCCTCTTTCGGTGTCTCCTTCGGTTCCTCGACAGGTTCGGCGGCAGCGGCCGCTTTACCCGCCTTCTTCGTTGGCGACGATATTGTGTTGGTACGGATGATTACCTCTTCGAGTTCTTCCTCCTCGACGTCCTTTTGGGATTGCAATGCCGAATCAACGGAAACACTACCACCCTTGTAAGAGAGGTTGCCCAATTTCATGGCCTCATTCTTCACTTCCTTCTCGCCCTGATATTCCTTCACAAGCAGCGCATACATGTCTGCCGTGAGCTTCGTATTGGGTGAAGGGTCCACTTGGAATCCTTTTTTTGCGAGGTATTCCACAATGGTATCCTTTCCCACATTGAATTCTTTTGCCGCTTTCGACAATCGAATTGAAAAATTAGTTTCTTCGGACATAGTTTCTTTCCCTTTGTTTCTCGTTTTTAATGACTATGGCAATGCTTTTTTATTCGGCATCTTGTTCAAATTCTGCCCTAAGGATGCGGAACACTTCCCTAACGGTTTCAATTTCAAGGTCGGCACGGTTGGCCACCTCTTCAGGAGTGTATGACAACACGTTCTTTGCCGTGTCGCAGCCCATCTTGATGAGCGAGTCGATGACCCATTGGTCGATTTCGTCGGAAAACTCCTGCAAGTCGACATCCTCCTCAGCGCTGTTGGCCTCGCTGTTACGATACACGTCAATCTCATAGCCTGTCAGCTTGCCTGCCAGCTTGATGTTATAGCCACCCTTGCCGATGGCGAGACTGATTTGGTCGTTTTCCATGTATACGTTGGCCATGGTGTTGTCGCTGCTCAGCACGATATTGGTGATCTTAGCCGGGCTCAAGGCACGGGTAATGAGCAGTTGCGGGTTGGTAGTCCAATTGATGACATCGATATTTTCGTTGCGCAACTCACGCACAATACCATGGATACGCGTTCCCTTCATGCCGACGCAAGCGCCAACGGGGTCGATACGGTCGTCATACGACTCCACAGCCACCTTTGCACGTTGGCCAGGTTCGCGCACGATTTTCTTGATGGTGATGAGTCCGTCGTAAATCTCGGGCACTTCGGCTTCAAGCAAACGCTGAAGGAAGATTTCGGAGGTACGCGACAAGGTCACCACAGGCGAGCCGTTGACACTCTCGACGCTCTTCACGATGGCGCGTATGGTGTCACCTTTCTTATAAATATCGCTCGGAATCTGTTCCATCTTGGGCATCAGCAACTCAATGCCTTCGTCATCAATGGCAACGATTTCACGTTTCCAAACATGGGCCACCTCAGCGGTGATGATTTCACCCACCTTGTCTTTGTATTTCTGGAAAATGTTCTCCTTCTCATATTCAGCCACTTTGGTCTGAAGATTCTGGCGCAGTGCAAGGATATCGCGGCGACCGAAGCTCTCGATGCGAAGTTCTTCGTTCACTTCCTCTCCCACCTCGAAGTCGGGTTCGATCTTGATGGCATCCGACAACTTGATTTGGCGCAGCGGGTCGGTCAGTTCGTCATCCTCGACGACGGTGCGGTTGTGGTAGATCTCGAAGTCGCCCTTGTCGACGTTCACGATGATGTCGATGAAGTCGGTGGTGTCGCAGTCGAATTTCTTGTTCAACATACCACGAAACACATCCTCGATGATGCGCATCATGGCTTCGCGGTCGATGTTCTTGAACTCCTTGAATTCGGAGAAAGTCTCTACTAATTTGTAGTTATCCATTTTTGTATGTTGATTGTTTGTTGTTCTTTTGTTGGGCAGGAATTGAAATTGCCTGCTTGAATTAGTGTCGCCCCTCCAGGGCTTTAGAAGATTATTGCCGGTTTGATTTCCACTTTGCTGCGTTCGAAGAACAGGTTGGCTTGCTCTTCTGCGGCCTTCTTCTTCGAGGCTTTCTTGGGCGCAGGGGCAAACTCCACCTTCTCGGCATCGAAGCTCACCAGTTTGCCTTGCATCTTGCCCATCTCTTTGGTCTTCACTTCCACGTCCTTGCCCACATATTTTTGCAACTGGCGGTCCATCTTCAAGGCGCCACTGAGGCCCCACGAGAACACACTCAGCTCGTAGTCTTCCACATCGCGGTCGAGCTTTTCGTTCACGAAACGTGAAAGTTCGGCGCAATGATCGATGTTGACGGCCGTGTCGGAATCGATGTAGACCTCAATCACGTTGTTGGGCTTCACCTTCACTTCGACGAGGAAGCGGTCGGTGTCGGCGAGGGCTTCTTCACAGAGGGTTGCAACTTGTTCTTTTGTAATCATTTAAAATTCAAAGATTTAAGATTTAAAAACCATAACTCCAACCTCAAACAAAAAGACCTGTTACTCAAAGTAGCAGGTCTTTTCTTCCACCTTAAGTTGTCGAGCAAGGATTCGAACCTTGACAGGCAGAACCAAAATCTGCAGTGCTGCCATTACACCACTCGACATCATTCGTTCCCGAATGCGGCTGCAAAAGTACAACAAATTTCGTTACGCGCAAGCTTTTTTTCGATTTTTTTCAAAAAAAATCACTTTCGATACAAAGAGTCTCTTTTTGCCGTTATTCTTCAAAGGATAAGCCAAAATTCCGTATTTTTGCCGTTTGGCAAAGACCATATTGAAGCGAATAATCAACAAAATCGTTTTATAACATCATGACATTCAAAAGATTAAACAACATTACAGGATGGTTGGCAGGACTGATTGCCACCGTCGTGTATTTCCTCACGCTCGAGCCTACCGTGAGCTGGTGGGACTGCGGCGAGTACATTTCAACGGCTTACAAACTGCAAGTGGGTCACCCGCCCGGGGCACCGCTGTTCCAGATGATTGGGCGTTTCTTCACGCTCTTTGCCGGCGGCGACGTCACCAAGGTGGCCATGATGGTCAACGTGATGTCGGCCATTTGCAGCGGCCTCACCATCGTCTTCCTCTTCTGGACCATCACCCTGATGGCGCGAAAAGTTTGGATGAAAGAGGGCGAAGATTCGCCGTGGATTAATAAAATAGGTGTGCTATTAGCTGGCTTCGTCGGCGCGGTGGCCTACACCTTCACCGAGTCGTTCTGGTTCAATGCCGTGGAGGGCGAAGTCTACGCCATGTCGTCGTTCTTCACTGCCGTCACTTTCTGGGCCATCCTGAAATGGGAGCAAGTGGCCGATGATCCGAAAAGCACCCGCTGGATCATTTTCATTGCCTTCCTGATTGGCTTGTCCATCGGCGTACACCTGCTTAACTTGCTGTGTATCCCTGCCTTCGTGTATGTGGTCTACTTCAAGAAATGGAAAAAGACCTCGTTCTGGGGCTTTGTGGTGGCTGGCGTGGTTTCGGTGGTCTTGCTGTGGTTCCTCAACATGTTCCTCGTGCCACAGGTCATCAATCTGGCGGGCAAGATGGAGCTGTTCTTCGTGAACTCACTTGGCGCGCCATTCAACCTCGGCACCATCATCTATTTTGCCCTCATCATCGGGCTCATCGTCTGGGGGTTGTG
>Ga0247608_10003794_pt1 | contig 17369 bp, 10 predicted proteins | sample 176DNAGHGlowgp2_FD_193490 | JGI IMG/M metagenome (GOLD analysis project Ga0247608, IMG submission 193490) | Sheep rumen microbial communities from Palmerston North, Manawatu-Wanganui, New Zealand - 1766 DNA GHGlow gp2 | ecosystem: Host-associated > Mammals > Digestive system > Stomach > Rumen ... | reverse complement strand
TGCTGGTGGACACGCTGCGCTGCTACTTCGAAGGTCGCAAGGAGCTGTTCGAGGGACTGTATATATATAATAAGGAGAAGGAATGGAAGAAATATCCCGTCATACGGCTGGACCTGTCGAACGGCAAGTACTATGAGAAGGAGCGGGTGCATCCGACTATCAATGTGATACTTGAACAGCAGGAGAAGAAATTCGGAATTTCAAACCCCGTAGACCCTACAAATTATGATGCACGTCTTACCCGCCTGATTGAAGCTGCCCACGACCAGACGGGCGAACAGGTGGTCATCCTCATCGACGAGTACGACGCGCCGATGCTCGACAGCATTAACGACCCAGAACTGCAGGACTATATCCGCAACCGTGTGCGCAGCCTGTTCTCGCCGTTGAAGGCCCAGGCGCAGTACCTTCGCTTCGTGTTCCTGACGGGCATCTCTAAGTTCTCGCAGCTGTCGGCGTTCAGTGAACTGAACAACCTGCAACAGCTGACCTTCGACACGAACTACGAGGGTGTGTGCGGCATCACCGAAGAAGAGCTGCTGACGCAGATGAAGCCCGACATCGAGCTACTGATGGAGAGCATGAACAGAATCTACAGCCGCTGGGACATACACTACACCTACGATGACGTGGTGAAGCAGCTGAAGGACACCTACGACGGCTACCACTTCTCCAGGAATTTCACCGACGTCTACTGTCCTTGGAGCCTGGTCAGCGCCTTTGCCATGGGCGAGATCCAGAACTTCTGGTTCTCCACCGGCACCCCGTCGATGCTTATCAACGTCATGCGCAAGCATAACATCAGCATCCAGCAAATAGAGCACTACCAGGCCAAGCTCGAGCGGTTCGATGCGCCTACGGAGCGCATCAGCGACCCTATACCTATACTCTTCCAAAGCGGCTATCTGACGCTAAAAGACTATAATCCCTTTACGCGGAAATACATACTGGGATTCCCCAATGGCGAGGTGCGCGAAGGCTTCTCCACATCACTCTACAAATACTACATGGAAGACTATGTGGGTAGTCAGGACACACTGGGCAATGCTTTCATAGACCTGAAACAAAAGGAAATAGGCATCGAGCAGTTTGTAGAAGCTGTGCAGCGATGGTATGCTGGCATCCCTTACAGCATTACCGACAAGAACCAAAATGAGCAACTCTATCAGTCGCTCATCTATGCTGCCCTCTTAGGCTACGGTGCCGACGTGAGTGCTGAAGAGCAGACCAGCGACGGGCGGATGGACATTGCCTTAAAGATGCCCGATGCCATCTACATCCTCGAACTAAAGTACGGCAAAACGGCAGAGGAGGCTACCGACCAGATTATCGCCAAGAACTATGCCGTCCGCTTTGCCTCCGACCCGCGCCCCGTCTGGGCGGTAGGGCTGAACGTTAGCCAGGACCGTCGCACCATTGACCAATGGAAAGTGGTCAAGGTGAAGTGACCACTCAAGAATCAGGGGAATCATGGGGACAGATTCTGACTCCTCACTGGCGCTCTATGAGTACGGTGGCGTAGGCGGCCATGCCCTCCTGGCGCCCTACGAAGCCGAGGCGCTCGGTGGTGGTGGCCTTGATGGATATGCAGTCGGGGTCGGTGCCGATGACGCTGGCCAGCGTCTGCTGCATGTCGGGTATGTGGGGGTTCATCTTGGGCAGCTGTGCGCAGATGGTGGCATCGATGTTGACCAGCCTGTAGCCTTTGGTGGCAATGAGGTCGATGGTCTGTCTGAGTATGAGCTTGCTGTCCATGCCGAGTGTCTGGTCTGAGGTGTCGGGAAAGTGGTAGCCAATGTCGCGCATGTTGGCCGCGCCGAGCAGTGCGTCGCAGATGGCGTGGATGAGCACGTCGGCATCGCTGTGTCCCAGCAGCCCCTGCCCGTAGGGTATGCGCACGCCACCCATCCACAGCTCGCGCCCGTCGGCCAGCTGGTGGACGTCGTAGCCAAATCCTACTCTGATCATTGTCTTTATGGGTTATTGGGTTGAAACAAAAGCTATTTTGGCGGTAACGGCCTGTAAGGCCGCGCAAACGGCGAAAGGAGCGGTTGCAGCCTGGAAGTGCGCGCAAGTGTCGAAAGGAGTCCTGTCGGCTTGCCTCTCGCCGCCGGGGCTGCCACTATCTGCGCCTGAAGAGATCCTTGATGCCGTCCATGTCGAAGGCCAGTGTGAAGCGCAGGGTCTGGTCGAGGGGGTTGCTGCGTGCGGTTGAGATGACGTAGCCCACGTCGAGCGAGAACACGCTCATGCGGAATCCTCCTCCCACGGTGAAGTACTTTCGGTTGCCCTTGGTCTCAGCCTCGTGGTGGTAGCCGGCGCGCAGGGAGAACTGGTCGTGGTAGACGTACTCTGCACCCACGCTCCACTGCACCTCCTTAAGCTCCTCGCTGAAGCCTCCGGGAGCGTCGCTGAAGCTCTGGAATATGCCCTTGATGCTTCCCACGTCGCTGTACTGTCGCCTCACGCGGTCCTGGTAGTCGCTGTTGGACTCTCCCTCCTCCTGCTTGGGCACTGTTGGCACGAGCAGCTTGTTGGCATCGGCGGTGATGGTGAATCGGTTCCACTCGTCGACTGGCACCATGAGCGAGGCTCCTATGCGCATGTTGGCCGGTATGAACTGGCTCTCCTCGTCGCCGTAGTAGGAAATCTTGGAGCCGATGTTGGAGATGTTCATGCCGAGTCCGAGCTGACATTCGCGCTGTCCGAGCAAGATGTAGTTGTTGTAGTACATGGCCAGGTCGGCGGCGAAGGCCGATGCAGGCTTGGAGTCCTCCGAGTAGTCGTAGCGCAGGTCGCTGTATATCCACCTGATGGCAGCTGCGAGGGAGAACTTCTCGCTGAGCATGAGGGCGTAGGCAGCGTCGAACGACATCTCGTAGGGCTTGACGGTCATGTCGCTTTCGTCGCTGGTGAACACCTCTCCGAGGGAGAAGTATCTTAGCGAGGCAGACAGCGACGAGTAGTCGCCAATGCGGTAGTATCCGGCCACGTAAGCCAGGTCGATGTCGTTGACGAGCTGACGGAGCCACGGTGTGTAGTTGAGCGAGATGCCTGCCCGGCTGATGCAGAAGGGATACTTGGCTGGGTTCCAGTACTGCGAGTTCACGTCGGGGTCGGTGGCAGCGCCGACGTCGCCCATGCCTGCTGAGCGTGCGTCGGGTGCGATGGTCTGTGAGATGACGGCGTGCTCCACGGGGTTGAACATGGTGTTCTTCTCGTCTTCTTGTGCGCGTACTTGTAGATGGAGAAACAGGGCGAAGGCCAGTAGCAGCGAGGCTCTCATGGGCAGCGTGCCCAGTTTCCCGTTCATAATGTCTATCATTGTTGTGATGTTTTTTTTATACCTTTTTATATATAGCAGATGTAAGTTCTTTCTCTCAGCGAAGTGCCGTCCTCGTCGGGCCATTCACTCTTCACTTTCTCATTATCACCAGCTTCTTTGCCCTCGAAGCCTGGCTGCTGCCGTCGCTGCTGATGAGCACGCGATAGAGGTAGACGCCCGTCTGCAGTCGGTTTCCTCCGTCGACGGTGAGGTCCCAGTCTACGGTGTAGACGCTGTCGGTGGGTATGCCCGACTGGCTGTTGGTCCAGAGCTGTCTGCCCGACATGTCGAACACCTCGAGCACCACGTCCATCTGGCTTCCCTTGCGGTCGTGTGTCACGATGAATGTGGTGGTGGTTGTTGCCGGGTTGCGTGTGCAGTCCACGTTGAAGAGTGTGGGTTCGAGTCCCTTGGCCACGTTGAAGGCGAGTTCTGCCGTCGACGAGTTGTTGAGCACGTCCCAAGCCCTGAACACGAGCCGGTGCTGGCCGTAGTCGAGTGCTGGCAGGCTGAATCCTATGGTTCCGCTCTTGTAGTCGCCGAAGTTGTACTGGAAGTAGTCGTTCAGGCTGTAGGTTCGGCTTTGGTCTCCGTCGACGATGAGTTCCAGGTCGTGTCCGATGCTGCTTCCCGATGCGTTGATGCCGTCCTTGTCGTTGAGTTCGGCCACGAAGTAGGGCGTGGTGTTCACGTTGCCTCCGTTGACGAAAGCGCTTGAGTTGAGGTAGCAGTAGATGCTTGGGCCTATGCCGTCGTTTTGCTCGTTGGCGGAGTTGCCCATGGTGAAGCTGTCGTTCTGTCCGTGTGCCGCCACGGTGTGTGCGTTGTCGGTGGCGTAGACGGTGACGAGTCCGCTTCCGTCGCCATACCTGATGTCCTTGGGCAGTGCGAAGGTGAAGCTGAACCTTCCGTCGACCACGTTGTCGGAGCCAGTGTAGAGCGTGTTGGGCCGGTCGGTGAACTGGAATGGTATTTCGCTCTCTCCGTCGTTGTTCTTGCAGACGATGGTCTCCTCTACATCCTTCACCACGGCTGTCATGGTGCCGTTGAACGATGGTGCTCCCACGATGTGTCCGCTCATGGTGACGGTCTCTCCTGCCCTGAGCACGCTGCCCTGGGTGGTGGGCTGGCCGTTGATGCTGTCGACCACCACCTCCATGGTGGGCGCTGCCAGCACGAGGGCCGGGTCGCCCAGCAGCGTGTACTGCAGCTTGTTGGTGGTCATGTCGCGCGAGTCGTTGATGAGCTGGTTCTTGGCCTTCATCACGGCTTCGCCTATGGTGTTGCGTCGTCCGTTGGTGGTGCCGAGCACGTGGCGCATGAAGGCGTTGTTCATGTACTGGTTGTAGAATGAGTAGACCGTGCGTGTGGTGCCGTAGAAGGCTATTGCCCCACCGTTCTTGTTGAGCATGGCTGTCTCGCCGATGTTTTCCTCATGTCCGTCGAAGGGCATGATGTCGCACGAGGCCGTCACCCATAGCGGCAGTCGCAGCGATGTGCTCTCCTTGAAGTCGGATAGCAGCAGCACGCGCTCGTGGGATATGCAGTAGGCAGCTCCGTGGCCGGTGTAGTTCATCACGAGTGCGCCGTTCTGCATCTGCTGCTTGATGAGCCTGGTGGCGTCGGGATAGCTGTTGCCCGTCGACGAGGTGGTGCGTGCGTAGGCATCCCAGTATATGCGCTTGATGTTGTATGCCGTGTATCGGTTGATGAGCGTGTCGACCACGATTTCCGCGTCTGACATGTGCTGGTTGCCGTTGCCGTCGTCGCCCATGAAGCAGATGGTGTTCTGCCAGGCTCCTGCGTGCTCGTTGTTGCGATAGCTGATGGTTTTGTCTACCAGTATCTTTCCCTCTGCGTCGGTGCGTGCCGTGAATCGGCCAATGGCGAGGTCGGAGCGGTCGCTGCGCAGCATGTTGCCTCCCTCGTTGTCGTCGAGCAGTCCGAAGTAGTCGTCGCTGACGTAGCAGTCGGTCTCGCTGAATGAGTTCTCGCTCTCGTAGCACAGCAGGAAGTCGTCGGGTGAGGATGTTCGCCAGTTGCTCGACAACATGCGGTTGTCCCATGCTCCGTCGCCGAAGAGCAGCAGGAAGCGTGGCATGTCGCTGTCTACCTGTGCGCGGTCGTAGAGCATCTTCATGTAGCGCCGGTAGGCGTTGGCGTCGGGTGTTCCGCTTGAGAACTCGTTGTATAGTTCGTCGGCGGGTACGATGTTCACTCTCATGCTGTCGCGCCCCTCGTGCAGTGCCTTGATGCGCTCTGCCTGTGTGAGCAGCTTCTGCGAGGTGGGTATGATGATGACCATGTCGGCCGCCGGGTCGGCGTGGTGGTTCTGGTTGGTGATGCCGTAGACGTATTCCGGTACGGGGAAGGTGGCGGTGGCAAGCTGTGGAGCAGCCGCCGGCTGGCTGAAGGTGAGTGCCATGTAGTCGAGGCGCATGTCGCTGCCGCTCTCCTTCTCGAGGGTTATGGTGTTGGTGGCCTGCAGGTTGTCTACCTTCATGGTCCACACGGCCTCGGTGGCGCGGCTGTATCGGTCGATGTCGGGCAGGGTCTTGTTCTTCAGCAGGGCGTCGGTGACGGCAACGCCGCTCTCCAGCTGCTGGCCGTTGACCAGCACCTTGGCCGAGCACACGCCGTTGTAGGTCATGGCTATGGTGAGCGTGGCCGAGGCGGCTCCCGTGCCCTTCAGCGTGTAGTTGCGGGGCACGCCCACCTGCAGTGGCGCTTCCTCAAACAGGTTGCGCCCGCCTGTAAACCAGGCGTACTCGTCTTTCTCGTAGAGTGTGTGGTAGTCGTCGGCCGAGGGATAGAAGCTTTCCACAAACAGTGTGCTGTCCACCCTGAGTGGCTCTCCGTCGCTCTCGGTGAGGAAGTAGTAGCCGTAGTCGGAATAGGGGTTTCGGGTTCGCGTGGTGGTGGTGTTGCTGGTCCAGCTCACGGGTCCCACGGCGTAGAACAGTCGCTTGCCGCCCACCTCGCACACGGGTACCTCGGCCAGGTCGTCGGTCTGGGCGAGGTAGGTGGCGGTGAGCCTCTCGGGCTGCAAGGCTCCGCCGTAGCCGAATATCTTTACCCGGCTGGCGTTGCTGAAGCCTGCCTGGCGTATGAGGGCGTCGGTGAGCTGGTAGACACCTGTGGCGGGCACGCGTATCTTCACCCAGCGCCCGCTGGCCAGCACCGAGTTGTCGGCGTAGCGGCCATCGGTGGCGGCGGCGCGCGTCGTGGCCGGGCCTGCCGTCGTGGTGGCGGCCCGCGTGGCGGCCTTTGTGGCGGGTGCGGCGTCGACCTGCAGCATGAAGCTCACCAGCTTCTGGTAGCGCCCGTCGCGGCACACCAGCGGCAGCAGCGACACGTAGAGCGTGCCCTCCTTGCGCGACACGCCTACGTAGTGGTCGACCACAGGCTCAGCGGGCAGCTCGTCGCTGCTGATGGCCTTGTAGCGGGCCACGTCGGCCTCGCTCATGTCGATGTACTCGGGATAGGCTATGCTCACGCTGTAGACGGAGTCGGAGTATGCCTTGCCCAGCTCCATGGCGTAGCTGAAGTGGGGCAGCACGGAGTCGATCTTTACCTCCTGGGCTGTCAGGTTGAAAAAGGTCTGGGTGGTGGCGTGGATGTCCGTGAGCTGGCCCACGACAACGCATAGCAGCATGGCTATGCGGCCCATCCAGTGCAGTGTGGTGGCCGGTGCCGTGGCCTTCGTGGCTGTCAGAGGCCTGCGGTCTATGTGGTTTTTGCTTTGCTCCATATTGCTTATGTGATGTCTGTTGAGTTACTTGCAGTTCAGCTCCAGCACCCTGCGCCCCTCGAGGTAGCCTTCCAGGCGGTCGCCTATGCTTACCGGGCCTACGCCTGCCGGGGTGCCGGTGAAGATTAGGTCGCCGGTCTTGAGCGTCAGGAACTGCGAGATATAGGCTATCAGGCTGTCTATGCCGAAGAGCATGTCGGCGGTGACGGCCTCCTGCACGGTCTGTCCGTTGAGGTCTAAGTGGAAGCGCATCCTACTGACGTCGGGCAGCAGCTCCTTGTCCACCCACCGGCCTATGGCCGCCGCTCCGTCGAAGCCCTTGCACAGTGTCCAGGGCAGTCCCTGTTGCCGGGCCTTAAGCTGAAGGTCGCGCGCGGTGAAGTCGATGCCCACGGTGAGCGCGTCGTAGTAGCGGTGGGCAAAGCGCTCGGGGATGGACTTCCCCAAGCGGCAGATGCGCACCACGAGCTCGGCCTCGTAGTCGATGCGCCCCAGGTGGTCGGGAACGAAAAAGGGCTTGCCGCCTTTGAGCAGCGAGGAGTCGGCCTTGAGGAAGACCACTGGCTCCTCTGGTGTATATAACGTGCCATCAAGCTCTTTATTGTGCTGGGCATAGTTCATTCCTATGGCTATTATCTTCATGGATGTTGCTGTTTTTGAGTTCGTAAGTGGCAAAGTTAGCCATTTTTGATGGGAAAGGGCATCACGCCCGCTGGCCAAGCCCTTCTTTTTATGTTTTTTTAGGCAAAGAGGAATGGCCAGAGCGTTAATATTAACTAAAAAAGTGCAACAAAGGAAAAGGAGTCCAGGGAAACATTGTATATTTGCAGTCAATAATATTACAATTTTATGACAAAACAGCTAACAGCCATCTTTACCTTGTCAGCCTTAGCCCTGTTGTGGCCCCTATCTGTCGCTGCCGACGAGTGGGATCAAGACAATTACCCACCAGTGAACATCGTCGCCTTTGAACAGACCAACCTGCCTATAGCCTTCATCGACACCAAAGACGACAACAACCAGCCAACGCCCATACACAAGGACTACCGCGTGGCCGTGAGGATGAAGATCATTGACAACGGCGACGCGCCCAACTATGCCGACACGCTGGCCCACCCCGGACAGCGGGTGGACTACGAGGGGTGGGTGGCCATCAAGTATCGGGGCAACTCGTCGTTCAAATACGCCAAGAAGAAGCCCTTTGGCTTTAAGACGCTGGCCACCAGCGACGTCGATGGCAAGAAGCAGAAGGTGGAGATACTGGGCATGCCCAAGGACAACGACTGGGTGATGCTGGCTCCCTACCACGACCGCAGCCTCATGCGCGACGTGCTCATGTTCGAGATGGCCCGACCCTATTTTGAGTTCACGCCGAAGGCGCGCCACTGCGAGCTGGTGCTCGACGGCGTGTACCGGGGTGTCTACGTCATTTGCGAGAAGGCTGGCAAGGGCAAGCACCGCCTCAACCTGACCGACCCCGGCGACGAGGGCGACGACGTGACGGGCGACTTCCATCTACAGGTGGACGGCGACGACGAGCCCAACTACACCTCGAAGTATCCGGCACGCGACGAGAAGGGAAGGGCACTCTTGCTGAAGAACAAGGTGCACCTGCAGTACAAGTTCCCTGAGTATGACGACATGATGCCCGACCACCCGGCGCAGCTCGCCTATATCCAGCAGTGCATAGACCGCATGGAGGACGCGCTCAACAGCGACAACTTCAAGGACCCGCTGACGGGCTACCGCAAGTACATCGACGTGCAGTCGTTCGTGGACAACATGCTCTCACAGGAGTTCGCTGCCAACCCCGACGCCTACCGGCGCAGCACCAACATCTACAAGCGGCGCGACTCCGTTGACCCGCGCTTCAAGGTGACGCTCTGGGACTTCAACCTGGCTTTCGGCAACAGCTACAACGAGTCGCTGTCCAACAGCAGCTGGCTCTTCTACAACGACCCCACGATCAACCTGGTCAGGACCAGCCCCGTGCCCTTCTGGTGGCAGAGGCTCGTAGAAGACCCGTACTACGTAGACCAGCTGAAGAAACGCTGGACGGAGTACCGGCACAAGAACTACACCCTGCAGAACATCAACCACAAGATAGACTCGCTCGAAACCATGCTCAACGTGGGCGGGGCCAGCCAGCGCAACTATGAGGCCTGGCCCAACTGGGACGAGAACATCTACCTGACCATCAACGTGGCCAAAAACTACAAGGACGAGATAGCCTACCTGCGCCAGTGGATAGAGCGCCGCATGGCGTGGCTCGACGACAAGCTGGGCTTCGACCCGTCAGCCAGGATTCCCGGCGACGTGAACAACGACGGCACCGTAGACGTGGGCGACATCATGGCCATCATCAACACCATGGCAGCCACCCCGGCCACCACCTTGCCTGGCGACGCTACCAACGAGAACCGCGCCGACGTGAACGGCGACGGACAGGTAGACGTGGGCGACATCATGGCCGTCATCAACCTGATGGCCAGCGCCTCCTGACCAGCCACCACTCGCGCCATCCTTGTTGGCACGCCTCTCCCGTCGTCCGTGTCGGCCAGCCTCTATCGCCGCCCGTGTCGGCGGGTCTTCCTCGTCGGCCGCTCCGCCACAGTCCGTGTCGGCGGGTTTCCCCCGCCGAAAACCCAAAAACCGAATTACCCCATGACTACCACCACCCACCGCCTGTCAGCCCTGATTCTCATGGCAGTAGCAACCCTCGCCATGACAGCTGCCACCAACCAGTATGCCACCACTACCGAGCGCCTCTACCTAAGCGGCACCGGATGCGACGACACCGTGGACTGGGACTTCTACTGCACCGACGGGCGCAACAGCGGCAGCTGGACGAAGATAGCCGTGCCCTCGTGCTGGGAGCTGCAGGGCTTCGGCACCTACCAGTATGGCATGCGCTTCTACGGCAAGGCCACGCCCGAGGGCATTGCCCAGGAGCATGGCCTCTACCGCACCGAGTTCACCCTGCCCGCCCACTGGCAAGGCAGGCAGGTGGAGCTGGTGCTGGAGGGCGTGTTCACCGATGCCACCGTCACCATCAATGGGCGAAAGGCGGGCAACGGCCTCTACCAGGGCGGCTTCACCCGCCACACCATCAACGTGAGCGACCGCGTGTTCTTCGGCGCGAAGAAAAACCGCCTTGAGGTGGACGTGGCCAAGGAGAGTGCCAACCCGCAGGTGAACCTGGCCGAGCGCCGAGCCGACTACTGGAACTTCGGGGGCATCTGGAGGCCCGTGTTCATCGTGGCCAAGCCCATGCAGAACATCAGCCGCGTGGCCATCGATGCCCGCGCCGACGGGCGCTTCCGCGCCGACGTGTTCTTGAGCCGGGCAATGCCTGGCGCGTCGGTCAGCGTCGAGGTGGTAGACGGCAAGGGCAGGCGCGTGGCCACCAGCCACCGCTGCGCCGTGGCCTCCGACCAGGCCACCGTGGACTTCAGCGTAGACAGCCCACAGCCATGGACAGCCGAGACGCCAAGCCTCTACACGGCCGTCTTCACCCTGAGCGACGCCAAGGGCCAGACACTGCACACCGAGCGCCAGCGCTTCGGCTTCCGTACCATAGAATACCGCCACAGCTACAACGGCGACGAGGGCGACGGCGTGTACATCAACGGCAGGAAAGTGATATTCAAGGGTGTCAACCGCCACTCCTTCAGGCCCGAAACAGGGCGCACACTGTCGAAAGCCAAGAACCTGGAGGACGTGAGGCTCATCAAGTCGATGAACATGAACGCCGTCAGGCTGTCACACTACCCCGCCGACCCCGACTTCCTCGACGCCTGCGACTCGCTCGGCCTCTACGTGGAGTGCGAGCTGCCCGGATGGCACCAGCCCCACGAGACAATAGTGGGGAGCCAGGTGGTGGAAGAGATGGTGACGCGCGACGTCAACCACCCCTCCATCATCTTCTGGAGCAACGGCAACGAGGGCGGCTTCAACTACGACCTGGAGCCGCTCTTCCGCAAGCTGGACCCCCAGCAGCGCGTGGTGCTCTATCCCTGGGCCAACCGCAACGGCTTCGAGACCAAGCACTACCGCTCGTGGGGCGAGACGGCTGAGTACATGCGGCAGAAAGAGATATTCATGCCCACGGAGTTCCTGCACGGACTCTACGACGGAGGGCACGGAGCTGGACTGGCCGACTACTGGAGGCTGATGATGCAGAATGAGCGCTGTGCGGGAGGATTCCTCTGGGACCTCATGGACCAGGCCGTGGTGCGCACCGACCAGGGCGGGCTGCTCGACTGCGTGGGCAACTTCGGAGCCGACGGCATCGTGGGACCACACATGGAGCGGGAGGGCAGCTACTACACCATACGCCAGGTGTGGTGCCCCATACAGATAGAGAGGAAAGGCGACAAGCTCTACCTGGCCAACAACTACGACTTCACCAACCTGAAGGCCTGCCGGGCTAACTACACCTACCTCGACATGCCAGCCTTCGGACAAGACGGGCCCAAGACCGTGGCAGAGGGAACGCTGAGCCTGCCCAGCGTGGCGCCGGGAGCCACCGACTCGATAGCCGTGCCCAAGGGTAGCGGCGACGTGCTACGCCTCACCGTCACAGACCCGCATGGGCAGGAGCTGTTCGACTGGAGCTTCAACATGGGCGGCGACATACACCGCCACAGCCACGCCGAAGCCTCCACCTCCAGTGTGGCGGGCGGTTTTGCCGACAGGGTCGCAGCTGGCAAAGCAACGACCTCGGCCAGCCGCGTCGACGCGGCGGCCATGGTGGCCGAGGATGCCACCACGCTTACCATAAGCTCGGCCGGACGCCACTACGTGATGTCAAAGACCGACGGCAGGCTCATGCGCGTCGACGTGGACGGGCGCACCATAAGCCTGGCCAACGGGCCACGACTCGTGGCCGCCAAGCGCAGCGACCGCTCCGACGACGGATTCTACAACCACGACGACAAGCAAGCCTTCCAGAAGAAAACACACTACACCCAATATGCCGACCAGGGCAGCTTCGCCGGATTCACCTTTGCCGAAAGCAAGCTCACCGCCAACTTCCGCCACGGCTCGATGGACAGGGTGGAGTGGACATTCATGGCCGACGGGGCGGTGACCCTCGACGCCTATTACAACTTCAACGGCGTGGTAGACATCTTCGGCATCTGCTTCGACTACCCGGAACAGCTGGTGAAGAGCAAGGCCTGGGTGGGCAACGGCCCCTACCGCGTGTGGCAGAACCGACTGGAGGGGCCACAGTATGGCTACTGGCAGACCGAATACAACGACCCCGTGCCAGGCGAGAGCTGGCAGTACCCGGAGTTTAAGGGATATTTCGACAGAGTGAGCTGGATGAGGCTCACCACCAGCGAGGGCTACATAGGCATAGAGCCAGACACAGCCGAACACCTATACCTGGGAGTCTACACCCCGCGCGACGGGCGCGACCAACTGCTCTACGACCTGCCACCCACGGGACTCGCGCTGCTCAAGGTGATCCCCGCCGTGCGCAACAAGGTGAACACCACCGACCTCAACGGACCCTCGGCACAGCCACGGTGGATGTCGGGAAAAGGCTCCATGAGGGCAACGCTACGCTTCGAGTAGTCGCTGACGCTTCTTGTACTTTTACGCCCGCCATGATACTTTTCAACCTGTAAGGTTGGACGCAGCTCCACCGCCGCTCAGCCGGATTTGTAATACGGCGTCCGCCAGCCTTACAGCACAAAACTTTTCTTACAAAGCGCACGCTGAGACTCGCGTATTTGCCAGCAAACAATAGAACAAGGGCAAATACGCGAGTCTTACCTTTTTCGCAATACACTGGAAAACAACGACTTTAACAGATAACACCTTTTCCACGAAAAATAGCATGGGAGTATTTTTCGAAAAGACCGTACTATTTCCTCAAAAGACTGCCAAAAAATGGGTAAGGATGGACACGGGAACACATTCTATGGTAGGCAGAACCGACTTTTCGAACAGTAATTGCGAAAATACGAACCACCCCAGCCTAATACCCACGACTGGCTGGCTATCTACAGCCCTTGCTTGCATGAGGAAAACACCTGAGAACAGGCAAGCGCCACTCCCTGGTTTCAGGATTCTGACGGCACAAAAAACATGGAAACATTTTTACACACTTCGCGGCATAAGTTTCTTGTTCGCAGCGGCGCCATAGTCAGCACCATAATTCCTTTCGGTCATTGTGCGGCTCATTATCTCATTGCATATTCTGCCATGAGTATGACGTTCTTCCCGTTATGCGTGATGGGATAGAAGAATCGGTAGCGAGCGGCTGGTGTGGGGAAGGCCTTGGGACTGAGTCTGCCGCTGACTATTCTGCTTCCGTGAGGGGGCACCTCATAGCCAATGTCATTGGCGATTTCGTTTCGGGGCAGTTTACGCCAGACTCCTTCAGAATCAAGAAAAGCTATCTCGCAATGCTGCCCACAAGTCAGTTCGCTGCTGCTGTTGTTCCTCAAGACGAAGGTTACGTCCTGCACAGTAAGAGGAAAAACATCTTGTGTGGGACGAATACTGATGCCCAGCGTATCGCTTACACCAGTCTTTGACATCTGTAAGGGAGATTCTGGCCCTACAAATTTCAGGAAGGGTGCATCGTAGACTTTCTGGCGGAACAGGCGACGGCGCTGCACGGTGTTATAGATGAAGCTAACCTCTATGCCGTTAGCCACCACAGAATAACTGCTGATGCAACCAGACAGTTCTTTGCACTTGCCGAGCCGCTGGCCAATGGTGTCCAAGATGGCGTTCAGCTGATAATCGCTGTAATGTCTCGCCGGTTTGTCGGAAGCAGTTGCCTGAGCATCTTGCTCATTCTTTTCCTCCCCCAATAGGGTTTCAACAGTGTCAAGCCTGTGTGTCGGCTCCCGTGTTTGGAGTTTCTTCAATTCTAAGGAATCACTTGCAGATGATTCCGACGCCGACTGGTTTGGTGATGGACGGCAGGAAAACAAGGCAAGAGCAAACAGGATGAATATTACCTTTTTCATGATGGGGATGCTCTGAAGACAATGTGCATATAGTTCCCATTCTCATAGCCGAAGCGCTGTATGAGAGTGGAACCGTCGTAGATAGCTTCCAGCTGTAGGAGTATGCCGTTTTGGGCAAGTGGACAGAAGGCTTTCGGCTGTTTCAGTTCGTCCTCCGTAATGGTGTAATACTGGCTATTGTTATTAAACTCTATGCGTATGTGGTGTTCTGCACCGCCATAGTTCAGATGGAGTGGCATAACATTTGGCGTGAAAGCCCAATTGACATGTCTATAGTCCGTGTCGTAGCCGAAGTCGTAGCGAGCGGTGATGGTCTGTGGAGTAGCTTCGGCAAGCGCATCGCTCAACCCCTTGTCGGCATCGACGACCTTTGAAATCAGCGAAACGGGAAAGTCTTGAAAAAACACATGCTGCATCTTGTAGTCGGACACATCGACTTGCACGGTGCCCAATATAGCTTCATGGGCTTTCGTTATTGTGTGCCGCCCTTTCTCGTCTGTCGAATCCTTGCAATCCTTGTCCTTATAGATAATGACATACTCACCAGGATATTGGCCGGAGAGGTTCTGCCCGTATGTTTCCTTTTGCGTGTGCGTCAGCCGCCTCTCTACATTGTCGTCGCTGCTGCAAGAGGCGAGGGAGAAAGCAGCAAGCATCGTCAAGGCGATTCTCCAAATCTTCATTGTTTTCATTGAATGTGATTATAAGTTCTATGATGTTCTATTTGACTAAACGCTGAAAGCGGGAAATATTGCATCGCCGGGCGTTAAACATTCCTAATTGCAAAGCGGGAAAAGTCGTAGTCTGGGGGACAGGTACTTGGGTATGACTGTTGCTATGACTCAAACACCTGTTCCCACGGCTAAGTCCCCATGGCTAAGGAATTGTCAGGAATATGTGACTAATTTACACATCGTTCCTCTTACCCCTGCAACTTTTTACTTCTTTGGTTGCGGTGTTGGCATGGGTCTGGGCTGGAAACGGAGGGGATTGTCACGGTCGCCCCAAATGGCTGTTTTCAGGAGGTTGCCGATGGGCAGCTCCAGTTTCATCCGCTTGCCGATGCGGAAATAGGGCGTGACGATAGGTTCTGTAGTCCAGTGGCCAGACATGGGATTCACATAGCGTCGGACACCGACATTCGAGCCGAAACGGTCGTTAAAGCGGATGTCGGCATAGCCGCCATAAGTAGTGGTGCTCATGAATGGGCTAAAAGCAGGTGCAACGATGGGGTTGCTTGCATAATAATAGCCGAAGGCATGGAGTGAGACAGCCTTGCTGACATCATAGCCTATAGTGCCGCCAAAGCCATACTGTGTGATGAGTTGGCTCTGCATGGGCATCCAATACTTGTTTGCTGTCGCAGATGCTGTTAGATGCAGCCTTCCGAAATCCTGATGAAGCGTGAGTGAGCCTGTATGAAAATCCATCAGTCCAGGCATCTGCGCTGTTGCAGTATTGACGCCAAGTGCGCCTCCACGCCATAGATTGAAGGACTTTCCATCCATTGGCGCATATTGTACTATACGCCCTGTATTTGGCAATGTCCTATCCGTGGGCATCAACTGATATTTCGGACTCATAGGGCTTATGAAGAGATTTGCCGAGTCTGGCATCAGGTGATTGTCAAATTCCATAGTCGGTAAGGCAGCAGCATCCCCCGACAATTTTCCTTTGTCGTTCTGCTCCGTTTGTGCATTCGCTTGTGATGCACAGACTATGAAGAAAAAGAATAATGCCCCCAGAACTCTCATGTCATCTCATAATCGTGTCTTATAGCCCTCGCTTTACTGATTTCATACGCTTTATCGTTTTCTGCTGCAGGGACAGCGCAAACCGAGTGCAGAGATCCTGTTCTTTGCCGGGGTGCAGCCTGTTCTCGCAATTATTTGCAAAGATAGTAAAAAAGAACGTAATCCCAAATCTTATGGTAATTTTTTGGATTACGATCCAAAATATTAGTATCTTTTTATGGATTTCTATTCTTCCCGAACCAACTGTTCCCTTATTCTTTCGGCGATTGGAAACATCACGGAATACTTCTTATAATCTTCCTGCAACAATTCTGACGAAGATGATTTCCTCGTATCTGTATATTCATATTCGACCACGTAGAATACATCTTCAACATCAATGTCTCGTACAAGACTTTCTTTCTTATGGGTCAATGTCAGATGCCGGTAACTGTTGGAAGATTTTAAGTCGAAAACGGAAGGGGCATTATCATTATCATTGCGATAAAGTTCAGTCTTGTTGTGTTTCGATAATACTTGCGTGTACCCGAATAGATTTGTCACAAGACTGCTTTTGGGCCACAAGGCATCTATAGACAAAAGCATCTCATTTTTGTCAGAGAAAACATCGCAACTGCCTATTGGCATAGACTCCGCATAAACAATACCCGATTCAATATTCCTTTTATTATCACGCATGATTTCCTCATATAAAGTATTCTTTTCAAGAAACGGAAGAGCCAGATACCTGTCGCCAATCATCATGCTCCGTTTCTTCTGTGCAATGTCCTGTCTCTTCGACATGAAGTAATTTGTGACGACATTACCGCAATGTGCCTTTTTGCTTTTGGTGTCGATATAGAATTCACGTATTCCGTCCATATAGTACTTCAGGCATGAATCTACATGTTCTATGCTCCTAAAGTACACTTTACAATGATAGTACTTCTTTTTCTTTGCCGTAACAGTGACTTCTGATACGTTATATGATAATGGAGAAAGGAAAATGATACTATCCTCATTATAAACGAGACTCTTGGGCTCATAGCTTATATGAGAAATATGATATTCGAAGCCTTTCTGAAGATGAATATATCCTCCCATGTCTGAGCGTCCTATTACGTTTCCATCAGCATCATAGACAGTAGCATAGCAAACTGGATTCTTGCTTATGCTGTCTGTCAACATCACTTGCTGGGCGAGCATCTCAATAGATATGAAAGCGAGAAGGATGGTGAAAATGATTTTCTTCATATTTCTTATTTTGATATTTTCAAACCGAGTTTGGCAGATGGTGTCCTTCCTTTAAAAAAGCCCTGTGCCCCTTCGTTCTTATATGCGGGTTCGTCTTCTTCCCGCATCCACCCCATGCCTCGGCGCTCGGCTCCGCCGCTTTGCTTTGCAAAGAAAGTCTTTTTGTTCCATGTCTGGCTCTCCTTAGCGTGCAAAGTCATGTTAAGAGCTGGTACAAGGTCTTGCCACTGAGAGACAGCCGCTGTTGTTATCCATTCCACCACGACGAATACACCCGTCTTAGGGAATGGTATGGGATTGACAAGTTTTATATC
>Ga0247608_10003792_pt1 | contig 17372 bp, 12 predicted proteins | sample 176DNAGHGlowgp2_FD_193490 | JGI IMG/M metagenome (GOLD analysis project Ga0247608, IMG submission 193490) | Sheep rumen microbial communities from Palmerston North, Manawatu-Wanganui, New Zealand - 1766 DNA GHGlow gp2 | ecosystem: Host-associated > Mammals > Digestive system > Stomach > Rumen ... | reverse complement strand
TCGCCGAGCACAGATTCGAAGGAGTAGCCGCAAATGGGGAGAGCCGTTCGCGAGCCTTGTCCGAGGGCTCCTGTGCGGAAATGTATGCTGCGGTATTCGCCTCCTACCCAGGCACCGGCCACTAATTTTGGACTGACGCCCACGAACCACGCATCGGAATGGTTGTTGGATGTGCCGGTCTTTCCGCCGAATTCGGTGTCAGAGTATTTGCCGACATACCCCCAAAGGCTCATGCTTGTTCCGCCTGGTTCGCGCATGCCGCCCATGAGCAGCTGCTGCATGAGGTAGGCGCTCCTGTAGGTGATGGCCTGATGTGCTTCTGTGGGTGCTGCATAGAGCTCGTTGCCGTCGCGGTCGAGGATGCGGGTGACGAGTACGGGGTCATGCTGCTTGCCGTCGTTGGCAACGGTGGCATAGCTGCTGACGAGTTCCAGCAGGTTGACGTCGCTGGAACCAAGGGCCAGTGACGGTGTGGCCTTGAGTTCGCTCTTGATACCCATGGCATGGGCGGTGTTGACGATGCGGTCGATGCCCATCTCCTGACCGAGCTTGACCGCCACGGAGTTGATGCTCTGGGCAAAGGCTGCCTTCAGCGGCATGGAGTCGCCCGTGAAGTAGCCGTTGGCATTGGTGGGGCGCCACAGCACCTCCTTGCCGTTGTCCATGACCTTCATCTGGATGTAGGAGTCCACGCGCCTGTCGCACGGCGTCAGACCTTGGTTCATGGCTTCGGTATAGACAAAGAGCTTGAAGGTTGACCCCGGCTGTCGCATGGCTGTTACCTTGTCATACTTCCATGTCTTGAAGTCGACGTCGCCCACCCAGGCCTTGACATGACCAGTCTGCGGTTCTATCGCCACGAAGCCGCAGTGCATGAAGTGTTCCATATAGCGTATGCTGTCCAGGGTTGACATCTCACGTTCGATGATGCCTTGCTCATAGTCGAAGAGCTTCACCTTGTGGGGCTTGTTCAGATAGTAGTCGATGGAGTCCTGGCTGTTGTATTTCTGCTGTAATACTTTATAATAAGGTGTCTTTTTGGCAAGGTCCTCAATGAAATGGGGAATCTCTACATGGTGCTCGTCCTGCCACGGGTTGGTATTTCCCCAGTGGCTGTTGAAGTTGCGCTGTACCTGCTTCATCTGCTTGATGGCGGCAGCCTCGGCGTATTTCTGCATACGGGTGTCGATGGTGGTGTAGATTTTCAGACCGTCCTTATAGAGGTCGATGCCGTTGTCGTCGCACCACTCTTTCAGGTAGTTCTTGACTGCTTCGCGGAAGTACTGTGCCTGTCCGTCATAGTTGTTTTCGACGCTGTAGTCAAGTTTGATGGGAAGCTCTTTCAGTTCGTTGTATTGCGCTTTCGTGATGTCACGGTGGATGAGCATGTTGTTGAGCACGACATTGCGGCGGTTGAAGGAGTTCTTGGGATTGATGCGCGGGTTGTAATAGGTCGTGGCCTTCAACAGTCCCACGAGGATGGCGGCCTGGTCCGTTGTCAGCTGTTGCGGCGTCGTTCCGAAATAGGTCTTTGCCGCCGTCTTGATGCCGTAGGCATTGGAGCCGAAGTCGACGGTATTGGCATACATGGTGAGAATCTGCTTCTTGTCGAAGAACATCTCAATCTTGACGGCGGTAATCCATTCCTTGCTCTTCATGATGAGCATCTTGATGCCGGGAATATTGCCCAGCAAGCCTGTGGAGTATTCCGTACGGACGCGGAACATGTTCTTGACGAGCTGTTGCGTGATGGTCGAGGCACCACGTGCATCGTGATGAACGACATAGTCCTTAAAGGCAGCAAGAACACCTTGGAAGTCAATTCCGAAATGCTGGAAGAAACGTTCGTCTTCGGTATCGATGAGGGCTCTCCAGAATACGGGGTTGACGTCCTCGTATTTGACAGGGGTGCGGTTCTCGCTGAAGTACTTGCCTATCTGCACACCGTCGGCACTATACAGTTCTGAGGCTTGGATGGTCTTGGGGTTCATGATGTTGCTCATGGACGGCGACTTTCCGAACAGCCACAGGAAATTGATGTCAACCATGACAAGGTAGAGCAGAAACAGGACAATCAGCGAGGCGATGCCTACTGCACCTTTCGTATACCACTTCTTGCCTTGATACAATTGCTTATACCAGTTCCATGCTTTCTTGGGGGCATGAATGATATTACTGATGTATGTGTTCATATTGTGTTATGTATTTCAATATTTCTTCCTTGTTGTCGGGGTGGAACCAGCGCATCAGTTCGTCCCGCCTGAACCATGTCAGCTGCTTGCGGGCATATCGGCGAGTATTGCCCTTGATGCGCTCAACAGCCTCCTGAAGCGACCAGCGACCGTCCATATAATCAAACAGTTCCTTGTAGCCAACCGTATTCAGGGCATTACACTGGCGATGGGCGTAGAACTGTTCTGCCTCTTGCAGCAAACCCTGTTCCATCATCATGTCTACGCGGCGGTTGATTCCGTTGTAGAGCTCTTCGCGTTCACGGTTGAGACCGATTTTGATGATCTGAAAGGGACGGGGCTTTTTGTGTTGGGTGCGAAAGGATGTATAGGTTTTACCTGTCTGGTAGCATATTTCCAATGCGTGGATGACACGTCGGTGATTCTGGCGGTCAACGATGGCGTAGTGCTCTGGGTCCAGCCGCTTCAAGTCTTCACAGAGCGCCTCCAACCCTTCTTCTGCATAACGTCGTTTCATCTCCTCGCGAATGTTCTCGCGGATGGTCGGAATGTCGTCAATGCCATAGCAAACAGCATCAATGTACATCATGCTTCCGCCAGACAAGAGGTGCAGGTCGGATGTCGGCTGGTTGTCATCAGATGTTGACAGACTGTCTATCAGTTGCAGAACATCCTGTTCATACATCGAGGCATTATAATAGTCCTGAATGCTCTTCGTGCCTACGAAGTAATGCCTGACTTGCTGCAGTTGCTCAGCAGAGGGCATCGCTGTACCAATCTTGAGTTCACGATAGATCTGCCGCGAGTCGGCATTGATGACGGGGACGCCAAAATGCTTGGCCAGCTCAATAGTGAGAGCCGTCTTCCCAACGGCCGTAGGTCCTGTGATGACAATCAGGGTCTGTCTGTTCACCGTATAATACCACGCTTAGAGTTCTCGATAAACGAGCAGATGTATTCCACCTCCTTGGAGTTGGGATACTTGGCACGTGCCTCTGCAATGCCGTCTTTCAGTACTCCTTGTGCATAGATGATGCGATAGGCGTCGTGGATGGCCTCGATGGTTTCGTTGGGGAAACCTCTGCGGCGCAGTCCAATCAGGTTGACACCGGCATAGCGCACGGGTTCCTTGCCTGCAATGACGTAAGGCGGAATGTCCTGACTGGTGCGCGTACCGCCCTGGAACATGATATAGCTGCCCACATGCAGGAACTGATGGAACAGGCATGTTGCCGAGATAATGGCATAGTCGTCGACGATGACTTCACCAGCAAACTTGGTGGAGTTGCCGATGATGCAGCCATTGCCGATGACGCAGTCATGACCGATGTGCATGTTCTCCATCAGCAGGTTGCCGTTGCCGACGACGGTCTTTCCTTTTGATGCCGTACCACGGCTGATGGTGACATTCTCGCGGATGGAGTTATTGTCGCCAATTTCACAGGTGGTTTCCTCCCCCTGGAACTTCAAGTCCTGTGGCTTCGTGGAAATGCTGGCTCCGGGGAAGAACTCATTACCTGAACCAATACGGGCGCCGAAGTGAACGGTTACATTGTTCAAGAAAGTGTTGTTGTCGCCAATGACGACATTTTTGTCAATCACACAAAAGGGACCTATCACGTTGTTGTCGCCAAGGATAGCCTCAGGATCAATGACGGCCATGGGATGTATCTGATTTGCCATAAATTCCTATAACTTCTTTAACTTCTTAACTACTTGTTCTTAACAATCTGCGCCGTGAAGGTTGCCTCGGCAACAACGTGGTCGCCGACGAAGATGTAGCCCTTCATCGAAGAGATGCCATGACGCACAGGCGCCAGGAGGTCTACCTTGAAAATCAGCGTGTCTCCAGGTACAACTTTCTGACGGAACTTCACATCGTCAATCTTGATGAAGTAGGTCGACCAGCGCTCAGGCTCTTCCAGCGTATTCAGCACCAACAGTCCGCCGCATTGTGCCATGGCCTCAATCTGCAGCACGCCAGGCATCACAGGCTCTTCGGGGAAGTGCCCCTGGAAGAATGGTTCGTTAGCCGTGATGTTCTTGATACCGACAATGGTGTTGGCACCTAACGAAATAACTTTGTCGACCAGCTGCATGGGATAGCGGTGGGGGAGCAGTTCGCGAATGCGGTTGACGTCCATGATCGGTTCCTCGTTGGGATCGTAGATGGGCGCCTGTATCTCATGCTTGCGAATCTCCTTACGCATCTGGCGGGCAAATTTGTTATTGATGGTGTGTCCAGGACGGGTGGCAATGATACGACCCTTGATGGGCTTGCCTATCAGCGCCATATCGCCGATGACGTCCAACAGCTTGTGGCGTGTACATTCGTTTTCCCATACCAGCGGCTTGTGCTGGATATAGCCCAGTTCCGTGGCATCGCGATGCTCCACATGCAGCATGTCTGCCAGCATGTCAAGGCGCTCCTGGGTGGTCTGCCGCTCATAGATGACGATGGCATTGTCCATGTCGCCGCCCTTGATGAGGTTGGCCTGCAGCAAGGGCTCTATATCGCGTACAAAGACGAATGTACGGGCAGCAGCTATCTCTGTTGAGAACTTGTCAATCTTGTCAAGTGTGGCAAACTGCGAGTTAATGAACTTGGACTCGAAGGAGCACATGGTGGTCAGCGAGAACTCATCATCGGGCAGTATCGTGATGCACGAGCCGGTCTTGTCGTCCTTGACCTCTATCTTCTTGCGGATGATATAGTAGTCCTTGGGCGCATTCTGCTCTTCGATGCCTATCTCCTGTATCTTCTCCACATACTTGATGGCAGAACCGTCGAGGATTGGAAATTCCGGTCCGTTAACCTGTATCAGACAGTTGTCGATGCCCAGCGCATAGAGAGCTGCCAATCCGTGCTCCACCGTGCTGACGCGGACGTCGCCCTTGCCCAGGACGGTACCGCGCTGGGTGTCCATCACATTCTCGGCAATAGCGTCAATAACGGGATTTCCCTCCAGGTCGATGCGCTGAATCTTATAGCCTGAATTCTCGGGTGCAGGATTGAATGTTACTGTCAGGTTTAATCCGGTATGCAGTCCTTTTCCAAAAAGCGAAAAACTGCCTTTGATTGTTTTTTGTTTCATTTCGTTCTCGTTTTGTTCTCGTTTTCGTTAACGTTCCCGTTGTCGTTCCCGTTAACGTTCTCGTTATCGTTTTTTAAGTTCTTCTATTTCCTTGCGTAACATGCCCAGTTCGCGATAGATGTCGGGCAGCTTCTTCACAATAGCCTGTGCCTTGAAGAATATCTTCGGGTCGATGGCAGGTGTGCCAATCAGCTGTTCGCCATTGCCCTTCGTGTTGCTGATGACACCGCTTTGGGCACCAATGAATGTCTTGTCGGCAATCTTGATATGGCCAGAGAAGCCAGCCTGTCCGCCAACCATACACCAGGCACCGATTTTCGTACTGCCTGCCATGCCTACTTGTGCTGACATCACGGTATTCTCGCCAATCTCACAGTTATGGGCGACCTGGATGAGGTTGTCCAACTTGACACCCTTGTGGATGACGGTCTGTCCCATCGTTGAGCGGTCAACGCAGGTGTTGGCACCAATCTCTACGTCGTCCTCAATGACCACAATGCCTATCTGTGGAATCTTCTCGTAGCCTTCCTGGTTGGGAGCGAAGCCAAAGCCGTCAGCGCCGATGACTGAACCGGCATGAATGGTGACGCGGTTGCCAATTTTTGTGCCTTCATAGATAGTGACGTTGGGATAGATGCGGCAGCCGTCGCCTATCTGCACGCCGTCGCCGATATAGGTGAAGGGACCGATATAGACATCCTTGCCGATTTTGGCTGATGGCGACACGAAAGCCTGCGAGTCAATGCCTGTCTTTTTAGGCTGCATGGCAGCATACATCTGCATCAGTTTGGCGACACACTCGTAGGCATTCTTGACACGGATCAGCGTCGTCGTGACGGGCTTCTCCAATACCAAGTCCTCGTTGACAAGGACGATGCTGGCCTTGGTGTCGTAGATATACTGGGTGTATTTGGGGTTCGAGAGGAACGTGATGGCTCCTTCTTTCCCTTCTTCGATTTTTGCAAAGGTATGGATGGTTGTCTGTTCGTTACCTTCCACGCGGCCTCCTATATAGTCGGCTATTTGTTTGGCTGTAAACTCCATAATGTCAACAAAGTTTTATAAAACTCTGCAAAGTTAATCATTTTTTATGAAAAACGATGATAACAGAGGTAATATTTACGGATTTTTTTGGAAAGCAGCTGTACATTTAAGATTTCTGAAGCTTCGGCAATGTCTTTGATGGAGCCGTCTTTGTAAAGAATTCCGATGCTGTCGTCGTCAGGATTGTACATGTCTTTCCCAATCTCGGTGAGGGTCATCATGTAACGCGTGTCAGCATCAGAAATGCTTAAATGCCGGGCAATGTCATGGGCTATCTGGTCGATGTATTCCTGCGACGGACGCTCCTCGCTGACTTCAACTTTGAACAGGTGGCGGTCCAGCATGTCGGTGGCAAGTGTCGATAGAATCTTGTCGTCGGCATGCTTCCACGCTTTCAGCGCACTCCAGATGTCGGAGTCGTCGAGCTCGGCGTAAACTTGTAAAGTTTCTTCATCAAAAGGCCGGTCGTTCTTCAGAAAGTATGCCAAGGCAGGAGAGGCAAACACTTCTCTGCCTTCTCTTACCAGGTCGCAAGCCCGTCTCAGCGTGTTCACCAGTATTCTCTCGTAGCCTACTGCGGTCTTGTGCAGATAGACTTGCCAGTACATCAGCCGTCGGGAAGTAAGGTAGTTCTCGATGGAGTAGATGCCCTTCGAGTCGACCACAAGCCGGTCGTCCTTGACATTGAGCATCTTGATGATTCTGGCTGACCCGATATTGCCCTCGGTGACACCCGTATAGAAAGAGTCTCGCCGCAGATAGTCCAGCCGGTCCATGTCGAGCTGGCTGCTGATCAGCTGGTGGAAGATTTGATTGGGATATTCGTCCTTAAAGATGCTGATGGCCAGCGCCAGTTGCCCTTTCAGGTCGTGGTTCATGCGTTCCATCATCATCAGCGAAATGTCTTCATGGGTGACACCATGTATTAGGGTGTTTTCCAATACATGCGAGAAGGGACCGTGGCCGATGTCGTGCATGAGGATGGCAGCCTGTACCGCCTCAGCTTCCGAGTCAAAGATATAGACGCCTTTCTCCGTGAGCGACTTGACGGCTTCCGTCATGAGATAGAAGGCTCCTAACGAGTGCTGAAAGCGGGTGTGACGTGCTCCGGGATAGACGACGGAGGCAAGTCCCAACTGGTTGATTCTGTTCAGGCGCTGAAAAAACGGATGCTGCACGATATCGTACAGCAGTCCGCGTTTTATCTTGATGAACCCGAAAACGGGGTCGTTGATAATCTTATGGTCGTTCATTATTCGTCAGCGTCACCCTCTATAACTTTGAACCTGAATTGTGTCTCGTTCAAGTACAGGACTTGATAGCCCTTCTTGTATTTCTTCATGAGTTTGACATACTTCTTTTCTGCCTTCTTCTTGTCGATGTCATAGATAACCAGACAGATACGGCCAGGCTGTTGAAGCGTTTTTTCAAGATAGTTTTTCAGCTGATAGGAATATTGGTCTCTGTCAAGCAGGAACTTTTTCTCATTAATCCTGGCCTGTGGGACGTTCTGGATGTCTGTGACATAGACTACAGAATCCTTGAAGGACGCTGAGAACCCGAACATGTACAGGTTATCGACTTTGACGGTTTTGGCTTCTGCGGACGTTGCTGTCATCATGACCAAAAACGCCAGCAGAAAGAGTTTCAATTGTTTCATTGTCCTAAATATGCTTTTAATATTTTGTTCTTTGTATTACTGCGAAGACGGCGTATGGCCTTCTCCTTGATTTGCCTGACGCGTTCACGGGTGAGTCCGAACTTGTTGCCGATTTCCTCCAGCGTCATCTCAGACTGCCCGATGCCGTAGAAAGCGGTAATAATGTTCCGCTCGCGCTCGCTGAGCATCTGGAGCGCATTGGCTATCTCTGACTGTAGGGACTCCATGACCAGTTGGCGGTCTGCCATCGGCGCGTCGTCGTTGACCAGAATATCCAGCAGGCTGTTGTCTTCACCTTCCACGAAGGGCGCGTCAACGGAAATCTGTCGGCCTGTGACATGCATGGCTTCGTCTATCTTGTCCTCAGGCAGGTCTATATGCTCTGATATTTCCTCTATGGAAGGACGGCGCTCGTTCTCCTGCTCAAACTTGCTGAGCATGCGGTTGATTTTATTGATGGAGCCGACCTGGTTCAGGGGGAGCCTGACGATGCGGCTTTGTTCTGCAATGGCCTGGAGTATGCTCTGGCGTATCCACCATACAGCATACGAGATAAACTTGAAGCCGCGTGTCTCGTCGAACTTCTCTGCAGCCTTGATGAGTCCCAGATTACCCTCGTTGATCAGGTCGGCTAACGACAGTCCCTGATTCTGGTATTGCTTGGCCACTGATACCACAAAGCGCAGGTTGGACCTCGTCAGCCGCTCCAGGGCTTTGCGGTCACCTTTACGGATGCGCTGTGCTAACTCCACTTCTTCCTCGGCAGAAAGGAGTTCCTCCTTGCCGATTTCAACCAAGTATTTTTCAAGAGCTTCACTTTCGCGGTTAGTGATCGATTTTGTGATTTTCAGCTGCCTCATATAGTTTGTCAATTTCCGTGCAAAAGTAAGGTATTTTTTCGTAACGACCAAGAAAAAATCTTACTTTCTTTTGTTTTATGCCTACAAATATCTATCTTTGCACTCAACAAACAAAAACAAGTGATGAAACAGAAGAATAGTTCCTTTGATGACAAGCGTCGAGCTGTTGGTGCGCTTCTGGGACTGTTATGTGCCGTCGTACTGTGGTTATTGCCCATAGCGGGCATTAGTGAGGCAGCCCATCACATGCTCGCCGTCATGGCGTTGGTAGCTGTTTGGTGGATTACGGAGCCTGTCCCCATTGCCGTGACTTCCCTGCTGGGACCGACGCTTTGCGTGCTGTTTGGTGTGGCGAAGATGAGCGATGTCTTTGCCAATTTCGCCAATCCCATGATTTTCCTGTTCATGGGTGGATTCCTGTTGGCCAAGGCCATGATGGTCAACGGACTGGACAAGCGTATCGCCTACGGCATTATGTCGATGCGTTGGGTTGGCGATTCGCCGCGGCGCATCTTCTTGGCCATCGGTCTGGTGTGTATCATCTGCTCGGGGTGGGTGAGCAATACGGCAACGTGTGCCATGATGTTCCCCATCTCGCTCGGACTGCTGGAAACCATCCGTGAGATGATGGCGCACAGCGGGAAGGTGATTGACCTGAAGAACTACAAATATGCTACGGGACTGATGCTGATGACGGCCTATGCCTGCTCTATCGGTGGTGTGTTGACGCCCATCGGCACGCCTCCCAACCTTATGATGATAGGTTTCCTGCAGCAGCTGGCTCCCAATGCGCCCATAATATCGTTCTTCGACTGGATGGTTTGGGGTCTGGTAGCCCTGGTCATTTACTTCGTGTTGGCCTACGTGGTGCTGATGTGGATGTTCCCTGTCGACATCAACCGCATTGAGGGCGCTCAGCAGATGATACGTCAGCTGGCCGCAGAACTGGGAGGCTGGACGCGTGCACAGAAAAACACGGTACTGGCTTTCAGCGTTGCCGTAGCGTTGTGGATATTGCCCAGCGTGCTGAGTCTCATCTACGGTCCCCAGTCAGACATCATCAAACTCTACGACGACCATGTGCCTGAGGGACTCGCTGCCATGATTGGTGCGCTGCTGCTATTTGTTTTGCCCGTGGACGTCAAGCAAGGCAAGATGACGATGACGTGGAAAGAAGGCCTGGAGGGTATTGACTGGAGCACGCTGTTGCTCTTTGGCGGCGGCCTGTCATTAGGAAGCCTTATTTATACCACTGGCTTGAGCGATTGGGTTGGCGGCGGCATCAAGGAACTGCTCGGCAACAGCCCGTCGGAGTGGGTCTTCATTGGGGTCTTCTGCTTCATGACACTGCTACTGTCTGAGTTTACCTCACACACAGCAGCCATCAACCTCATGGGCTCCATCTCCATCAGCACGGCAGTATCGCTGGGCTTCAGCCCTATACCTGTGGCTGTAGGCATCGCCTTGTCGTCGTCATTAGGCTTTATGATGCCCGTCTCTACACCGCCTAACGCCATCGTCTATGCTTCGGGCATGGTGCCCATTACGAAGATGATGAAGTCGGGCATTATCATCGACATTATCGGTGTCTTTGCCATTACCGTCCCCATTGTCATGTGGCTGGTCAAGGCGGTTATGGGGGTGTAACTTTCCCCCTCCTTAGAAAGGAGGGGCCGGGGGTGGTTGATAAATCGGGCCAGGGATGGTTGATAAATAATATGAGCGTGAGTCTACATCTTGACCCACGCTCATGTTATTTTATTGTTTCACAGAATGCTTAGACTTACTCGTTCTGCAGGTAGACTACGAATCCGCCGCGCTTACCTGTCGGGTAGATACCCTTGATGACGAGCATCTGGTCCTTGGAGCTGCCTGCCTCCTTGACAGCCTCCTGCAGGTCGTCGAAGGACTTCATCGGAGCCTCGTTGATGCGCTGGATGATGAATCCCTTAGGCACGCCGGCTTCCTTCATCTTGCCGCCATTCACCTTTAAGACTTCCAGACCGTAGGGGATTTCCAACTGCTGCTTCTGGCTGTCGGTAATCGGGCGGACGTCAATGCCCAGCACGTCAACATCGGCATTCTTGACCACCTTGGTGTTGCCTTGCTCATTCTTCAGCGTCAGCGTTACCGAGTGCGACTTCTTGTTGCGCAGGTACGAAATCTTAATCTCGTCACCAGGACGCTTTTGAGCCAGGATGCCTTGCAGCTCGCCGAACTTCTTGATCTTCTTGCCGTCAATCGAGGTGATGACGTCTCCCTTCTGCAGACCGGCAGCAGCGGCAGCACCGTCCTCAACCACTTCGCCGATATAGATGCCTTCCATGGTGCCCATGTCAACCTCGTTGCCTTTCTCCTTCTCAGCATCCACATAGTTGCTGACGTCGCCACCCTTGATGCCAATCATGGCACGCTGCACGGCACCGTATTTCTTGATGTCTTCGACAACCTTATTCATGATGGCTGTGGGAATGGCAAAGCCGTAGCCGATGTTCGAGCCCGTGGGTGATGCCAGCATGGCGTTGATGCCAATCAGCGCACCGTTGGTGTTGACCAGTGCACCGCCAGAGTTACCCTGGTTGATGGCGGCGTCGGTCTGAATCATCGAGGTGACACCCTCGCCACCCATCTGGCGGGCCTTGGCAGAGACAATACCCGCAGTAACGGTATTGTTCAGTCCCAGGGGGTTACCGACTGCCAGTACCCACTCGCCGACTTTCACATCGTCGCTGTTGGCAATGGCAATGGCTGGCAGGTCCTTGGCGTCAATCTTGATGAGTGCCAGGTCGGTGGTCTTGTCGGCACCGATGATGCGGGCTGAATACTCCTTTGAATTTTCGTTCAATGTCACCGTCAGTTCGTCGGCACCGTCAACCACATGGTTGTTAGTGACAATGTAGCCGTCGGCTGAGATGATGACACCAGAACCTGCAGCAGCACGCTTGGGAGTCTGCACCTGACGCTGGCGCTTGCCGTTGTTATTGCCCTGTCCGCGTCCGAAGAAGCCGCCGAAAGGATCGGAGAAGAAGTCCTCGAAGGGGTCAGAATATTCCACGGTCTGCGTCTTGGCGTTGATGACTGACTTGATGTAGACCACTGAGGGCAGCGACTTCTCTGCTGCATAGGTCAGGTCTACGGGTTGTCCTGGTGCGACGGTGGCGGCTGCGGGAGCGGCCTGTGTCTTGTTGCACGAAGCTGCCGAGAAAGCAATGACAATCAGGTACATTGCCGGCATCAAATTCTTTACAATCTTTTTCATATTCTTCTTTTTATTTAAATTGTTTGATAATCTCATTCGCTGAAATCGACTGCAAATATAGGGTCAAAAAACGTAAAACTGACAAAATGTCATGGATTTTTGTCGCAATTTAACACTTTTCCCCTTACTCTTAACGACAGTTAGAAATTAACGCTTGAAATGTGAAAAAGCTGACAAAATTAACTATTTTGCCAGCTTTTAGTTTGAAATATGTATCTATACAAAGCCCTTATCTTGCTACTACATACTTGTGAAGGGTCTTGCGAACCGCTCTTTCGCCTGCATACAGCTCTTTCACCATGCCCTCGATCTGTTCGCCAAGACCAGCCTCGTAGAGGTCGAGTCCGAAGACATCCTTGCGCGTGTACAGCTTCTTCAGCGGGCTCCAGTCCTGGTCGGCCTTGCCAATCTCTAAGGGGGCGACGATGGCCTGCAACTCTTCAAGCATGGGGTCGGGCGAGCAATCAAACGGCGTACCATCGTCCTTGATGCCCTTCAGGTAACGGGCGTAGCCAGCCAGCGTCAGCGGAATCAGCACGAGGTTCGACTTGTCCAGTCCGCGGGCAATATATTTCTTCAGTGTCTCGCCAAAGCGGATGGGCAGCTTCTGGCTGGTATCCATGGCGATGCGCTGCGGAGCATCGGGCATGAAGGGGTTCGGCAGACGCTTGTTGAGCACGGCACCGATGAACTCGTAGGGGTTCAGCACGCCCGGGTCAACGACGACAGGCATGGCCTCCATGTAGCCAATCTTCTGGATGAAGGCACGCAGGTCCTCGTCTTTCATCTCTGCTGAAATCAGCGTGTAGCCCAACATGCAGCCGTAGATGCTCATGGCGGTGTGCAGCGGGTTCAGACAGGTGGTCACCTTCATGGTCTCCACCTTGTCCACAGTCTCGCGGGTGGTATAGAGGGCGCCGCCCAGGTCGAGTGGGGGACGGCCGTTGGTGTAGTTGTCCTCGATGACCAGGTACTGCACCTCCTCGGCGTTCACGAAGGGCGCTGTGAAGGTGTGCTTCTCAGTCTCGATATAGTCGTTGTCCTCAAAACCGTCGGCAGCCAACAGCTCCTTCACCTTCTCGTGCGGACGCGGGGTAATCTTGTCAATCATCGACCAGGGGAAGGTCACCTTCTTCTCGTCCTTCAGGTAGTCCAGGAAGGCAGCAGGCACCAGCCCGTCCTTCACCCAGCGCTCGGCATATCCGAAGACACCGGCCTTCACCTTGTCGCCGTTGTGCGAGCAGTTGTCCATCGACTGCACGGTAAGAGGCAGTTCGCCAGCCTTCCAGCGCTCATAGAGCAATGCCGTCACCTTACCCATGGCGAATACAGGGTTCAGACCGCGAGCCAGGTCGGCCTCGTTGAACGTGTAGCCCTTCTCGGTGATGGTGAACGAAATCATCTGCAACGATGGCTTTTTGAAGATTTCCACCAGTCGCTGCCAGTCAGGGAATTGCGGGTCAGCCTTCAGCGCTTCTGTGACTGAGGCAATCACCTTCTTCTCGATAGAACCGTCTGAGCAGAGGTTCACGCATAGCGACAGGTTGCTGTAAGGAGCATACGCCTTGTCGATAACCTCGAAGTCGAAGGTCTCGGCCACGATGACACCGCGGTCGTACTTGCCCGTGTTCAGGGCATCGTTCAAGATGGCAGCAGGGAACGCACGGAAGATGTTACCGCCGCCGAAGTGTACCCATGTCGGTTCCTTGGCAGTCTTCTCGCGCAACTTAGCAATATCAAACTTTGGAAGTTCATAGCCCTTGGCTTCCCACTCTGCGGCATTCAGCTGGCCGCTCAGTATTTCGTTTAGCTTCATATTATATTTTAAGGTGTTAATAATTTCTGCAAAGGTACAAAAAAGTATGTGAAGTACAAAAGAAAAGCACTTTTTCTTTTAATTTTCTCTCATTGCTGTCCACTAAAAATCGCTAAGCGCTCTTTGAAATGATTGAAATATAGTTAGTTGCAGAGCTTTTTAGGGTGCGACGATTTGATTTTGTATCTTTGCAGTCAAAATGGATGACTGCATATGAACAAGCCCAAATACGTTTTCTCCCAATTGGTCGCTTTTATGGACTCAGATAAGTTTCGTCACATCGTTGACAAGTACGGTGGTAACCGCTATGTGAAGCATTTCACATGTTGGAATCAACTTCTTACATTGATGTTCGGACAACTTGGTAACCGAGAGAGCATGAGAGACTTGATTGTCGCCACAGAGGCCCATCATCAGAAGTGTTATCATCTCGGACTTGGCAAGCATGTGACCAGAAGTAATCTAAGCAAGGCAAATACCAACCGTGACTATCGCATCTTCGAGGAGTATGCATACTACCTTGTCAGTGAGGCCAGACGCAAACGAGCTACAGATATCTTCAAGCTTGACGGTAATGTCTATGCTTTCGATTCCACGACCATCTCGTTATGCCTGGATGTCTTCTGGTGGGCTAAGTTCCGCAAGCATAAGGGTGGTATCAAGATACATACCCTGTATGACTTGGAAACTCAAATTCCAGCCTTCTTCCATATCACTACGGCATCAGTTCATGACTCCAAGGCGATGAAGGAAATCCCCATTGAAACAGGTGCTTACTACATCTTCGATCGTGGCTACAACAACTTTAAGGAACTCTATCGCATACATCGTGCGGAGTCGTTCTTTGTTGTCAGGGCTAAGACCAATTTGCAGTACAAGTGCGTCAACTGGAAGCGCAGAATGCCCAAGGGAATTCTGACTGATGCAGAGATAAAGCTGACCATCTATGGCAGTCAGAAAGGCTATCCAGAGCATCTTAGGCTCGTACGATTCTTCGATGTGGAGCAAGGCCGTGAGTTCATGTTTCTGACCAATGCAATGGAACTGACTGCACTGCAGGTTGCTGACCTTTACAAGAATCGTTGGCAGATAGAACTGTTCTTCAAGTGGCTCAAGCAGCACCTCAAGATCAAGAAATTCTGGGGTACAACTGAGAATGCTGTCAGAATACAGATTTACGCTGCCATCTGTGCCTACTGCCTCGTTGCCATTGTGCAGCATGATATGCGACTGGATAGAAGCACCTATGAGGTACTGCAAATCCTCAGCATGTCACTCACTGACACAACGCATCTGAGAGATCTCTTCGACAAAACTATATTCAAAAATGACAAAGACCGAAGCGGTTCAAGTGAACCTAATTTATTTAATTTTTAAACTCGTCCATTTTTAGTGGACACTAGTGATGTAATATAATATAAAAAAAAGATTTCAGAAAATTAAAATTTGACGAACTCACTAAAAAAATTATCTTCTTATATTCTTCACTTATAAAAAAAATGTATATTTGCAATGAATTTACAGATAACCTGTGAAAACGATATTAATAATCAAATTAACACAATCATGAAAAAATCTTTATTTGCATTAATTGTCTTTGCATTATTAATTCATGCAAATGCTTTCAGTATAAACTACGACTTTGCAGTAAATGGTATAGGATATCGTTTTGAATCTGTCGAAAAAAGAACGGTACATGTTGCATGCACTTTTCCCGGCTATGACGGTATTTATGTCATTCCATCAGATGTTGAATTTAATGGGATAACATTTGCTGTCGAATATATTGGTGTTTTAGCTTTTTCCGACTCTTGGGTTAAAAATGTTACAATCCCACCGACAATAAATTATATACAGCAGAGTGCTTTTTATAATTCAAGTAAAAGCCTTGAAACATTGATTATTGAAGATTCACCTAATATTCTTGACTGCACGATGTTGCATGGAATAAATGATTATGACGGTGGACAGTTTACTCGCACCATAATTAAGAATTTATATTTAGGTAGAGATTTAGATTACGTTCCATATAGTGAATATTATCGTGATTATCGACCTTTTGGGTGGTTAAATACGATAGAAACAATAGAAATAGGAGAATATGTTTCAGATGCCTCACATCTGGATCTTACCACTTGTAACAACTTAAAGAGCATCACACTATATGGTGAAAATCCTCCTAAATCGCCGAATTTTACGAAAATGCAGTATGTAACACTCCCTGTCATAGTTCCCAAAGGAGAACTGGAGAAATATAAGGGATCAGCATGGGGAAGCTTTTATAATTTGAAGGAATTCGAAAGCTCCACATCGAAACTTACCATATTATACGATGATAAGATTGGCTCTGTGTATGTTAACCGTCAGTTCGTAGAAGATGAGATTTCTCTAGAGAGTGGTAGCGATGCTCAAATAACCATCGTACCTTTTCCAGGCATAGAGATACGAAGCGTACTTGTAAATGGAGAAGAACGTATAGCAGAAATGGTTAACAATACCCTCTACCTCCATAATGTGAATGAAGACATGACTATACAGATAGTTTTATCGGCTCCTAAGAGGATGGTGCGCATGGTGACTGATGGAGGTACATATGGCTTTGCCGTTGAAAATGGCAGTCCGCTAGAACTGTTTATTGAACCAGATGAGGGGTGGTCAATCAGGGATGTGTTCGTGGATGGTAAGAACTGTACAGCCAGTCTAGCTAATAACCGGCTGTCTTTCGATGCTGTCACTGATGACCACCTTGTACAAACAGTGTTTGAGGGAACTATTGACTATGTAAACGAGTTGCACAGTAGTAAAGTAGATGTCACTATTGAAGGCATGAGAATAATTGCGCACAATGCTGGTAAGGACCCGCTGCGCATCTTTGATACTAAGGGACATCTGCTATACGAGGGACAGAGCAAGGTTTTCACAGCACCACAAACGGGTATATACATTGTTGAGGTTGGTAAAAACAAATATAAGATTGCGCTATAAAATGATTTATTTTCTCCGAACTTACTCACTTACAACTTACTCACTTTTGACATTTAGGTTCTGACTGCCCGTTTCCCAGCAGACAGAATAGAGTAAATAATACTATATATATTATATATTAAATAATTAAATTATATTATAGTAATTATAAATATTCCTGTCGGATGAAAAATGCAAATGTCATAAGTGGGTAACTGGGTAAGTGGGTAACCTCGATACAAATTGAGAATTGAGAATTGAAAATTGAAAGTTAAAATAATTGGATATTTTCTTGCGTATTTCGAGAAAAATCCGTACCTTTGCATCATAGATGCAAGACAGACATAAGCATCAGGAAAATGCGGCATAGCCAAAGAGAAAAATTTTCTTAGTCGACGAGATAGTTTTTCATGGCGTAACCGCTAAAAGCACGACTAAGGAAAAGGTTTTAAGGAAGAGGAAAAATTTTTACAACCTTAAAA
>Ga0247608_10003791_pt1 | contig 17379 bp, 1 predicted proteins | sample 176DNAGHGlowgp2_FD_193490 | JGI IMG/M metagenome (GOLD analysis project Ga0247608, IMG submission 193490) | Sheep rumen microbial communities from Palmerston North, Manawatu-Wanganui, New Zealand - 1766 DNA GHGlow gp2 | ecosystem: Host-associated > Mammals > Digestive system > Stomach > Rumen ... | reverse complement strand
ATCTTTATCGTATATTTCTTTTAATAAATTAATTGGAGAATTTATATCATTACTGTTTTTATTAATATCTTCATTATATCTTTTAATTTCATTACTTGATTTCTTTATTGTATCTAAAATTAAAGTATCTAAATCTTTTTCAAATTCGATAAGTTCTTTATATTCATTAATACATTCTTTTTCATGCAATTTTATAAATAATTCTTTAAATATATAGTTCATAAATATATCAATTGAATAAATTCCTTTTTTTTCTAATTCTTTTTTTAAAAGAATAAAGCTTTCGTTTAAAATTTCTCCCCAGCTTATATCTTTATCTTTCTCTCTAGGTTTATATCTATCAAATCTTTCTAAATTAGTAAATATTCTTGCGAAGAATAAATGTGAATATAAAATATAATTTAGTAATCTATAAGATACTTGGCTTAAATTTCTTATAATTTTATTATCTCTTAAATAATAATTTTTATCAATATTAGAAGGTAATCCTTTTTCATTTTCATATAATTTAATCATTTTTTTTTCTTCGAAATCTTTAAGTGTCATATAATTAATTTTATAAAGATTATCCCTTTGGCTACGATCTAATGAATTAATTTCATTTTCATCTTTAAATATTCTGAAATAATTGTCTCTTCTAACAAATTCATATTCTGTCTTTACTTCATTTTTAATTATTTCTTCTTTAAGAATTGTTCCTATTTTTTCTCCACAACTTAGGCATATATCTTTTGATTCTTGATATCCAGGAAAACCTGAAGGAACTGAATGATAAAATCCTTTTTTGCATAAACAAACATAACATCCTTCCTTTGGTTTTTTAATAAAATGATTTTGAATTTTAGAATATAATTCATAATATGGTTCATCTCTAATATCACTACCAGGATAATATTTTTCTGCTAAATAATTAATATTGCTTCTTTCATATAAAGATGAATATATATAATCTTTATCATTATCATCATCTTCATCCTCATTTGATAATAATTCATTCAAGACATATCTATATCCATATAATATTGCTTCGATATTACTTGAATTGATATTATATTTTCCTTTTATTTCTTCATATTTTTTTGGATTAAATAAAATTTGAATTAATGCAAAATATTTATTATTTTTATCATATAAATTTTTGCAAATATTTTCATAGAAATTGAGATAGATTTCTGAATTTTTAAATTCTTCACTTTTTAATCGCAATAATATTAAGTTACTTGCTACAGTATAAAAATTGTCAATATGCAACTTATCACCTATTTCATTTTTTTGAATTGAATTTTTAAATTTATCTTTTTTTTTCATCTCTAATATTTTATATACTCCTTCATAATTTTCTTTATCCAATGTCTCAAATCCATAATTAATTTGTTCATCATCATTAAAGTTTAAAAATTTTTTAAAATCTTCATATTTTTCTAATCTATATTTTAATATAATATTTTTATTTAAAAAGGCATCTATTTGGTATTTATTAAAAAGTATTTTATAAATATAAAGTCTTATCATTTTATTTATTGATTTTTCTTCATTAAGAAGTTCAATTATTTTTTCAGGTTCTTTAAACTTAGGTTCGTCACTATCAAACATCTTTATAAAAATTTGACAAAAAATTCTTATATATCCTAGACAAAATAATTTTGTAACATATTTATTATACTTATCATATTTCTTTTTATTTTCAATTAAATCTTGAATAAAATTAATACATTCTTTAAAAATATCCATTGGTTCTTTTTCTAATAGGATTGTCTCTTTTTCATTTTTAGAAGAATGAAAAATATTTTTGAAGTAGTTTAATGATTTTTTTTCAAAAAAATATAATAATGTTTCTGTTAATGTAAAATAATTTTCTTGTTGATTATCGCCAATATTAGATTCTATATAATTAATTATCTCACTCTTTGAATCTAATAAATTTTTTCTTGCTTTCTTAAAATCTTTATTTACTTTTATTTGTTGCCTAAACAATATTTGGAATATATTATTTGATTTTTTAATAATTTCTTTCTCTTTGATAATATATTCAAGTATTTTAGAATGATAATTATCATTATATACTTTTTTTATTTCTTTATAAAATATATATCTAAAAGTATCATAATACTTATCATAATATTGATTGCCTTTTTCTTTCATTATTTCTTCTTTTGGAATTAATAATTCTCTATAAATATCATCTAGATTACTAATAAGCTCACCTATCTTATCTGGTTGATTATTCTGTATAATTTCTGCACTCTTTCTTAAATATTTTTTTATCTTATTTATTTTTTCAATATCTATTTTTTTAAGATTTTGCAATTCAATTATTTTTATTAATTCATCAATTATATACATCTCATTTAAAAATAATAATAAATCATCATTCAAATTTTGCATAATTATATTTATTTCTTTTAATGCTACACAATATTTAATGACATCTACTTTATCCTTCTCCTTATTTGAAGCAGATTCTGCTAATAGTAATTTATCTGATGTTATACAATAGCATATTCCTGCCAAAATTATATAAAAGCATTCATTTACCTCTTTAGTATGTTCTGGATTTCTTGTTGGGTTTATTATATATTTTATTTCCTTATTTTCATCATGAATTATTTCTTCAATTATATCATATAATTTATTTCCATCATTATTAAAAATATTAAGAGCTAATTCAAATATTTTTAAAATATCTAAAATATAATTGGTGTTAGATTCTATCCACATTATTTTCATTAGCATTATTTTAATAGGCTCTTTAATCATATTTGTATTTATATCATTTTTCTGATTAAATCTTAAATCTAATATTAAATGGATCAATTTATTATTTATTTCTGTTTTTGTAGTAAATTGATTATTTTCATTCAAGTAATAAGTTATATAATCCTTTAAAATTAAATTAGCAGGTATATTCTTTATTACATCAAACATAAATATTTCATCATTTGATTTATCGCTAATATATTCATATACATTTGTTAATGATCTATCTTCGTTTTCATGGAATTCTATTTTTTCTTTAACACTGTTATCACCATAATATTCTCTTAAATGTTTTTCATTATTAAAACATTCAACAGTTATATTTTTCTTTATATAATTTGATAAATTTTTATAAAAATTATATAATCCAGGTATTTTATAATTAAATATAAATTTAGGCTCATATAATTTGTTGTCCATTTTTATTGCATCTAAAAATTTATTTTTTAATAAATCTATTAAAGATTGATCTAAATTATTATCTTTATCTCTTTTAATTTCAACTAAAGTTGTTAAGAAATTACTATCTTCTAATGCTTTAAATATATATAATAAATATTTGTTAAATATTTGTTCTTTAATATAATCTAATAAACATGATATAATATCAAGACTATTTTTACCCATATTTTTCATAATTTTATCTACTAAACTTTTGCAATCTCCTCTTGCTTCATTATTAATATCTATCATATTTTTTGCTTTATCAATTATTTTTTTCTTAAAATCTGAATCTTCTTCCATATATTTTATTATTTCTTCATTATAATTATCTTCATTTAATAAATTATTCTTATTTCTCAGATTTCCAACATTTCTTTTTTTATTTTTTTCTATAAACTCTCTATATACAAAATTTGTTAATGCTCTTTTAAACTCCTTATCCAAATTCATTAATTCGTCATTATCATCCAAAATTTCTTTTATAGTTTTTTCAAGTAAATCTTTAAGTTTAATATCATTACCATTTAAATTATCAATAAATAATTGGTTTATATCTTGATTTATATTAGGTATTGAATAAATTCTATCAGATTTTTTTTCGTCTTTTTTTTTATCTGCTTTTTTATTTTGGCTACTTTTACTATTTTGTTTTTTATTTTCTTCAATTGTATCTGTTTTTTTATCTTGGGCATTTTTATCATCTTTTTTTTCTTCTTTATTTTCAAAATCAAAATTTCTTTTTATATGAACTATAAATATATATCTATAATCTTCTTTTTCACTATAAGTTTTAAAAATAAAATTGCTTACAAACTGTATTTTGTTTGTATTTAATTGCTCAAAATGAATTAATATATTATAATCTTTTACATATTTATTATTTTCATTTTTCTTTTTTAATTCATCTATTGTTATTTTTAATTGATTTTCATTACTTATTTGTGAAATCATAAATGCCATTTCATTATTAGAGCCATCTATTATATTAGCTAATCCACTAAAAGTATATATAATCGAAATCTTATATTTGATATATTCTTTATACTTTATATAATTTCTATAATTATAATAATCTTTTTCATCATAATATGTTTTAATTATATTATCCGATGGTAAAATAGAGATTATATCTTGAGGTAAAATATTACTAATTTTTCTATATACTTTCTCTTTTATCTGATCTTCATTCATTTTTTTATTATTATTTCTTCTCATATCAATATAATGATTATAAACTAATCCTTCAATATCTTCTTTATCACAATTAATTAATAAATCAGATAAACAATATTTAATTGCTTTTTGCACATTTTTAATACGATCATTTAAACCAATATCATTCATTATTCTTTTTGTCAAAACCATTTGGTCATCATTTAATAATTTATCAAATTTAATTTTCATTTTTTCAAGCCTATTTAAAAATGCCATTTCTACATTATTTAAAAATCTTCTATCTACTAATATAATAATTCTAAATAAATCATGAACCGGAGTTAATTGCTCATTAAAATTATCCAAACATATTCTTGCATATTTTTTTTCGTCTTTTATTATATAATTCATATTGTATAAATCATATAAAAATGGTTGAATTTGGTTTAAATTTTGTAATATAATTAATTTATCATCTTTTGCATCATCTTGAATTTCATTTACTTTTTTAAATCTATATTCATTGTTATTGTCATCAGAAAATGGGCTACCATCATAAAATTCAATTTTTTTATCTACATTTTGGATTTTTATATTTTCATAAATCAAAGATGATAAAGAAGGTTGAATTTCCAATAATAAATAGCGTGGATTATTAATATCATTAATATTATCAATAATACATTGATTTAAATCATATCTTTTGCAGTTTTCTTTTCCAATTTGATATTCTGTCTCAGTTCCACATGCAATATTATATATTTTTTTAAATAAAAATACAGAACTAACTTTTATACCTTCCTTATTTCTATTATTATCTCTTCTGCCAGTATTGATAAAATCTTTTAATATTTCTTCAATTAATTCGACTTTAGATTTTATATCACTAGGCTTTAATTTAAAATCTATATCAATTTTATAATCTATTCCTCCAAAATTTCTTTCTATATATTTTTCAATTATATTTACAACAACATTATTATCGAAAACACTTAATCTTCCTGTTTCAATTGCTATTTCTTTTATAAAATTATATAAATCACGATTTCCATGGAAATTTTCTTTTATTTTCTTGTCTTTTTTTAATATATCATTAAATTCTTTTATCCTTTTAATTTCAGAAAAATCTTTGTTTTTTAAATCTAATGGTTCTTTTGATTTGTTATTTTGTTCATTAAATTCCTTAAAAGCTATTAATTCTTTTATTAAAACTAAAGTATTTTTATACTCAAAATAAGCCATTGAAAGGATATAAAAAACTTGCTTTTGATTCTTATACAAATCATCGGAAACACTTTCAACTATACTTTCTACGGTAGTTTTCAATTCATCTATTCTATCTTCCAAATTTGGAACGGATAAAATTAAAGCTCTATTGATTTTGGCTGCATCAAGTGAATAATTGCTTATTCCAACAAAACTTACTCCTTCTTTTTTTCCTCCATATTCAAGTTTTGAATGCAATACTTTAAGAGGATTAGTTTTTGACTTTTCTGATAATCCTAATTCATCAAATAAAATCATAGATATTGGTAAATCTTCTTTTTTAATTTTCCTTGATTTATAATTTTCTTCGAAATAATTATATTTATTTTCAGCCATTTCAAATAATTTTAAAATATCTTCTGGATTTGTTGATTCTGAACCTTGGAAATATGTCTGAATTATTTGAGGATATTTTCTGAAAAATTTTTCTTTTGAATATTTCCCTTTCATTGATTTACTGATTAATTGAGCACTTAAGCTCTTTCCAGTCCCTGGCTTACCTATTATAATTAATGGGATACTTGTTACTACTGATAAAAATAATAAAAATAAATTCTCTTTTAACAAATTATTTTTTCCTATTCCTTTATCTAATTCTATTAGATCTATTAAAAAGTCTTCTTCTAAACTCAAAAAGTCACTAAAATTCTTTATTTTTTGCCCTCTTATACTCATTTTTAATTCATTATATTTTATATTACTCATTAAACTACCTTCTTGTTCTTCTTCAACCGTTTTTATTTCATTAGTACTTTCATTTTCCTTAATAGAATTAACTAAATTTAGTAAAATTGGTCTTAATTTCACATCAAATTGAGCTCTCTTTGTTTTATCTATTAATCTAATATAATAACATAAATAAATTGAACAAATAATACTTTTGATTTTATATAATTTTTCATTTTTCGGATCAATATTAAATTCCTCACCTTTTTTGTCTCCATTTAAATATTTATCTTTTTTAGCAAAATATTCTTGGAAAAATATAACACATTTAGAAAATCTTGATATTTCTCTTAAAGAAACAATTGAAGGATCAAATGTTTCTCTTAAATATTTATGACATTCAAAAATAGCATCTTTAGTTATTTCATGCATTTCTTTTTCTTTTTCTGAAAATAATTTTTCTATTATACTATAAATATATTTTTTTTCATCTTCTTCATTTATTGAACCAAAACTAAAAACATAATATAATAAAGATTGTGGAAGGGGTTGCACTAAATAAACTAATTCACTTTCTTTCTCATCATCTCTACTTAATCCACATTTTTCAGTGAAAGTTTTTCTTTTTCTGTTAGGATTGCATGCCCCAATTAATCTAATATTATCACTTAATTTTTCACCGTTAAATGTTCTATTTATAAATATTTCAGTTAATAAAGAAAAAGATAGACAAGTATTAATTTCATCAAAGAAAACCCATAATTCTTTATCAATATTTTTATTTGCCTCGATATTTATTTCATTCATAGTTTTACATAAAAATTCATCATCAACACCAGGATGTATATTAATTATTTTTACAGTTATCTCTCCATTATTTAATAATTGACTTAATTTTGTTATTAATGCTGTTTTTCCGCAACCAGTTTCTCCCATAATAATAACTGGTATATTTGCTTTTATTCTATAAACTAGTAAAATCATTTTTTTGAAATTATCATTTGTTATTACATAATCATCGCTTTTATAATTTAGTATAGATTTCAAAGACTTTAATTTTCCCTTTTCTTTATCTACTTCATTTTCCAGATTCAATGCCATTTTTATATCATTTAAATATTTATCTGATTTTGATGATTTTGAACTAATACTAGGGATTTTTATTGGTACATATTCTTTTTTTTCTTTTATTATAAATATTAATGGAATTTCGAATTTTGTTCCTTTTAAATCATTATCATATATCTCAGATATTAAATCGATGTAATCTTTTTTTTTATCATTATCTTTTTCATTAAGTAATTTTGCAAATCCACCAGCAGTAAAATATTTTGTGCATTTAGCAAATTCTTCAATACAGTCATTAGTTACATCTTTGCCATTACTTGTAAATTTTAATTTTCCGTTAAATTTACTATATTGTGAAATAAATAAATTTGTAAATATTTTTACTTGATGATAAGAATATTTTTCTAAACCAATTTTACCTTTAATAAATTCTTCAATTTTATCATTTGTTTTATAGTCTAACATAAGAGAAAAAATATCAATCATATTTTGTGGTAAGTCTAATTTTGGAATTTCTGATAATGATATATTTTCAAATTTAAAGATATTTAATATTCCAAATTTAGACAAATAATTTTCAAAGCAATTAGGAATTTCTATATAAATCTCAATATCTTTAGGAACATAAATAATATTTTCATTATTAATATAAAATTTAGTTATAAGAAATGAAAATAAAAATTCATTTATTATTGATGTTTCTTCAGATTCCGTCAAATCTAAATGAATAGCAATACTTTTATAATCATATTTATCATTTTTTAATTTATTTAATAATTCTGATAGTTTTTTGTAAATAACTTCTTTGGTTAATATACCTCCTAAAGGGAAGTGATAATATTGTTTATTTGATTTTCTAATCATTTTTATTATTTTATGAGATTTTCCTAATCCACAAATATCAGAAGTAATAATTTTAATATTATCAAATTTTGTAATATTATCCTTTTTTTCAATATTTCCAATTTCTTTTACTCCAAATTTGTCTAATTCAATTAAAAAAGATTTATCTTTAATATTTTCTTCATAAACAAAAATTATACAAGATTTTAAATATTCAAATGTATTTCCTTTATCAACTTTATTTTTTGTTGATTCATTATAAAGTTTGTTCTTATATGATAATATTGAATTAATATAACTATACATGATATTTTGCTGAAAATTAGAAAATGAATTATTCAATTCAATAACAAATAAAGTATTATAATCACATAAAATAGCTCTATATAGGAAGGCTTGTATTTCTTCAGGAGATGTTTCTTTGCTTGAAATTAAAACATTTTGAGCTAAAGGCAGATGCTCTATTTTTTCTAAAAATATTTTTAAAATATATTCTTCGGCTGATTCATTATCTTCGCATTTATGTAAATAAATACCTTTAAATGTATTTCTTTTTTTTATTAATAAATTTTCATAATGCTTTTGTAAAGTTATACTATTTTTTTCGAACATAGTTGTTATATAATTTGATATATTTGTAAAGGAATTATCTATATATAATTTATATTCTTCTACATAGTCTTCTGCTATTTTTGGATTAGCAACAATACCATCTTTAATATCTTTTGAATTATCTTTAATATTATTCAAAATATATCTTATAATTTCAAGGACTTTAGCTTCACCATCTAAATGTTTTATGATTCTCCTAAACAATTTTCCGTATAAAAATCTTAAATATTTATTTTCCTTATAAATTGAATCTAATTGAGATATTTGCTCAGTTTTTGTCTTAAATAAATAATCATTTATAAACTCAAAGCTTACATCTTTCTTATTTATTGAATATTTTATATTTGGATAATTTATTTCAATGATAATTAATATTGGTAAACTACTTCCTTTTATTCTTAAAACTTTCATATTATCATAAATTAATTCTAAATTAGATATAGTTTCCTTGAAAAAAATTAATTTTTCACATTTATCTTGGAAAAGGTCTTTTTTAACATTTTTTCTTTGATTTTCTTTACTTTTTTTTGTTGCCTTTATATGAATTCTATTTTTTAAATGAATTAATTCTTCCATTTCTGTCCTTTGACTTTTATCATTTCCATAACAAAAATCTTCATTATCTTGATAAAAAATTAAACTAGCATTTTCAATTATTTTATTAACTATTTCAAAAAGATTAAATGAAGTATTATCATTTCTATCTAATTCAATAATAGAAGAATAATTTTTTGAGAAGCTCTCAAATAATTTAATTTTTTCATCGTTAATTTCTTTTTTTATATGTTCAAATAATTCAGAATTATTTTTAAATTCCTTAAATTTTTTGAAAATTTTAATGCATTCTTCACAATCCTTTATTTTTTCAATTGAAATAGTTCGATTTGTAGGTTCAATTCTATCATATAAATATTTAATATCTTGATCTATCTTTGATATTAAAAAATCAATTGCTTCTTTTTTCTCATATAAGGAGGTGAATAATTTAAAATAATTGGTTTTCTCCTCATAATTATATATATTATTCTTTTTTAAATTTCCTAATGCCTTTTTAAGAGCACTTAAATTCATATTAGATAAATTTTCATATTCTTTTTGAATATTTTTATTCCATTTTGTATCATGAGGATTAATACTCTCAAAGAAGAAAATTATACTTTTTAAATCTATTTCATATTTTTTACTTTTGAATATTATAGTTAAATCATTAATTATTTCGGTTCGATTTTTCAATATACCTCCATTATAATTTTTTATTTGTTCAATAAGTGAATCTGCTTTTGTTTCATTATTACTTAAAATATCTTTTATTTTATCAAATATTTTTTTATTTTTTTTATAAATTTTGTCAATTTCAACATTTGCGTCTAAATCGGAATATATTTCAGTCAATTTATAAAAAGCTTCATCAAAAAGTTTTTCCTGATTAGCACCATAAGCTTCATCATAAATTACCTTAAAAAGTATAAAATCTTTTACTTGATTTACTTTTTCGCATATCAATTGTTTACTCATTATATTAGATATATTTTCCCTTGTTTTTTCATCCTTATTACTTCTTAAATTGTTTTTAGTTATAACATTAATAATATTTGTTATTTCATTTATTTCTTTTAAATATATATTTCTATGGAATATTAAAAGAGAATTTTTAATTTCTGATAATAGCTTTATATTATCATTAATTGATTTAATATCATTTTTTAAATCTGAATAAGTTTGCTCTGGATTATATCCGTCCATTATATATGATATTAATTTTAATCTTTTAATAACAATTTTTTCATCATTTTTTAAAAATTCTTCAAGTTCTTCTTTAGTAATATTTCCATCTAATTCTACCTTAATTTTATCTAAAACCTCTTCAATAATATTAAAATTAATATTTTCTCTATTTGAATTATTTATTTTTCCTTTTTCAAATAATTCACATAATAATTCTATTTTATTATTAGAATTATTCGAATAAAATTCTTCTTTAGTAAATTTACATTTTACCATCAATTCTTTTAAAAATTTATTTTTATTTTCATTAACTGTAAGACTATCGATTAATTTTATAATATTATTAATATTAAGTAAATTACTCGCAAATTTTTTATAAATATAATCTTTCATTAATTCATATTTATCATCTTGACAATTTATCATTAATTCAATATAAACTAAAGGACTTGTTCTTTTATCCTTATCAATACTTTGCTTTAAAAAATCGATTGTTTTCTTTTTGTCATCATTATTAAATAATAATATAATAAATTTAGCTATAATTTTAATGGCATCATTTAATTTTTCATCTTTTAAGGATTCAATTTCTCTCTTTATAATATATTCGTATTTCTGCTTTAGTAAATTAAAATATTCTTTATCTTTTTTATTTTTACTACTATCTTCACTTCTATCTCTGATACTTTCTACATTTATCAAGTCCATTATAATACCAAATTTATAAATGTTATCTATTTTGGAAACAATTTTATTCAAAAAATCATTTATATTATCCTTAAAAATTTCTTCAAATTTAAGACCTTTAAATGTATCAATAAATTGTTTATCAGATGAATCGAATTTTATATAATCAAAAATAAAAGTATCTATTTTATATTTATATTTTTCTTCTATAAAATATGGGTCATATTGAATAAAATAGCCAAGAATTTCAGAGTCCGAAAAATTTTTATCATTTAACTTACTTTTAATAAAAATTTTGATATTATTATCCAAGACAAATGCATATTCATCTCTAACTATATATTTTTTTATATCATTTTTCATCTTTTTTTCATCATCTATTTTTGTGTCATTAAATAATTCTTCTATTAATACATGATATTTTTCTAACAATTCTCTTAATTTAAAGCAAATATCAATATTTATAGCGTTAGGTTCATTATAATGCTTTAAAATATTGATCCAAAAGTTACTACTAAAATAAATTATTAATTTTTTTTTATCTCTAGAAAAATCTATTATTGATTCTATTATTGAAATTATATTTTCAATTTCTTTACCTTCGCCTTCTTTTTTTAATTCTAAATTTGATTTTATTTTAATAGTTTTAAATTCAGATTCTCCATATTTTTCAAATATAATTTCTTTTTTTTTATTTATAACATAAATAAATGTTTCAATATCTAATATATAATTTAATGAATTTTCAAAAATATTAAATTCCTTATTTTTAATAATATATTCAATAAAATTTTCAAAAAATTTTGTTTCCTGCTCTATAGGATTGAAAAAGTTTGAATAATAAATAATTAAAATTTCATATAGAACGCCATATGCTTCCTTACATATTTTTGAAAAATATTTTTTAAAATTTTCATAATCATAATAATTTAAATAACTCAGTAAAACCCCATAAATATTAATAGGATTATATTTATTAGTTTTTGATATGCTATCTGCTTCAGATAAAATTTTAGTAATTGCAGATAAATAAATTTTTAAATCTGGATTTCTATCCATATTTTTATCATTTTTATTTTCTTTATTCATCTTTTTAAATTCTTCAGTTAATTGTATACATAAATTTTTCTTATCATAGATATTCACAAATAATGATATTAATAAATAAAATCCTTTCTTTTTACTATATAATTTTATTGTTTCTTCATATAAATTATCTATTTTTTCTTCTTCTTTATTTTCTTTTAATGCTGCTATAAAAATTTCCAATTTTTGAAAATAATTTATAATATTTTGATCAATTTCTTCTTTAGCAATATTTTTCAAAAATTTATTTCCTCTTTTTAATTCAATATCGAAATAAAAAGATTTATCTTCGGCATTAAATTTTATGAAATAATTATCCTTTTCTCCAATTTGAAATTGTATTTCAATTTCTTCATCATTTTTTTTATCATCTTTATTTTTATGATCTTTCTTTTTCTTATCTTTATTTTTAGCCTCTTCATCTTTTTTATTATCCTCTTCTTTTTTAGCTCCTTTTTTCTTTTTTGACTCATCAGTTTTAGAATCTCCATGCTTTTTCGCATCCTCTTTCTTTTTCTTTTTTCTTTTTAATTTGAAAACTTTTTCGTATAGAAAGATTCCATTTTGTCCATTTATTTCTTTAGATTATATCTTTGCAGTCTTTGACTCATATTTTGTAAACAAAAAATCTTTTTCCTTTTCTTTTTCATTCCTTTGATATATTATACAAAAATATATTTCATCTGTTTTGACTTTTTGTGATTCTTCATTTAATGAATTTATCACATTGGAAGAATGCTCAACCAAACCAACGGGAGTGATCATAATGATAAATTATATATTATAGCCGTTTTTCTTAATATATAAAATAGGTTGCTTAACTAATTTTGACTTAAATTAATTAATTATTTTTTAACTCTTAACTAATTTTGATATGTATCTTTATTATAATAGAATGATAATAATTATAGCTAAAAGCCCAAATAATTATTAATTAAGATAATATGGAATCATTTAGATTGAAATCTGAAGGAGAAAAAGAAATTTACTTCATTGTTTTATATAAAAGAAAAGAAATTGAAAAACAAAATGATTCTTTTTTTAAAAATAATAATTGTGATATTCAGAATATCTATAATAAAAATGATTTTTCTCAAAATGAAGGTTTATACTTTTACAAAAAAGTTTTTAAATTATTTATTAAATTGGATAATAACCCAAAGAAAAATAAAATCAATATGTCTTTTGTAATAGGAGGAAAAACTTATACTATTTCCTTTATTATTGATGAAAAATCCTTTTATTATGATATTATATTAACAAAAGAATATAATTTTCTTCCAATTCTAACAAAAAGCAATGAGGATCAAAATATTATAAATTATTTTCAAAAATTAGAAATTTTTATAGCAGCATTAAAAGAAAATAAAGAAGAAGAAAAAATAGATAATTTATATGAAGAAACAATAAAATTATATAGTAAAAAGAAAGGATTTTATTTATTGATATCATTATTTGTGAATATCTATGATAAGAAAAATTTATGTATACAATTAACTGAAGAATTTAAAAAGATGAATAAAGAAAATAAAAATGAAAAAAATATGGATAGAGATCCAGATTTAAAAATTTATTTATCTGCAATTAATAAAATTATATCTGATGCAGATAATATAATAAAAACTAATCAATATAATCCTATTAATATTTATGGGGTTTTACTTAGTTATTTAAATTATTATGATTATGAAAATTTCAAAAAATATTTTTCAAAATTATATAAAGAATCGAGTGATACCTTATATGAAATCTTAATTATTTATTATTCAAATATTTTGAATCCTTTAAATCAAGATATAAGATTTTTCGAAAATTTTATTAATTATATTATTAAAAATAAAGAATTTAATATTTTTGAAAATTCATTAAATTATATATTAGATATTGAATCATTTATTGATATAATAAATAAAAAAAAAGAAATTATATTTAAAAAATATGGAGATTCAAATTTTAAAACAATTAAAATAAAATCAAATTTAGAAATAAAAAAAGAAGGCAAAGGTAAAGAAATTGAAAATATAATTGCTATAATAGAATCAATTATAGATTTTTCTCGAAATAAAAAAAAATTATTAATTTATTTTAATAGTAACTTTTGGCTCAATATTTTAAAGCATTATAAAGAACCTAATGCTATACATATATTAGGAATAACTATTTGCTTTAATATAAGAAATACATTGGAAAAATATGCTAATTTATTAGATGAATTATTTAATAATTCAAAAATTGATGATGAAAAAAAAATGAAAAATGATATAAAAAAATTTATTGATAATGACGAATATGCAAAATCTATAGATAATAATATTAAATTTTATTTTAAAAATAATAAGGAAATTACAAATGAAGAAATAATTGGAATAATAATAGAATATCATCCCTATTATATAGATGATAAATATAAAAATGATCCAAAAAGAGATTCTAATATATTTGACTATATTGATTTTAATCATATTGATAGTAAATTTATTGAAACATTTAAAAAATTTAAATTTGAAGACGTTTTCCAAGAAAAAATAACTAGCTTCACAAATAAAATGATTTCAAAAATAGATAATATTTATATATTTATGAATATAATAGAATTAATTGATATTAATAAGATATCAAAAGATAAATCCTTTTTACCTAAACTTAAACTCAAATATGATAAATTTGTCAAAAAGATAAATTCATTATATGGAGAAAAATTAAATGAAATTATAAAAGTTATAGCTATATTTTCTAATTATTTATTTATTCAAGAAAAAAATTTAGATTTTTTAGAACAAAAAGTTGATAAATTAAGCAAAAAAATAAAGCCTATGGTTTATAATGAATTAATGAAAATATGCCAAAAAGATGCATATAAGCCAATTAGAGAATATATTTATAAAAAATTGTTAAATAATATGGATAATATTGATAATATCATAATTCTAATTGATAGTTTATCGAAAGACAATAAAATTAATTTTTTAAAAAAATTAATTAAAAGTTGCTTATTTACAAGAGTCGAATTTTATTCAAATTATAAGAATTCAAAAATTTTATTATTAATTAAATTATACGAAAAGGGAAAATTAGAAATATCAATTGAAGATATTGATGTCGAATTAGAACAATTGTTAATTAATTTAAGAAATGATATTGAAGGAGATATAGAAAAAAAAACATTAGAAACATTTTTGAAGAATGGAAAAGATGTTGTGATTAAAAGATTACAATTGATAAAGATTATATTTAAAGAATATAATCCTGAAGCTGTTTATGAAGAAAAAATGAAGCAAATTGCTGAAATAAATAATGATATAAATGAATTGAATTATATAAAAAATACTCTTTCTATTTATCATAGATACAAGTATTTAGAAACAATAAGAGAAATAACAAATGTTATAAAAGATTTAAAGGAAAATTCTGTAAAATTTTATAATAAGTTGGAAACAAAAGATATAATCCAATATTCAAAAGTTCAATATAAACCAATTTGTTTTCAAGTCGATTGCGTAAAAGATTTTATACTTTTTAATATAATATATGATGAAACATCTGGAAATGATCAAAAAGAAAGATTCAAAAATGCATTATCTAAATTAGATGAAATTAAAGATTCTATATTAGATAATATATCTGCTAAACTAATATATGAAAAAAACAAGACAACGTTTAATAAAATAAAAGATATATTAAAAAATAATGATTCAAAGGCGAACCAATTAATTAATCAAATTAAAAAGTATTGTAACATTAATAAGAATACAGAATTAATAAATGATTTAACTATAATTTTCAAAAGTAAAAAATATGAAATGGATTTAAAAAGTATAATATATTTTTTTGAATGTTATAATCCAAATGATACTAATTGGAATAAAAATTTCCCAAAAGGATTTGAAAAATTGTCAACAGTGGATTTAGAAGAGCTTAAAATAATTTTAAATGAATTAAAAGAAAATGGAATATATAATTATAATGAAAAAATAAATTATTATAAAATATTCACTTCTTTATATGAAAAAAAGGAAGCAATTGATTTTTTAATATCAAAAAAAAATCTTAATATTACATATTTAGAAGATAGAATAGATCCAATAATTCAGAATTTAACTTTAAAAAACATACAAGATACAGATGCATGCATTAAGATTTTTAATCAATTTAAAGATAAAGATAATTTTAAAATATTTAATGATATTAAAAAACTAGGAGCTGAACAAATTAAAAAATTCGAAAGCTATTCTAAAAATTATTCTTCAATAATTGAATTGGATAGAAATGATAATATTCAATATAATCTATTTGAAAAAGTTAATAAAATTATTAAAGATGCAAGATTAATTTTTAAACAAGATGATGAAGAATTTAATTATGGTGAGAATAAAACGAATATTGATGAATTAATACATCTAAAAAATAATATCTATATAAAACCACTCGAAGAAATAAAAGCACAAAATTATCAAAAAAAATGCAATAAATTATTGTTTTTTAAAAATATAATATCAGAACTGGAAATTATATATGATAATATAAAAGCTTTACGAATAAAAGGAAGTAGTTTACCTATAGAAATTATTATAGAAATAAAATATCCATATAAAAAATATTTATTAAATAATATAGAAAAAAATTTTAAAGAAATAAAAGAATTTTTGTTCAGTGCAAAGGTAGAACAAATTTCCCAATTAGATATAATTTACAGAAAGAATAAATATTTAAGATTTTTATATGGAAAACTATTTAGAAAAGTAATAAAGCATTTAGAAGATGAGTCAAATGTCTATGAAATAGAAAGATATATTTTAAACATGACAGGCACTAAAATAAATCTTATTGATGGAGAAAAATGCAATGCAAAAAAAGAACTTGATTATGTAGAACAATATAAACTATATATTAACAATTCTTTTGATAATATTTCTGATTATATAATTAGTTTATTTAGGAGAAATAATTTATCATTAGAAAAGCATTATAAAAAAATGTTAATAAAAAGTGAAGCTAAATATAAAGGTTTTTATTTATACAAATGTGATCAAGAAGAATCTATGGAAGAATTAATTTTTAACATATTTATAG
>Ga0247608_10003788_pt1 | contig 17390 bp, 5 predicted proteins | sample 176DNAGHGlowgp2_FD_193490 | JGI IMG/M metagenome (GOLD analysis project Ga0247608, IMG submission 193490) | Sheep rumen microbial communities from Palmerston North, Manawatu-Wanganui, New Zealand - 1766 DNA GHGlow gp2 | ecosystem: Host-associated > Mammals > Digestive system > Stomach > Rumen ... | reverse complement strand
CGAGCGGCAAGGGGCTCCGCCCCTTGACCCCGCAAACTTTTGAAAAAGTTTGATCAAAACTTTAATTGAACTACTAACGAAGTTTCTCGACAAGCTGAGGCAGCGGATATCACTCCGCTGCCTCAGCCTGTCGATAAAGCCCTGCTGTTCAGAATACGGATGCTGGCACAGAAGAATAGATGATGGATAAATGGGGGAAGGAAAACTCTTGTTTTCCTTCCCCCAAGCCCCCATCTTTCGCGCTTTTAACGTAAATAAGAGAATTCCGCTCATTGCGATGAGCGGCAAGGGGCTCCGCCCCTTAACCTCGCAAACTTTTGAAAAAGTTTGATCAAAACTTTAATTGAACTACTAACGAAGTTTCTCGACAAGCTGAGGCAGCGGATATCACTCCGCTGCCTTTTCGTATTCTATTCTGATTCTCAGCCAAGCACGACGACAATCTCATTGACATCAGCGAGCTTGTCTGCTGCGAGGAAGTTGTCCTGCGCCTCGGTGCCGTTGACGGTCATCTTCTTCACGCCGCTCTGGACATGATCCGGGTTCTGAATCTCAATATTGAGTTTCTTACCGCGGAATGCCTTGTGAATCTTGAAGCCGTCCCATGCTGCCGGAATCGACGGGTCGATCCGCAGACCGTTCAGCTCGGTGCGCATACCGCAGATACCCTCAACGCAGCCGACCATAACCGTCGAAGCGGTCCCGGTGAGCCAGTGGACATGAGATCTGCCGGCGAACGGCGAGCGGGTGCTCTCGGTAAACTGACCGTGCACATATGGCTCCATCACGCGGATCTCTGCCTTGTCATTCATGGCAGCCGGCGAGCTCTCCATGAAGTATTCAAACGCTCTGTCGCCGTGGCCGAGCAGCGATTCTGCCAGAATCAGCCAGCCCTGCGACTGCGAGAAGATACCGCCGTTCTCCTTGGTATCCGGGTTGAAAATGTGCATCAGTGCGCCGTCGAAATAGTGATCGACATAAGGCGGTTCGAGCAGCTTTGCACCGTAAGGCGTATTCAGGATGCTGTGTACGCTTTCCATAGCCTTCTCTGCCTGCTCCTCAGATGCAAACCGGGAGATGACCGACCAGCTCTGCGGGTTCAGCCACATATTTGCCTCCGGGTCAGCCTTTGCGCCGACAACCGTGCCGTCCTCGCGGATGCCGCGGATGAAGCGGTCCTCGTCCCAGCACTTGCTCAGGGACTCAGACAGTGCAGCCTGTGTCTTTTCGAGATATGCCAGATACTCGGTATCGTTCTTTGCCTTTGCCATTTCGATCATTTCGCGGATTGCATAATAGAGCTGGAATGCGACAAATGTGGATTCACCCTTTGCGCCGAGACGCAGGCAGTCGTTCCAGTCTGCGTGCAGACCCGCCGGCATATTGTGCGCACCGAGCCGCTCCATCGAGAAGTTGATCGCGCGCTTTAAGTGATCGTATACGGTATCCTCGCCGCCGTTTGCATAGACGATGACTTCATCGAGGAAAGCCTGATTGCCGCTTTCACCGATATACTTGACGATTGTCGGGAACAGCCAGAGTGCATCGTCTGCGCGGTAAGAGGGATGTCCGGTCTCCTTTACATACTCCGGATCGTCCGGCGTATTCTCGTGACCGGCATTGTGCGTAAACTTGACGAGCGGAAGTCCGCCGCCGTTATCGACCTGCGCGGAGAGCATGAAGCGGATCTTTTCGAGCGCCATCTCCGGATTCAGATGGATAATGCCCTGAATATCCTGCACGGTATCGCGGTAGCCGTAGCCGTTGCGCTCGCCGCAATAGATCAGCGAAGCAGCGCGGCTCCAGATCGACGTGATGAAGCACTGATATGCATTCCAGACGTTAATCATGTTGTTGAATTCATCCGAGGGGGTCTCAACCTCGAAATGCGAGAGCTGCTCGTGCCAGTAATCACGCAGATTCGCGATTTCCGTATCGGCGACGCCGGCTTTCTCGTACTTTTTCAGAATCTCGGCAGCCTCTGCGGAATTCCGCTGACCGAACACATAGGTCAGAACCTTGGTCTCGCCGGGCGCAAGTGTCACATGCGACTGCAGCGCGCCGCAGGCATTGCTGTTATAGTTCATGGTGCCGTCGCACTCACCCCTTTCGACCGCAATCGGGTTCGAGTAGGTGCGGTATGCACCGATAAACGACGAAAGATCGCCGTTTGCGGAATGCACCGGAGCACCGGCAACACCGAAGAAGCGCTCGCGGTGGTTCGAGCCGGAAGCGTCCTTGCCGCTGTTCTCGTTGATATGCTGAATGATGCGGTTTCCGCCCTCAAAGCTGGTGCGGGTAATGAACAGGGTGTATTGCAGATTGACCTGATCCTGATTGTAGTTGCTGTCGTTTGTGAACTCGATAAAACCGGTGACGGAGAGTCTGCGGGTCTGATCGGACTGATTCGTGATCTTGCACTGCCAGACCTCATAGGTATCCGGGACATAATATGTGGTTTCGGTCTTGATCCCTGCATATTCCGCAGTCAGAACCGTATATGCGGTGCCGTGGCGGCAGGTAGACTTGTACTGATCGAGCGGCTTGCCGACCGGCTGCCACGATGCAGACCAGTAGTCCTTGCTGTCTCTGTCATGCAGATAGATATATCTGCCGGGCAGCGCCATCATGGAATTGAAGCGGAATCTGCAGATTCTGCCGTTTGCGCCGCTCTTAACAAAGCTGTAACCTGCGGCATTGTTTGTGATGATCGCGCCGTACTCCGGGTCGCCGAGGTAGTTCGACCATGCAGAGGGGGTGTCCGGGCGCGTAATCACATATTCTTTGTTTTTGAGATCAAAGTAACCGTACTTCATATAATCCTCCTAAAAAATCAACTGCAATTGCCTGAACATCAGACAACTTCATTTTACCATAATTCTGCATAAAAAGCAAGGGGGTAACCGGTATTTTTTCGCTGAATCTTTCGCAGTCCGCGCACGCATCGCCCAATTGTCCTTGTGAGAAAAACAACCGTATTCACAAAAAGCACATTTTGATTTTCGGAAACTTTGTGAATCCCAACTATTGATTATTTTCGCAAAATCGAATATACTATAATACATGAGAAAGATGGACGGAAAGGAAGTTTTTTACTATGTCCGATATACAGATGAACAGCAAAACCGTCAAATTCGGCGGCAGCAGCCTTGCCGATGCCAACCAGTTCCGCAAGGTCAAGGCGATTATTACATCCGACCCCGAGCGGCGCTATGTCGTCCCCTCCGCACCGGGAAAGCGGTTCTCGGATGATATCAAGATTACAGACCTGCTCTATACCTGCCAGAGACTCGCGGCAAACGGCGAGGATTTCTCTGAGCCGCTGGAAAAAATCCGAACAAGATATCTGGAAATCGCGAAGGATCTGGAGCTCTCCTTCGACCCGACCGACGAGCTCGACCGCATCGCATTCCGCTTAAAGGAGGGCGCGACGAAGGACTTTGCCGCAAGCCGCGGCGAATACCTCAACGGTATGCTGCTCGCGGATTACCTCGGCTTCCCGTTCGTCGATGCCGCAGAGGTCGTCTGTTTCAATGAAAGCGGCGTGCTGCAAATGCCGGAAACCATGATGGCAATGCGCGAAAAGCTCAAGGATATGCCTTACGCGGTGATTCCGGGCTTTTACGGTTCAGGTCCGAACGGTGAGATCATCACATTCTCCCGCGGCGGCTCTGATATCACCGGCTCACTTGTCGCAAGAGCAGTCCGCGCACAGATCTACGAAAACTGGACAGATGTCTCCGGCGTGCTCGTCGCAGACCCGCGCATCGTAAAGGATGCCGCAGTCATCAACACAATCACCTATGAGGAGCTGCGTGAGCTCTCATATATGGGCGCAACCGTTCTGCATGAGGACGCGATCTTCCCGGTTCGTGCGGCGGGCATCCCGATCAACATCCGCAATACCAATGATCCGGATGCGCCCGGTACACTGATCGTCTCCGGCGACAGTGCCGATTCCGATGCGCTGACCGGCTATACAATTACCGGTATCGCCGGCAAAAAAGGCTTCTGTGCAATCAATATCCAGAAGGCAATGATGAACGCAGAGCTCGGCTTCTGCCGCAAAGTGCTCTCTGTGCTGGAGGAAATGGGCATCTCCTTTGAGCATATGCCCTCCGGAATTGACACCATGACAATTATTCTTGCAGAAGAATATATCAAAGGCAGAGAAAAAACCGTCCTCTCGAAAATCCGCAAGGCAGTCAACCCCGATATCTGCGAGATTGAGCACGGCATCTCCCTGCTTGCGGTCGTCGGACGCGGTATGCGCCGGACACGCGGTACGGCAGCCCGTATCTTTGCGGCACTGGCACACGCCCGCATCAATGTCAAGATGATCGACCAAGGCTCCAGCGAGCTGAATATCATCATCGGTCTGCTGGACGGCGACTTCGAGGAGGCAGTCCGCCGCATTTACGATATGTTCGTCAACAGCGCTCTGCTCGGCTCTGAAATCAAAATGTAAAAAAGGAAGCACACATCCGTACAGATGAACTGCGGATGTGTGCTTTTTTATCCCAAACGTGCTTCGATCAGCGGTTCATCCCAGAACACTGTACCGTCCAATTCGGCAGCAAGCGCTTCTGCGGATTCCCGCACAGAATCCATAAACGCCTTCTCGCGCTTAGCAGAGCGTCTGCCTGCGCCTTCGTAGATCGTCTTTTCGCGGTATGCATCATAGCTGATGCCAAAATCCTCCGCATCCCCGTGCGGAAAAAAATTCACCGAAACCGTGTAGCGGATTCTGCCCGCGTCGGATTCCGCTGTCAGCCGAACCTGCACGCCGTGCCGCGGAACCTCCGCATAGATGCACGCGCCGCGAAAATACTGTTCGTATACATTGACCGTTTTCATGATCACGCCCCCTTTCACAAGTATTATAGCACAAGCCGTCGAAAAGTGCAATATTGCTGCCGGGAAAATGTGCGGCTAATCAGACTTTTCATATTATGCATCCGGCGGTGTCGATATAAAAGTTTTGGTCATGCTTTTGAAATAGATTGATCAACACTTTTAGATTGACATTCCCGCAAGTTTCCACATACTTTTTTCGCCCGCTCCCATTGCGTTTTCCTTCTTTATATGGTATAAGGCGGCAGTGCCGCCCTCCAATTTTGCTCCCCGGCTGTTTTACGAGAGACTTTTTTCATCCTCTCCCATTGCGTTTTCCTTCTTTATATGGTATAATAAGGGCAGTTTTCTCAGGAGGTGCTGCGAATCATGCAAAGACAGAAACGGCAGCTTGCATTCTTGGCTGCGATGGGTGTGCTGGCTGCGGGCATCCCGCAAGAGTTCGCATTTTATAACAATATTGCAGATGCACGGGTATCCGTTCTCAGCTTTGCGGAAGCGCTGAAAGGAAGCGCTCCCGCCTGCAACAGAGAGCAGGTCTTTTCCGAACTCCGTTTTTCGGCAGACAGCCGCAGACTCTGCCGCGACGGAACCGATATCGGCGATTCCTGCGGCGGCTTTGCCGTCCGGGACGGCAGCCTGATGGTGGATACTGCCGCTGCCGGTGTTGAGGGAGGCGGATTTGTCACGCCGGAGGAAGCCGCTGAACTGATCGGCTGCGAGGTATACAGGCAGAGCGGCGATGTCATCGTGACCGCACCGTTTCAAACCGGAACCCTGATTGTCAAGGCGAAGGAACTGCATGACCGCCGCGGTGCTGTATCCTGCGTTGAGGGATACAATGACCTGCATATACTGCAATACGACTCCCCTGCCGATGCATATTCGGCTTATCTTGCTTACAGCAGCGACAGCTCAGTGCAATATGCGGAGCCGAACCGGATCCTCCGTATCTGCGATGACGGCGACAGTACCGGCGTCAGTCAGGAATGGGGCGTGCAGGCGATCGGACCGCAGCCGTTTCTCGACGAACTTGCCGATCGCCCGGGCAATCATCCGGAAATCCGCGTCGCTGTCATCGACACCGGAATCTATCCGGAGCATACCATGCTGAAAAACCGGATTGCAGACGGCGGGATTACCTTTGTCACTGAGGATGAGGGCAGCATCCGCGATCAGCACGGACACGGGACAAACTGCGCCGGCATTGTCTGCTCGGTCACAAATGAAAATGTCAAAATTCTGCCGATCAAGGCGCTTTACAACAGCGGCTACGGCGAAGCGCTCGATTTCTACTGCGCAATGCTGTATGCGGCAGAACAGAATGTCGATGCGGTCAGCATGAGCATTGGCGGGCTGGGCGAATCCCCGCTGCTTGACGAGGCCTCCGCGCTGCTCGCAGAGAAAGATATTCCGGTCATAGCTGCCGCCGGAAACGAGGCAATGGATGCAAAATACTCGCATCCGGCAAATTATCCCGATAATATCACCGTCTCGGCAATCAAACAGGCGGACGAAACCTACGAGCTCACAAGTTTCAGCAATTACGGCGAGATGATCGACTTTGCTGCGCCGGGCTACCGGATTCTGTGCGCCGAGATCACATCGGAAGACGCGACGGTCTATAAAAGCGGCACCAGCATGGCGACCCCGTTTGTTGCGGGCGTTATTGCCGCAATCCTCGACTACAATCCGGATTATACCAATGACGAGATTTATGAGATTCTCCGCCGCAATGCGCTGGATATCGGCGACGCCGGTTTTGATACGCAGTTCGGCTGGGGGCTGGTACAGCTCCGGAATATTGAATTTCCGGAGAACACCTGCAAAAAGCCGCAGCCTTCCCTGACGCCGGGCGTCTATACCGGCGTACAGACGCTCACGCTCAGATGCAGCACAGCAAATGCGAAGATATATTATACGCTCGACGGCTCTGTGCCCGATCCCGAAACCGGCACACTCTATGACGGGACGCCGATTCAGATTGTCGGTGAGACAACGATCCGTGCCGCAGCGTTTGCAGATTCCGGCAGCAGCCGTATATGGAACGGAACCTACCGGATCGTCAGCGCGGTTCCGGCTGCAAGCCCCGCGCCGGGCACTTATCATGAAACCCCTGTGAATGTCACGCTGAGTGCAGAGAATTCTGATGCCGTTTATTACACGCTGGACGGCTCCGAACCCGGGAACGGCATCGGAACCCGTTACACCGGCAGCATTCCGATCACCGGAACGACAATTCTGAAAGCCGTTTCCGTCAGCGGAAATGCCGTCAGCGATATGATGTATGCCGAGTATGATATCGGCGACACCGACTGGATCGAAATGTGCGATATCCGCGGCGGCGTGCTCGTCGGATACAGCGGCAGCCGCACCGAGCTCGATCTCACAGGCACCGCCCTGACGGAAATTGCAGACGGCGCATTTGCGCACAATCCGGTTCTGCGTTCTGTCATCCTGCCGGATACCGTAACCCGCATCGGCAAAGACGCGTTCCGCGAATGCGGAAACCTGATTTCTGTCACTGCAAACCGAATTACTGAAATCGGAGACGGCGCATTCTGCGGCTGCGAAAACCTGACAGATATCCGCTTTGAATGGGAAAATGTCAGGACAATCGGCGCTTATGCATTCTGCGATGTCCCGATCAACACACCGGATGAATCCGCCTGCCTCTATCTGGATTCGCTGGAGCAGATCGGCGAATCCGCATTCTCCGGCGCAGGCTGCGCGACATCCCTCTATGCATTCCGTTTCAGCGGTGCGATTCCGTCAGGCGCATTCCGGAATGCCGATTTTTCCTATATCAAACTCAATACCGTGACAGAGCTCGGAACAGAAGCATTCTCATTCCGGGAAACCGAATATCCATGCACACTCAGTTTCTCCTGCTCCGGCAATCTGACAAAAATCCCGGCACACTGCTTTGCAAATTGCAGCATTGACTGTCAGGATTACCCTTCCGTGACGGAAGCTGAGCCTTATGCGTTTGTGCATATCAGCGCAGGCAGCCTGTTCTTCCCGGCGCTGAAACAGGTACCGGAGCATATGATATCCGCAGATTCCGCGATTGAATGGCTCTCCTTTTCAGCGGCGGAAACCGTTGCGGGAAACGCCGTCACAGGCGAAGTAAAACACCCGGTTTTCGGCGATGATCTGCATACGCTCTCCGATGACGCTTTCAGCGAACCGGATCTGATTACATTTGTGGCAGGAAGCGCCGGAAGCCTTGCCGAGCGCTATGCAAAGCTGTATGCACTGCAATTCAAAGCGGCGCCGATTGTTTTGCTGGATGAGCCTGCGGTCACCGTAAACCGCTACGATCGGTACTTCATTTCGGCTCTGAATATCCGGGGCGGCAGCCGGCTCTTCTGGCGGCAGTTCGCCGATCCGGCAGGCAGCGGGATGACCGGCGGGGAAACTGAGACAGTCTGCGGGGAATACCGCTCTGAATCCATACTGAAAGTGGACACAACCACCCCCGGAACCTTCTTCTTTGCCGCCGGAATCTATCTTGACGGCGAATGGACGCAGATCAGCGATATACAGACCGTTCATGTCGCGGATGTTCCGGTGATCGGCACCGTCTCCGGCAGCAATGCACCTATTGTAATCGACTGGACGGATCCGGACATCGCCGGCATTCCGGTCGTCGGAGATGACCGCGTGGCTGTCTATCAGTTCACGCCGGATCATGACGGAGATTACTTCCTGTCACTCGATAAAGGGCTCTGCTGCACACTCTGTAACCCCAAAACCGGTGCAGTCAGCGACTATACTTCTGAAGATCGCAATGCAGCCCCCGTATCATTAAAAAAGGGTGAAACGGGTTCAATTGCGGTTCACAGTGACCGTGACTTCCGGTACAGCGTCCTGCAAATTCTGGAGAAGGCTCCGGAAATCTCACTGTGGGACTGCGAGCCTGTTGAAATCCCGCAGATGATTCCGTTCAGCGGCGAACCGGTCACCGTCTCGCCGGAGCTGCACATCACAGACGGCGACAAATCCACCGTTCTGAAGGAAGGCACAGATTATCTCCTTCTTTACAACGGCAATGATACGCCCGGAGATTTTTCGGTATCTGTAATCGGAATCGGCAGCGTATTCGGCTGCATGGACTGCATGAGCACATCCTGTGCGGATATCGAAGAGGGCGCGCATATTATCACAATGAAACCCGGACAGCAGTTATACCGCTTTATTCCGACAAAAAGCGGCAGCTATACGATGGACACCGCACTGCCGGAGGCGTGTCTGACGGAAGCATCACGCAGCGGAGACAGCGATGTGCTCCGGGAGCTGAGCATCGGAATGACACTTTACGATGCTGAAATGAATGAGGTTCCATGCAGCGAAGACACGGTGCAGGTCAGCGGTCCGTTTGCGTCAATCACCTGTGATCTGGAAGCGGGCAGGGTCTATTATATCGCCCCCGTTCTGAACGATTATAACGAATCCGGAGACGGCATCCGCAGGGAAATCCTCCTGACAATCGGAAAACCGCGCATCAGCATTGATAATGCGGCGATTCTCATGCCGGATTCGATACAGCTTGACACAGCGCCTGCTGTGCCGGAGTGTACCGTTACCATGCCGGACGGAAAAACGCTGTCTGAGGGTACGGAATATCAGGTTTATCTGTTTGGCAACCGCATGGCGGGCACGATGTATGCACTGATTCAGGGCATCGGCGATTACTGCGGCACAATGTGGCAGCAGATTTCACTGCTCGCAAACTTCCGTTCTCCGGATGTGACCGAAACCGAGGAAGCCGTCCCCTTTTTGCTCGAAAATCCTGCCGGTATGTATTCCGTGAGCCTTGACTGTAACGCGACCGTCCGGTTCTGCAATACAGACGGTGACAACCGTTTTTATCAGATCGGCGTGTTCCGTTATAATGCGGAAGAGGACTGTTTCGAGCAGGTTGCGCGCTTTTACAGCCATGACACACAGCCGCACGAGACAACGCTCACTGCCGGCACCTATTACCTCTATATCATCCATGACGAGGAAGTATCCGGATTCAGGTGGACAACCTCGAACGCGGTCCGCAGCATCGGCAGCGCCTCTGTTGATATCGCACCGCTCCTGGAAACAGGCGATCTGCTGACGCCGGAGGTCACTGTCACCCTTGACGGAAAAGTTCTGACGGAAAATGTCGATTATACGCTTGATTTACCGCAATTTCTCATCTCGTGCGGATTCTACTCCCTGACCGTCAACGGCACCGGCAGTTATGCAGGGTCAACCCAGGCAGACTTCACGGTTCTCCCGAACCGGAATATGTCCTATCCGGAAGCGAAGACCGGCACGCTGACCTGCGATACTGCGAATGATACGCTGCTGATGTGGACTGCCGACGCAGACCGTGTATGCATATGGAAAGATGACATCCGGGTTGAGATCATTACCGTGTTTGACAAGAATATGAATATCAATGCAACCGTCATCGGCAGCGGTTATCAGTTCTGCGATTTTTACCCCGTGATCGGTGAAACATACTATATTGCCGCCGGGTTCCTTGATTCGGCATACAACGGCACATTCAACTATCATTTTGAAACCGGCTGCACGCTCCTGACCGACTGCATTGCCGAATATGACAGGATGCTGCCCTATGCTGACGGAAAAGCGGTAATCCCGGCATACCGAATCCTCGACGGCGAGTATGAACTGAAAGAGAATCAGGATTATTATGTTGAGTATATCGGTGCAGAGGCACACTGCGGTGAAGCGGAAATCTCGCTGATCGGCATGGGGCATTATGCAGGCAGGCTGACAGTCAGCTATCAGATTTATCCGGATGCTGCCGTCATGAAGGATCTGGTGCCGAAAGCGCTGTTGCTCGATGATGAGCCTGTACAAACCATCCGCGATTACCCCGAAACCATGCATCTCTTTACCTATACGGCGAAAGCTGCCGAAACCTGTTATTTCTATCTGCCGGACACGCAGAACGGCGGCGTCACACCGTTCATCTACCGTCAGAACGGCTCGCTGATTGATCCGACACCGACAGAGCTCACGCTTGCAAAGGGTGAAACCATCAGCATTCTCTGTGTCACCGACTGGCTGGAAGGAGCGTTTGAGGTTGCGGATGTCTTTGAGATCAGTGTCCGGAGCACGCCGCCCGTTTCATATTACGATGACGGCTCGCTCTCATGGAAAGTGCAGCAGAACAATGCGTATCTCGAAGGCATCCCGGATCAGGTGTACGGCATCTATGTGCCGGATCACATTGAGAACGAGGAAGAAGGAATCAGCGCAGATTTCGCAGGCATTTCCGATGTACCGGAGCGGGTTCTCTCAGGGAGATTCGTCATCTACTGCGATCCGGGCGGAGCGGTCGAAGCGTGGTGCCAAGAAAGCGGTATCTGCTTTGCATATCCGGATCCGGAATTTACGTTCACCGGCGATATCACCGGCGATTCCGTGCTCGACCGGAACGATATCATGACCGCTGTGTTATGCCTGACGGAACGTAAGGGCTTAATCCTGAGCGACACGGCATTCAAGGCGGCGGACTGTGACGGCGACGGTATTTTCACAATGGGCGATATTACACGGCTCATGGAAAAGATCGGAAACAGCCCGACATCGGCATAAGCAAAAAAAAAGCAGCACCGGCAGTCTTTTCGGCTGCCGGTGTCAGTCTGTCGATAAAGTCCTTCTCTTCAAAATACAGATACTGAAAAAGAAGAATATGTTATGGATAAATGGGGGAAGGAAAACTCTTGTTTTCCTTCCCCCAAGCCCCCATCTTTAGCGCTTTTGAACGCAAATAAGAGAATTCCGCTCGTTGCGACGAGCGGCAAGGGGCGCTGCCCCTTGACCCCGCAAACTTTTGAAAAAGTTTGATCAAAACTTCAAAAATAATTCTTAATGAAGTTTCTCGACAAACTGAATCCGCCCGGATTACCCGGACGGATTCCTTCATATTATTGGGATTGTCTGCGTCTGATGCAGGCGGATGCCAGCGCAAGAAGCCCGGCTGCCGCTGCAATCGGAACTGCCGTGCCCGCGCCGTGATCGCCGGTTTTGGGTCCGCCCGGCTGCGGTGTATTGCTGCCGCCCGGTGTCCCCTTCGGAATCACCCGCGTTTCATAATGCTCACCCTTGTTGCTGCAAACGCGCTTTTCGAGCCCGTCCTCGGTCGCGGTTGCCGCCTTGACAACCGTCCACTGGAGCCACTTGTGCCCGTATGCATCGACCTCCTCATTGTAGGTCGCATCCTTGCTCTTGCAGGTGTATGTTTTGGTTCCGTCCTCCTCGCAGTCCGGCGCCTTCGTAATCACGCCGTCATCCCAGTTGTGATCTGCGGTAATCACACCGACAACCGCAAAGGAGTTGCCGCGCTTGTTCACGGTCGCAGCCTTGCTGACCTTGCCGCCCTTTGTCGAGGGTTTCTGCATCACATTTGCCGTATACTGCATACTGCCGAGGCTTTCCGGCGCCGCAGTGCCGTTGACAGTCACCTTCAGATCCTCTGCAAAATAGTAGTCTGCATCCTCTCCGCGCTCACAGGAGATGATGAACATATAGTCATTTTCGCCCCAGATTGTACCCATAAAGAATGCAATCTCCGTATCCGGTGTCATCGTATCCGGCGCAGCATCCGAGGTGATCCAGTAAGGCGACGCCGTCACGCCGGGGACATCGCAGGTGATCTCCGGTTCATTTGTCAGTACGACCGCACCGGGCACTCTCCCCGGCATCGGTTCATCGGCACCCTCAACCGTTGTGCGGAGATCATCTGCCGTAATCTCCTGATTCGTACCGACATTCTCAACAACCGTTCCGCAGAGCGGGGTCTCAATAGTGAAATTGATTTCCGTAATCAGCCGACCCCACTTCGCATAAAAGTCGATATCGCCGTCCGGAACGCGGAACGAAATTGTTTTTTCAGTCATAGCAGCATCGCTGTACCAGCCGTCGAAATAATACGCATCATCAGCCGGAAGAAGCTCGCCAGCCGCATTGTCCAGATAATTGTAGAGATTCTCTGTCCCCTTCGGCACGGTAACTGTATGATCCGCCGCATTGCCGTGACCGTTAAAGTGGAAATTCACCTGAACGGTCTCCGGGCTGCCGGTCGAAACAGTATAATACACATGAATTGTGTCATTTCTCAGCCGGTCGCCGTCCCATTGCAGCGCTGCCTTTTCTCCGTTTACGGCTGCGCCGTCGGCTTTGTAGCTGATGCTGCCGTCAGCCGAATAGGTATAGTCAAACACCTTTCCCTCAGCAGGGTGAATATCCACGCAAAGGGTATATTCGGAATCCGCGGCGAACGCCGCAGGCAGCGAAAAGCCTGTGTAATAGGCGCGGTCGATCACATAGGGTGCATCAGCCGGAACCGAAACATAAGCGGTCATATCCGTATGCAGGCTCTCGCCGGTTTTCGGCAGATACGCCGGATCCACATTGACCGCAACCGTCCCGAGTTCGACCGCATCCGCGATGATCGGATACAGCACGGCGTCCTCCGAAACGGCAGCATTGAGATTGACAGGTTCGGTGCCGTTTTCGGAAGCTGCCCAGCCTCTGATGCCCTTTCCGTTTACCGGCTCCGGATAGATAATGCTGCCCGCACAGCCGTTATAGGCGGACTGATACAGCTCGCTTGATACTGTATAGCCGGATTCAACAAACACTTCAAGCAGCTCATTTCCGCTGAAACGGTCAAGCCGGAACGCAACACGGTATTTCTCTGCTGCCGAAGCGGGAACTGCAAGCGATGCCGCCGCAACCGCCGCTGCCGAAATTCCGGTCACAGCCTTTTTCCATATACCCATTCTGATTCCTCCTTTATGTGCCTATAAAAATTCATGTTAATTATATCACATCTTTCCCGATCTGTCAACCGATCTGTGACGGTTTCCGTAATCCTTGCATATTGTCCACTATTTCTGTGTTTTTTTCATTGTAAAACAAAAAACTGTGCGATATAATGAGATTATACAATGGGGGAAAAGCCGGGCTTTTTGTACTGTTTGCAAATTTCGTCTGATTTGCAGCCCGTGCAGACAGTGCCGGCGGACCGTACAGAGAAAGGATGGATTTGTTCATGAAAGCCTTCAAACGCACTCTCGCAGGAATTTGCGCAGGCGTGATGCTGGGGACAGGGATACCCGGCGGCTTCACGCTCCCTGCACCCGCTGCCTCTGCCGCTGAGGCAAGGCTCGGTTTGTCGCCCGCTTACCGTGCGGACGTGAATGCACAGAAATTCACGCACAAGGAATGGACCGGAAATGACGGCACGGAAGACGTATTCGCGGTCAACCGCGAACCCGCAGCTTCTGAGATCGTCAGCTACCAGAGCACCGCGTCAGCGGCAGATGCCGTATGGGACTACAATGCCCGCGAGGACTCGTCCTATCTGAAAATGCTCTCCGGCAGCGGCGGAAGCTGGCAGCTCACCGTCGTACAGAATGCGAACAGGGCAAATACACTGCTCGGTGCAGGCGCAATGAAGCCGGGTTACACAACCTCCGGCAATGACGGCTGGAAAACGGTTTCGCTGCCCAACAGCTGGACCTCGCAGGGGTTTGACTTTCCGATCTATGCCAATGTCACCCTCCCGTTCCAGACAGCCTATGACCAGGGCGTGGGATGCCCGCACGCACCGACCAATTACAATCCGGTCGGACTGTACCGCAAGACCTTTACGGTTCCCTCCGGCATGACTGCGGACAACCGCCGCATCATCCTCAATATGGAGGGCGTGGAATCCGCATACTATGTATATGTAAACGGAAAAGAGGTCGGGTACAGCGAGGATACCTTCAGTCCGCATCGCTTCGATATCACCGATTATCTCACCGAAGGCGAAAATCTGCTCGGCGTCGAGGTGCATAAATTCTGCGACGGCACATGGTTTGAGGGGCAGGATATGATCTACGACGGCGGTATTTTCCGCGATGTCTATCTCACGAGCCGCCCGCTTGTGCAGATTTCGGATTACACCGTGCAGACCGATCTCGACAACAGCTATCAGAATGCATCGCTGAATCTTTCGGTCGATGTGCGCAATCTCGCATCGGCAGCAGCAGGAAACGGCTGGAGCGTACAGGTTGCCGTCCTCGACCGATCCGGCAAAAACCTGACTGCCGGCACTTCGATTCCGGTATCGCAGGTCGATTCGGGCAAAACCGGTACCTTCCGTCTTTCCAAGAGCATCAGCTCCCCTGCCCTCTGGTCTGCGGAGCACCCGAACCTCTATGCGCTGGTTCTGACGCTGACCGACGGCAGCGGCAATGCCGTGGAATCCGTCTCGGCACAACTCGGCTTCCGCGAAATCGGATTCACGAGAACCGAGGTTGACGGCGCATACCGCGTCACCACAAAATCATGGCAGCCGATTACAATTAACGGAAAGCGCCTGCTGCTCAAGGGCGTCAACCGTCACGACACCGACCCCTTCCACGGCAAAGCGGTCACGCAGGAATGCATGGAAGAGGATATCCGGCAGATGAAGCAGCACAATATCAACGCAATCCGCACCTCACATTACAGCAATGACTCCTACCTCTACTGGCTCTGCAACGAATACGGTATGTATATGATGGCAGAGACCAACATGGAATGCCACGGCCTGATGTACGGCAACAACGAAAAACAGATGGGCTGGTATTACGAGCTCGGTCTTGACCGCACCGAAACCGCATTCAAGCGGCTGAAGAACAATCCCGCAATCGTTGCATGGTCAATCGGAAACGAAATGAAATACACCGGCGACCCTAACTATGCGAACGGACTGTTCCGCGATATGATCTGGTATTTCAAACGTCATGACACCACCCGCCCGGTTCACAGCGAGGGGCAGGGCAATGCAATGGGCACCGATATGCACAGCCAGATGTACCCGGGCTCCGGCGGCATCGGCTATAATGCAGGCAACGGCAAAATCCCGTATGTCATGTGCGAATACGATCACGCAATGGGCAATTCGGTCGGCGCACTGAAAGAGTACTGGGACGTCATCCGCAGCGCCGACAACATGCTCGGCGGCTTTATCTGGGACTGGGTCGATCAGTCCCGCGCCGTACCGATCGGCGGTTCCGGCAGCAGCTCTGCCTATGAAATCAAAGATCAGAAGGGACTGATCGGTACAGCCTACGGAAACGCTTCCGATTTTGTCTCGAATGCAGGTTCCGGCGCACTGAACGGCGGCCGTTCGTTCAAGGGCTATACCGTCATGGACGGCTCGACCGCTTATCTGAGCGCGCTTTCCGGCACCGGAAAAGCCTTCACATTTGAAGCGATCGTGAAGCCCGCCTCGACCGCGACCAATCAGGTCATTCTTTCGATCGGCGACACGCAGGCTGCACTGAAATCCAAGAGCAGCGGCTCCGGTCTCGAATTCTTTGTATACAGCGGCGGCTGGCACGCTGTTTCCTGCGACTTCCCGTCGAACTGGGTCGGAAACTGGCATCAGGTCGCCGGCGTTTACAACAAGGGCGCGATCTCGATCTATATTGACGGCAGACTTGCCGCCTCGGATACCGTTGCCGATGCCGTCGCCTCCGGCAATTATCCGCTCGGCATCGGCTATGATCCCTCAAATGACAGACGCTTCAACGGCGAGATTTCAATCGCCCGCGTCTATTCCAAAGCACTTTCTGCATCGGAGATCGCAGGACAGTATTCCGCATCTCCGGCAATCTCCGCAAGCGATTCCTCTGTGCTGATCTGGCTGGATTACAGCGCTAAGGTCAGTCAGACAAATGCTTCCAACGGCCCGTGGGATTACTACGCACAGAACTACGCGCACAAGAATCTGTATGCCGACAAAACACCGGGTTATTACTTCGCATACGGCGGCGACTGGGGCGACAGACCGAACGACAACAGCTTCTGCGAAAACGGCATCGTCAGCCCGGACAGAACCCCGCAGCCGGAATGCGAGGAGGTCAAATTCCAGTACCAGAACTTCTGGTTCAGCGCGGATTCCGACCAGATCGCAAACCGCAAAATCTCTGTATACAACGAAAACAATTTTGCAAATCTCAATGAGTTCGATGTAGTCTGGACACTGCTGAAAAACGGCATGAAGCTGAGCAGCGGCAAAGCGGAAAACATCAATGTTGCGCCGCTCTCCCGCGGCACCGTCAGCGTACCGTTTACCATGCCCGCCGTCATCGGCGCAGGCGACGAATTCCAGCTCAACATCTCCGTCCTCGCAAAGACCGGTACGGCAATGGTGCCCGCCGGAACAGAGCTTTCCTATGCACAGTTCAGTGTCCCCGCTGCCGCACCGAAATATGTGCCGCGCAGCACCGCAAAGCCGTCTGTCACAATCTCAAACGGCAGCTTTGACGTCACCGGCTCCGATTTCAAGGTTTCGGTCTCCCGCACATCCGGTCTGATTACCGGCTACCAGTACGGCGGCGAAACACTGCTGACCGCAGGCCCCGCACCGAATTTCTGGCGCGGTCCGGTCGAAAACGATGCCGGCAGCGCCAACCAGAAATGCTATGACACCGCATGGCGCGGCGCAATGAACGGCGCAAAGGTCAATTCCGTTGTTTCGTCGG
>Ga0247608_10003786_pt1 | contig 17392 bp, 18 predicted proteins | sample 176DNAGHGlowgp2_FD_193490 | JGI IMG/M metagenome (GOLD analysis project Ga0247608, IMG submission 193490) | Sheep rumen microbial communities from Palmerston North, Manawatu-Wanganui, New Zealand - 1766 DNA GHGlow gp2 | ecosystem: Host-associated > Mammals > Digestive system > Stomach > Rumen ... | reverse complement strand
TCCAAAATGAAATCAGGAATTACCAAATCAAAACAAAAATAAAATCCATACAACAAAGGGAACGTGCCGTATTGCACGCTCCCACATCAAATAAAACTCAATTATGAATTATATCTTTATGTAAATATGTCAAAGAAAGAAATCCGTAGCCATTCCAAAAAATCTAAACTTTAGATATTTTTCTGGAAACTTGCGGAAATCGGAAAAGTCACAATTTCGGAAAATTGAACCGAATTAAAAAACCTATCTTTTATTGTGTATTGATACATTATTACTTATTCACTGGCAAAAATGAAAGCGCACAAATAAAGGGTGCAACTCTTTGCAGAATTGCACCCAGCGAGAGGAAAAACAAGTTTTTAGAAATTGCAACCTTTCTCAAAATCTTCTTTCATGTAGCCGAAATCTTTGTGCAAGTCGTTAGTTAATTGCTTCCACAACTCGAACTTTCTAACCTCGTTAGAAATCATTCTATTAACACGTCTTACACTGGCGAGATAGTAACCATAACAACGGAAAGCCCGAATTAAATTACTTGTTGTATAATCCGCATAACTAACAAAAGTTACGTCCGTATAAGGTTTATGCAAACCTTTCTTTGTTACTTTCACGACTTCAAATTTTTCGCTATCTTCACTTTGTTTGCCATGATAAAGAATTACTTTGTTATCATTCGTAACCAGTAGAGAACGAAGCGAAAGTAAATCCTTTGTACCTACAAACAGCGAGAAATCAGAGATAAGAGAAGAATTACTAATTGTGTTGCAAACATCTTCAAATGAAATGTTTTCCTTTGCGTCATTCTCTTTGTTCACAACCTTTGCAGAATCATTTACTTTCTTGATAAATTCAGTAAAGGAAATTTTTCCGCTTTTAAACTCATCTTCGAATTGTTTTGCTAACTCATCTTTATCAATTGCAGCAAAACCAAACAATTCACGAACGGAAGCGAAAACCGCTTGTTTTTTAGGTGTTTCGCACTCTTCATTATCAAGTGACAAGGAAGAATTTTCTACTAAGTCCACACTTGCAGACTTTTTGCCGTTCACTTTCTTTGTTACTTCATTAGCTACTAAATCCATAACTTCATTTACTTTCTTACTCATAATTCAATGTATTTAAAGGTGAATAATAATGTATCAATAAATCAAAGAACGAACTACCTAAAAGCCCCTATATTTACCCATATACGCACCACTGGCACTATATATGGTATAAGGTAGGCAGTACGCACAATGTACGTATAACAAGCCCACAACCCAACAAAGGGAAGATTTAAAGCCCCAACGGCTAAAGGGTGTTACAACATATCAAAGAACGCACTGCAAATGTACGTACATTATTATATGTATGCAATAAAGATACTTCAATATTTGCAACTAAAAGCCTGAAAGCCTAAAACGTTTTTTATCATCTTCAATAAGTACGAAAATAAAGGACAAAGGAGGCGATTTTTCCCACTTAAAAAGTAAGCCTAACCAATTGATTTTCAGTTAGTTACATTATACATATAATATAACCTTTTATCTAAAATGTTTACAAAATATGGAGGGGAGCCCCCTGCAAAAATCGACCAAACGGGGTTTGTGACTTCCCACAAAAATTTTTTATTTTAATTTTTTAATTTTCAATTTTAACATTTCGAGTGTTAATTGTTTAACATTTGGTGAAATGGTGTAGTAAATATTGTGTGAAAAATGCGTCATTTTTGGGTAAAACGAGGTGTTTTTTGGGTTAATTAATTGTTAAATGATGGTTGTTTTGAAGCAATATTGGTGTTTTTGAAGCAATTTTGCTCTCAAATGGCGAGATTTTAGAAATCATTCGCAATGCCTTTAAATAAAGGTGTTTATCTTTGTGCTGTGAAGCAAAATGAAGTAAATGAAGTAATATTTCTTAATTGGGTATTATAATATTTATATTATTGTTTTATATATAGTGGAAAAAGGGATAAAATCATCACAGGACGGATTGATACGCCAGTTACGAGACGAGTTTGCATCTGGTGTTGATAAGAAGCGTGTTGTAGAGGCTTACCATCAGCAGCGTTATGGTGATAGGCTTTATGATTACCAGAATCTCGTATGTGATATTGGCAGGAAGTGTCTGAGAAGTCTGCATGGTGTTGTGTATTACTTTGATGGCATGGTATGGAAGCCTTTTGACAAAGCCACTAATAGCTGTATGGAATATGCTTTGCGTGATGCTTTGCGTAAGTTGGGTATTGGTAAGGATGATATTGTCAAGAGTAGTCAGAAGTTGGCTGGCAGTCTGCGTGATGGTGCTATTATGAGTCCTTTGTGTGTAAGTCCTTCTTTGGTAGGTTTCAGAAATGGTGTTTGGGATTTCTCCGATGTGAGCAATCCGATACGCTATGAGTTCCGGGATAAGATGGCAGTTACTCAGTTGTTGGATTATGATTATGATCCAAATGCTACCTGCCCGAACTGGATTCATTTCCTTGGTGAGATATTACCCGATAGTGAGATACTGACGTTACAGAAGTATTTGGGTCTTGGTTGTGTGAATCGTGCCACTATGAGCCATAGGGTCGAAGAGAGTTTATGGATGATTGGCGGTGGCGGTAATGGTAAGACCACTATCACGAATGTCATAACAGGTGTGCTTGGTGCTTGGAATATCAGCGTGGAGTCATTGAGTAATCTTGTCAGTGGCAACCCTGATGTAAGGGCGAGATTGCTTGCAGGAGTTGTCGGGCGCACGTTCAATATATGTGACGAGGTGCAGAGTTATGACATTACCAGGCATGAGGATGCTTTCAAGTCGTTATGTAGTGGTTCCCCTCAGACGATAAGACGCATTGGCGGTGATTTCGAGATAGCGTATGATATTCCGTTCATGATATTCAGCATGAATAGGAAGCCAACGAACAGCAATCTTGATAAGGCAATGATGCGAAGGTTGGTATTCATTCCTTTCAGGGCGAAGGTGACTGATAAGGATATTCGACGTGACCTTGATTCGGTTCTGAGAAGTGAGTATTCTGGTATTCGTAACTGGATGATGCAGGGCTATTTGAAGTTGGCTGCTGATAATTTCTCTTTTGTCGGTGCTGGTGTCAGCGAGTCGGCAAAGCGTGAGTACATGATAGAGAATAAGCAGACTGTGAGGGTATTCTTTGATGATAATGGTATCAGAGAGACGTTCCGTGTCGGCAATTTGGATGAAAAGCCAAAGATTGTGTTGGCAAATGCGCTGTTTCAGGAATATTGCCTTTGGTGTGACTCTATGGGCTATGAGCATGAGGAATTTAACGGATTCGGACGTGCCATGACTCGTATGGGTGTGAAGAAAGACCATAAGAACATTGGTAATATCTATTATCTGTTCTTTGATGATGATAAATTCGCTCATTTGTATATATGAAGAAAGGAAATATAATAGTACATGAGCCTCCTGTTATTGACTTGGGAGCGTTTGAGTTCAGCGAAAGCGTTTATACTCGCGGGCGTGAGCACTGGATGGCTACTACGTTGTATCGTGCGTGCCATAATCAACGCCTGGAGCCGTTCGAGTTGCCTCTTGCGGGTCTCGACCTCTCTGTGTTGCATTTCTCCGTGTCTTCTATGGACGAATTCATTTGGCAGATGAAGCGTTGCATGGACTGCGACATCGAGATACCTATCATTCTTGACAATTTGGGTCAGATTGCCGATGGTGCGCATAGAATATGTCGGGCGATTGTTGAGGGCAGGAAGACCATCCTTGCCTATCGCTTGCAGACGATGCCACCATGTGATTTTGTTGACGAAACTAAAAGTGAAAGCAAATGAATTATAATGGATTCAGAGAATACACGAAAGAGAAAGGTGCTGAGTTGGAGAAAAGCGCAAGGGCACTTCTCATTATCGAGGAATACGGCATTGATTCCGTCATCTTTGCCGAGGCGTATGAGGGTTTGCTGAAAGCCAAACTTGAATACTATCGTGTCATAACAGAGTATTATCAAAAAATGTATGATAATAGTTTCTGGTTCATGAAGCCGTTAGTGGCTAAGAAGTTGCGAATTTTCGGCGCATTTCATAGTCATACTCTCTCAAAACTTGTCATTGCGACAATGTATAGGAAATATCAGTCAATGCAGATTGGAAAATAATTTTTATTCACCTTTAAATATTTACGATTATGGGAATTAGAGTTGGAAGAAGTAACCCGAAGCCGTTTGACGGCGATGCTTCTATTAATTTGCACGTAGGCAAACAGAAGCAGACTTACACAGAGGACGAGCGTAAGGCTCTTGTTGATTCACTCATGCGTCTGCCAAAGGACAAGATTATTCCTGCCCTTCGCAGTGCAGGCCTTGACAAAGAGGCTGACGAGATTGAGCAGAAGTTCGCCCAGGAACATCTTGCAGAACTCCGCAAGGATAAGGTTGCCGAGATTATGGCACTCCCTGAGGAAGAGCGTATTGCCGCTTTGCTTGATGCTGGATTCAATGAAGAGGCTGCTGCTGAGAGCAAGCGTCAGGCAGAGGCAAAGATTTGGTCTGCTGTCATTACGTTGTTGAATCAGTATAAGGTCATCGACATTTCCAATGAAGCCACTCATGCAGTTCTTGAAAAGGCTTCTACTCCCGAAATGGGTAATGATGAGCGTGTATTGTTCCTGAACGAGAACGGCTTGGAAGCCCTTTCTGCTGCCTATATGGAGGCTATCGGTGGTAAGAGCCTTGAAGATATTGAGGCTCCATTGAAGGAAGCCGCCAAGGAAGCTGCTGCTGCTGAAAATTCAGGCGAGGGTACTGGTGAAAGTACTGGAGAGGGTGCTGGTGTTGCCGAGAATCCTGAGAATCCCGGTACTGTTGAGACTCCCGACAATGGCGAGAAGCCAGTTGACGAGGGCGAGACTCCCACCGATGGTACTGGTAATGCCACCGAGACTGAGAAAAAGAAGGTTGGTCGCCCACCAAAGGCTGCAAAAGAGTAAAATAGTAGCGTATGGAAAAGAATTATGATGCACTGAAAGACCTGACGCCTGAACAACTTCGGGCGCAGGTCAAACTCTGCTTTAAGTTCATGGCTCAATGTAAGGCTATACTTGATGGAGAGGATATTGACGACAATGAAGCAATCAAGTTGGTTGATCCATTCGGCAATTCTGACGATATGGAACTCTTCTATGCTTGTAAGAGTGCTGTCGATGACCCGACACTTGCCGATGCTCTTGAAACTATCCGTATTCAGGATAAGAAGATTAACCGCTTGCAGAAGCGTTTGGCAAAGAAGCATGATGCAGAAATGATGCGTGTTGCTTTGCGAGAGAATCCGTTTGCTGTTCTAAGAGTCAATCTTAGCGAGTTAAAACCAAGACCATTTCCAACTTTTTTTGAGGAACTGAAAAATTTCAGATTCCGTCCGTCAGAAAAGACGTTGGAAGAAATTCGTCGATTTTCCCATGAGATTAACGAGGGACCAAAGCCTAAGTATAAGAATAACGATAAGGTATTCTTCATGGCTGGCAATATCGTTAAGGAAGGTCGCATATTCGGTTTTGCCGAATCTGACAATAAGGGTTTCTGCTATCGTGTGTATTCTCCAGATGGTCGCTACCAGGCGCGTGAGGAATGTCTATTCCCTTCGTTAGAGGATTTGTTTAATGACTTAAAGGAAAAACTCAATGGAGGCAAGCATTAATCCTATGGCTATCCCTTTCAACAAGGCAGAGAGGGTCAGCAACTTCAAGATTTGGCGCACCAAGTCAACGATTACCCGTGTTCCGACACCAGAAGAGCGTGAGGAAATCAAAAAGAAGAGTAATGGTACTCGTAAGGCAAAGTCTGTCAGCTATCCTATCGAGTGCATCCATATCAGTAACCTACTTGGCGGTTGGAGCATTTCTATTCCTCAGAGTATGGAAATGTTCGGCTACCTCACTCAGTTGTATGCTGACTGGAAGAATGAGGAAAAGACCAAGGAAGAGCGAGAGGGTTCTTTCAATGGCTTGCGTACCTTGCTGGCGAATATGTTGTATGTCACTTCCGTTGGCAACGGCTACTTCCATCATGGAGTAGAGATAGTTTCTGCCATCTATGCACGTCCTACCATTCTTGATGAGAAAGACGAAAAACACGACTATCTTATCAATGATGTCAAGCGCACTTGCAAGGAGTATCAGGAGTGGCGTGCCGCTTATGATGCTGAAATGGCAAAGCATGAGCCTACTGAGGAAGAATTGAAGCAGGACGAGATAGCAGAGCAAGCATCTGAGGTACTGGAGAAATAACGGCATGGTGTGAAACTGTGTTCCGTTTGTTGTTGTTCGGACAAGGAGTGTCAGACGTGATGCTCCTTGTTTTTTGTGATAATTAAAGGAGGTCTGACCCCTGACACGGGCGGCCTCCTACCACGACTTGAAAGATTTATGCAAGAGATAGTGCTGCGTGATACGCACTATTTTTTATTAAGGCTTTCTTCTATTTTTTCCGCTTTTTTCTCCAAGAAATCAGCGTATAAAGGGCATTTGATACATTTCAGAGGGAGATAGATATTCACTGTGTCACCATTGCCAGTAGTTTCTTGCATCTTAGCAAGTGCCTCTTGATACTTGATGAACATATCTCCACGCTCCTTAGAGCCTATTGCGAGTTTCTGAGCTGCCATAAGGATTTCTTTCAGCGATTCCTCACGGCTAATAAGTTCGATTTCCGAAAGTTTCTGTGGAATCATCACACCAGAACGCTGTCTTTGTATTCTCTGTTCGAGAACTGCTTTGAACTTCTTATCGTTAAGGATTCCGTCGCGAGTTGACATATTCTTTTCGATATTCCATACCTCACGTTCAGGATATGCGATATTATATGCGTCCGATTCCGAGTAGCCGATACTCAGCAAATCAGCCATTATCAGGCTTTGCGGCTCTACTCCTGCCGATTTCGCCTCTTTCTTCAATTTCTCTGTAAAAACCATATTATATCAAGTTTTGTTCAACAGTTTCTTCGTAACTCTTTCCTTTGATAGGCACTATGTAGCACTTACAATACGCATGGAATGGTGGAAAAGCCTCTACTTCGTTGATATAGTGAAATCCTACCATTGAATCGCACAAATCGCAAGGGTAATTACTGCCTCTTAGGACATAGAAGCCTGCAATTTGCTCATTATCCTTCAATTGGGTGTACTTTTCGTGCATCCAAGCCATATCAGCCGTAAGTCTGCCGAATGACATGACGTTATTAGCACCACTGGCAGAGTGTCCTTTACCACCTTCATGCACACCTTTTTGCTGAATATAGTATGCTTTTGACCTCTTTTTGAACGCTGCAAGAATTTCAGGAGCCGTATATACGCTATGGAGAGTTGTCAGTATGCGGCTAACTGCTGTTACGGAATTGTTTCCGACTAATTTCTGTGCAGCTATCTGTGCTTCGAGGTCGTAAGCGAACTGCATCAGCTTTCCGTGAAGTGATGAACGCAAATCATCGAATCCTTTGCTTTTCAGAAGCACCAACCAAGCCAGTAGAGCCTTTTTCCTTTCCTTATCCTTAGTGATATTCGTGGAATATTCCTCTATAAGAGCGTATATTTCATCCTCCAGGTTATCAAGAATCTCATAGACTTCTTTCTTCAAGTCCTTATTGGCAGAATACTCGAAGTCCTCAGGTGCAATATTATATTTGTAGCAAACGAGCGTGATTGATTTCGCTGCTTGCTGCAATAATGCGTCGATAAGTTCCGATAGGTGGATTGCGTTATCCGTTCTCTGACGTACAAACCTCTTAGCTGCGCTAATTTCTGATTGAGTTGGCGCAACATAGAGGTCTGTGTCGAGGTTTATTATTACTTTTCCACTCATACCTACAATATATTAGAGATTAATGGTTGCGATTCCAATTATCCCAATTATTGCGACCTTCCCAATTGCCGTTTTCGTCATATCTACGACCTGAACGATTGGTTCTGCCACGTCCACGACCAGTAGCGGACGAACCTTTATGGGATTTCACTTTCTTTGTTTTCTTGTCAGTGGTCTGCTGATTGCCGTTAAGCTGATTCTCAGCCTTTGCAACCTCAATCTGCTGTTCAGTATTGATCTCCGAAAGTTGTTCCTGAGTATCTACTTGCTGCTCTGACTGGATTTCAAGTCTCTGCTCTTCAAGTAGAAGTTCCTGCTGTTGCTCTTCCTTCTTCTCACGAATGATGCGGTCCCACTCACGCGGTGTAGCGTATGGAGATTTCTCCGATGCTGTCTGCTTAGAGAGGAAGCCGTTCTGAACTTGCATAGAGAGATTGGTAGTCAGCTCTGTCTCGTTCAAGTGAACGTAAGGCTTGATGAAGTGACTGATTCGAGTATTCATGAAGTCAAGGCGGTGCAATGACTCGATACCGAAACCGAATTTGAACAAATATACAATCTTGTCAAGACTGAGAGCGTACTCGTTGCTGTCAGACATTGCCTTGTTGTATGCAGGAGTATAGAGCAACTTGATAGCTGCTGCTGGCAGGTCGCCAGATTTCAGTTCAGGAGTCTTAACAACGTTAGACTGCGAATAAATCTGATTCTCCAAGATGTCAAGTTCCGTCTTATAGGCATTGGAAGCATCCTGACGGTTTAGGAATCCCATTTCACCATCTGAGGGCAGGAAGAATACCTTGCTTGCATGGCTCATGTCCTTTGATGACACTTCCTGAGAACCTTCGCCTTTGACATACATGATAGGCAGTCCGAAATTGTGGTTGCTCTGTGCGAGACGAGAGAAAGCCATTTCGTAGTTGTCGATAGTTTCCTGCGATAGAGTCCAACATGGCCCGAAATCGTCACGTTGGTATGAAACAGGAATCTCGTCAAATCCATGTTCCTCTGCATACTCCAGTTTGTAACCATCAATATTGAAGAAATTGAAGATGCTCTGTTTTACCTTCTCAATGGTATTCTTCGGGTCGCCATCGGCAACAAAGCGATAATAGTATTTGTTATCCCAAACGTCGATGTAACGCTTGCTGATACGACCTTCATCATCGAAATTGCTGTAAGTACGTGCAAAGGTACTCAGTTTACCAGTCTTGTTGTCGTAGTGAGGGAACAATCTATCACCATTGAGGAAAGAAAGCACCTTCCAACCGAACTCTCCATTGTCGAGGTAAGCGACAAAGGCAGCGTCGCCAGTTGATTTGACCGATTTTGCGAACTGATACCAGGCAACTTCCATATTCTTGTCAGCCCATCCTGCCTTGAAAGCCGAGAACACATCTAAATGCTCTTCGCTTTCTTCCTCTGCGAGTTCAAATTGAACGTCGTTACCAGTTAAGTGCGTGAGTTGGTTCTGCAAGATTATCCATTGGTATGCGAAGGAATAGCGAGGCACTTCCTCTAAGTACCAAAGTCCATCTTCGCTTTTGCGCCAAATGTCAGGATAATATTCGCGGTCATTGATAAGGTGTCCGCATGGGTCGAGTTCACGAAGAAAATCCTCCTGAGTGACCCTTTTACGCAATAGGAAGTCGGTTACTGGAGATTCCTCTTTCACCTCTCCCGTAAATTCGCCATGATCGTAATGACCATCAGGCATGATGCGTGTGAAGGGTCTCTTGGTAAGAAGTTCCCTTAATGGCATCTTGATAGTTTCTTTTATAGTCTCCATAACGTTATGTATTTAGAAATTACGAACCCAACCGGGAATAGTCACGGTTTTGCGACTTACATCAAAGTCCTGCCGCATCATCAAGGATTCAAAGAAGTCAGGCGACCAACCTACGAGTTGCTTCATCTGTTCCTTCTTGATGACACACCATCCTTTATCGGCTTTCGATTCATCCTGACGTGCGCATTTACGCTCTAACATCAGAATGTCTCTGAGTCGCATCACTTGACCTTTCTTTCCATTTCTCTTACCAACTTCAAACTTTCTATCGAGCAATTCAGGTGAGAAACTGATTTCTCCGTCGATAATCTTCTTTGCAAAGAGATACATACACTGCGACTTCTTGCTGTCGTAGATGTTTTTGTATTTCTGTTCCACAGCCTCAACGTTATTGAACGGACGTGCTTGTTTGAAGAAACCTTTGAAAGTCTGTCCTAATCCGTTGAGGTCATATACAAAATTCTTTTCCAACACTCCCCATTCGTCGAGTTTCGCCTTGATGGCATTGCAAGTACTCACCGAATCGAGCTTACAGACGAACACATCAGCAACGTGCCAACCAATCCAATGCCAAAGTACGCAATTGTCGCCACCAGTGAAAGCAACGTCACAACTGGCTCTGTGTATTCCGTCACCAATCATTTGCGGATTCTCAAAGCAACGCTGCAAGTGAATCATCTTGATAAGGTCATCACCCATTGCCATGAAGTTCCAGTTTCCTTGAAGGTCACGGGCTTGCTGTTCCTCTCCCTGCTGTGCGAGGTTTCCTAAATACGATGGGTCTGTCTGCAACAGCTTGCGGTTGTATTTCAGTTCAGCACGAATGAATGTAACGGCTTTCGTGAACATAGATTCTTTGGTATAGCCCATTTCCTCATATTCAGGCTCCCATAGTTTATCTATCTCTTCCTTACATTGCTCATAGACCTCTTCACGGGTATCACCCCAAACGATTGTATCAACGGAATCGCCTTTCATGTAGCAGTAGCGGATAACTCCGTCTCGCTCTTTGATTGGGAATCCATCTTCATCAATCCACCAGTCAATGAACTTGCGTACCCATGAAAGAGGGTCAGGGTTGCAAGTGCCAATCATCCTATTCTTGATGAAAGCTGAATTTCGGTTGTTCGTTACGAGATACTTGAACTTTTCAAACTCAATCTGCGTAATCTCGTCCACACCGATAAAGGAATACTCACGTCCTTGGAATCTGTCTTTGAAGTCATCAAACGCATCAGCATAGTACTGGAATGACAATTCAGAGCCGTTATCGAAGTACCAGGTCAAATCATCCTTAGACTTATTGAAGTGTCCGAAAGGACTATACATCAGGCGCGACGTGCGTATAATATTATTAAGGTCGTCTTTCTCTTTTCGGAATATGACACCATTGAATCGTGGATTGTCGATGTCATATAATGGTTCCATGAGCAAAGTAAACGTGTTGTGGTTGATAGTGAAAGCATCAGTCATATACAAGTGATGCTTGCCAGAAACCGTTATACATCTGCATTTCTGCTTATGGTCTTGTTTTGTGATATAGAGAATCTTCTTTGTCAAACAGCCTCTTTGTGTCGGGCTAACCATCTTATCGGCATTGATGTGTGCCATGTTTTTATAGTCGCATTTCTGCCATGCTTCCTTGTCATTGGGGAAAATCATTATACATTGCCAGTACCCAACCTTTTCAGGGTCATCGGTAATTTCTGACACTTTCGCCCAAGCACCAAGACTACGGACAAGTTCAGCGAATTGCGTAACGAAACGTTTGTTAGGCAGTGCAAGATAAGGATGCTTATTCTTTGATCTACCTCCAGAGTACAAAATACCTCGTACCAAATCCCAACGTGCTTCTATGCTTGCAGTCAAATATTCCTGAGGTATAAAGGATGGTTCCTCTGCACGGCATTTCGTAATCATCCGTCTGTTTTCATCGGTTATTCCTTTGAGGTAATAGAAACCATTAATCTTCTTTGGCTTGTAACCCATTTTGTAGGCAAACTGCAATACTCTTGGAGCGTTTACGATTGATACACCAATCTTTGCGAAATGCCAAACACCTTTCCCTGCTATAAGACCAAAGAGGAATGGGTGGATAGGTAAGTCAATAGGAGTTACATTCTCCTGCATCTTCACCTCTCCGCAAAGAGGAATCTCGGTGTATTCACGACCTGAACGTAGAGATTGCGGATTCTTCAATCCCAACTTGTAGTTGTTCATAATCTCCCTTGCAGTCAGTTCCTTATAGTCGCCAGATGCTGTCAGTTTAGCCCAAAATCGGTGTTCGTCCATACATTGAACACTTGTTCCGTCATCGAAATGGAAACTATAAATGGTTTTTTCGCCTTGCTCGAATATGTTAGTGACTTTCTGCACACCTTCGTATGGAGTACATATTTCGTCACCAACTTCAAGTTCGCCCATTCTCTTATAACCATAGGGAGTAACTATCGGGGTATAGTAAGTATTGGCTTTTCCACCACCACGATTACCGCCAGTAATCAGAATGTCAACGGAAGCGTGAAGGTCATCCTCTTGGGGACCAACCTGAGCGACAAAATTATTTGATTGAATCTTGTCTTTTTCACGCTCCCGTAAGTCCGCAATAAATTCATTGGATATTACGGGTTTTCCATCGGTAGTCGTAAGTCCTGTAAATTTCTCCATATAAGCATAAATCTTTACAAATCAGTGCAAAAATAAGACAAATGCCTATTTAAAAGGGTTATTTGCGTCTAAAATGTCAAGATTTTAGAAAATTCCAAATCTCAGAACACATATTTCTATTTAAATTTGTCACGAATTTTTACTTCAATTTAACATTAAGTATGGAGAAGACAAACTTAATTTCAGAGTTCAGAACTCGCGTTGGAGAAGACAACTTAGAGTTCATCAGCGACCAGACCTTTGAGGCTATGGCCGATTTGTATTTACCTCGTTTCGCTGACGATACGAAGATTGTTGATGACACTTGGAAAGAGCCTATCACGGTTCTAACCAACTTTGCGGGTCAGGCAAAATCGAGCCGCATGAAGTTCGCACAAGACTTCGAGACTCAGAACAAGACGAAACAGCAGAAAGCTATCGACGATGCCGTTGCAGCAGCTAAAGCCCAGTGGGAGAAAGACCATGCAGGCAGTGGCGGTACTGGTGGAAGCGGTGGCACTGGCGGTACTGGAGGCACTGGCGGCGAAGGTGGCAAAGGTGGAGAAAACACTGATGTTGCTAATATCGTTACCAAGGCTCTCGAAGATTACAACAAGAAACTTTTTGGTGAGGATGGCAAGAGTGGATTGCTTGGCACTCAGCTCAATGCCACATCTGAGTTCATCAAGACCCAGACAGCCGCACAGGAGCAGGCTAAACTTGCTTCTATCGGTAAGGAACTCAAAGATTTCCTGACTGGTGAGAAAGCCACAAAGGATTTTGCAATCAACCTCGCTGTAAAGAATGTTGTTGCAGGAATCGAGAAGGTTGCCGATGCAGACATCGACGCTTTGAAACTCAAAGTGAAAAAGGAGTACGAATCCGTTTACAAGGAAGCCTATGGCGACGGTGGCAAACCTTTCGGCGGTGATGGTACTGGCGGTGAAGCAGGTGGCGACAATTCCTACGTAAAGAGCCGTATTGAGCAATTGAAGAAGGAAGCCGAGGATAACCAGAACTATTCAAAACAGATGGAAGAAACCTTCTGTTAAAACTCTAAGTTGAGGTGGATTCAAAAACCATTTATTGTGTAATATAAAAATTTTTCAAAAATGAGACAAGGAACTATCAACAACTACGTGAAGTGGTCGAAGAATTGGGGTGGTGTCCGTAAGTGCTACGAGGCTAAACCTACTTTGCTCGTTGGTGGTTTTGACTGCAAGATTGCCGATATGCCTCTCTATCCTAATGCGATGGCAGCAGGCACGTTGGTGTTCGCAGACGAGACCGCAGGAGTACGTTCTATCGTTCCTCTGTTCACGTTCAAGGTGACTGCTGTTGATTCTGAGAACAACACTATCACCGTAGAGAAGTTTGAGACTGGCAGTATTGCTAAGTCTGGCATGAAACTCATCGTCGTAGGTTCTGACCTCGCCACTGCTGCCGCCAAGGTTGCTACCATTGCAAGCATTGACGCAAGCGCACTTGACGTTGACGTTCTGACTGTTGATTCTGTCGAAGGAATCTCAGTTGGTGATGTTCTCGCCGAGGCTGGTGCAGACAAGAAGGTGAAGGTTGTTCCTAACGCTTTGACCTATTGTGACAATGTTCTCGACCCCGATGCCTACGCCATTGACGTAGATGCGGTTTGGAACTGTATCGACAAACCCGTTCTTGAGCGTCGTATGCCGCCTCTGACAGCAAGCCTCAAAAAGGCTTTGGCAGACAATGGCTGCTTCTTCCGCTTCTCGAACCGCAAGTAAAACTAAAAGGAGATTTGCATTATGAGAGACGCAAGACTTTACGGAATCAGCGGTCTGCATCAGTATGTAGATGCTGAGAATTTTGGTCTTATCCTCGACAACGCTAACGCAAAGTACAATCAGGCACTTTGGCGTCAGTTTGCGTCTTGGGGTAAACCGACCAATGAGCGTGAGTGGAAGCAGGGCATCAAAAAGACTCCTATCCTCGTTCGTGCATCTGTTCTGGGTACTCACTCTGAGAAGCCACAGCGCAGCACTATGGGTTGGGAAATCTACGGTGGAACTCTGCCCCAGGTAGGTCATGGCTTCAACATCACTCAGGACGACATGATTGAGCTTCGTCGTATCTCGAAGCTGAATGATATGACGTTTGGCGAGTCGTTGGTTGACTGCTTCATCACCAACTCACAGAATATGCTTGGCGGCGTACACAACGAACTTACCTATATGACGTTGCAGGCAATGTCAACTGGTGAGATTCACGATGTTGCCGTTGATGGCTACAAGTTCGACTTCAAGTTCCAGATTCCCGACGAGAACTTTGTTTCTCCCGACACTGGTAAGGAGTGGTTCAAGTATGAGGGTGGTAAACTCGTTGCCAACGAGGATGCTGACATCATCGAGGACATTAAGGCGTTCCAGAAGTATTACACAGAGACCCTGAATCTTGGTGTGGATCACTGGAAGTTGTCTAAGAGTCTGCTCGACCTGATTATCAAGCACCCAAGCGTTCGCAACGCTTACACTGCTTCTAAGAACTACTTCTCACCCACGCTGGTTAAGGTAGTTGACTCTGACGTTCTCCAGTGGTTGCACAACGACATGAAGATTTGGCCTTTCCAGGTCATCGACTTTAAGTCTCGCCACGAAGAGGACGGAAAGCCCGTGAACGATGAACCCGCTTTCGACATTCACAACATGGTTGCTGCAAGCCGCGCATATCGTCCATTCGAGATGAAGTGCATGAACTCCATCCTGAAAGACCGTGCCGAGGCTGGCGCACACAATGACAGCGTTCGTACCTCTTTCGTAGAGGGTCGTATTGCCGTTCAGAATGTTTGGCAGGATCGTCCTATGATGAATATCGTGGATTGCGAACTCTACGCAGGCCCGGTGTTCAACAACACTCACGACTACGGTATCGCAACCGTATATCACGAGTAATCTCTGTTATTGGAAGTAATTAAGCGACAAAGAATATGCCTACTGAAAATTCTTTCACGATAGAGCAATACCTGAGAGGCAAAGTCCGTAACATTCTCGTTACGGACGATGCCTTGAAAACCATTCTTGCCGACGCATCCGTTAAGGCAGGAACTATTAAGGCTGGTACAGAGGTTTCAACCCTTTCTGAGAAGCAGTTGGATTTATCTACTGCGTTCTTGTATGTTTGGATTGCAGGCTCTCCAACTATGTCCGAGAAACGTTCTGATAAGGATGGTGACTGGTCTCATGCCGAAGGTGGTGAACAGATGTCGGCTAACGTTCTGAATCGTTTTTTGCGCATGGCTAACGATATATTCGCCAAGTATGGTCTTGATACAATCGGGAACAATGCCTGGGGGATGGTCGGTCATGGCTTTCACAATATCCGTCACTACGGAGGAACCCGTAAAAGATAACCACTATGCCAGTAGATAACCCTCGTTTTCCGCATACTTGCAAAATCAGCAGAGTCGTAAGAGGCAGTGCCACACAGAGTAAAAGCCCTCGCAACGATGACGATGAGCAGGAATCTGTTGTTATTTATGAGGGGATTTGCAGGAGTTTCGACTTCCATACCACATCAAGCAGTGGAGAACTTATTTCTTCTAACAGAAAGCTGTCACTGCCTCAGAAACAGGATGAATGGACGGAAGAGACAATACCGCAAGAAGGTGATATAGTTGAGGTTCAGAAATTCGGATATACTGAATACGGACTTGTGAAGGACATTATGCCGAGTAATTTAGGAACTCACATTCTTTGGAATTATGGCAGGAACTAATGTAATGGTAGTCAAAAAGGCTGCACGCGATTTTGAGCGTTTGATGGAACAAACCATCTACGACACTCTTTTCAAGTGGTGCGGTCAGACTCTCGACCTTGCCATTGAGTTCAGGGAGCGTGATAGAAATGCGCACAACTTCACTGGTAACTTGCTAAACTCTATTGTTGTCATTCTCTATACGAGGACTAAGAGGATTCCCAAGACTGTGGATTTCTTCTTTGCAGCAGAAGAGGTAAAGCCTGCAATTGCGCCCAAGATGTCATCAGTGACTACGAGGGGCAAAGCGAGAAAGAATCTGTATCATTTCCACCCTGACTACGACCAACGCGATTCAAGGTATCGCCCGACAATTCCAGTCAACGGACGTTGGGGTTATGAGGATGCAGCAAAGTTCGCCAACAGCTATTCACCGACAATGGACGTTCCATTTACTATCGTGGTAGCTTATACGGTGGAATATGCAGAGTTCATCGAGCAACAAAGGCATACGGCTGGTTACTTGCAGATAAAGAAAGCTACCGAAAAGGCGGCAGTTCAGTTTATAGGGTTAAAGGCAGCGTAAGTTATGGCAGCACCGAAAACACCAATCTCAATCATCTACAATGAGCTGACGGACTATCTCGCTCAGTTCATGTCAGAGGACTATATCTTTTGGGGCAAACGTCCTGATGCGGTTTCTGATAAGATGAAAACGTTTGTTGTTATCGACCTGCCTACTGACATTGAGGACATTGTTGTTGGCAATAGCGATTTCTCGCTCAAAACCACTGGTGTTTTCTATTGTTTCGCCCGTGCTAAGACTGACTCCACTTTGAACGGAAATGCGATTTCCGATTTGGTACATGACGTAAAGAGCAATTTTCCATATAGCGCACAGCACATAAAGATTACGAATCCAGTTGTGCTTTCTCGCGGTTATGACGGAAACAACTTCTTTGTCTATACGGTTACTTTCGATTTAAGGACTAAGGTTAATTCATTTATTTAATTTTAATACGAGACTATTATGAAAACAAAGGCTCAAATGCAGGCTAACGTCCTGACTGGTATTAGTTCGCTCTTTGCAATGAAGGGTGGCTTCACCGCTAATGAGGGTGTTATCACTCTTGACGAGACTAAGATGTGTGAGTTCCCTTGCTCTGAGGACTCTGGTTTCAACTACTCTGAGGGTACTCCTACGACTGATGGATTCAAGATTCATGGTCTGGGTGTGTACTGGACGAGCAAGATGACTCCTGGTGACACTGAGATTACCATTGAGATTCCTTGCCATGACACCGACATTCTGACGTTCTGCGGATTCACTTCTGCCGACCTCACCATCAACGGCGCTTCCGGCGAAGGAAACGTATTCAAGGGTAAGACCTATCAGGGTAAGGTATTCTCTGGCATCCG
>Ga0247608_10003784_pt1 | contig 17397 bp, 14 predicted proteins | sample 176DNAGHGlowgp2_FD_193490 | JGI IMG/M metagenome (GOLD analysis project Ga0247608, IMG submission 193490) | Sheep rumen microbial communities from Palmerston North, Manawatu-Wanganui, New Zealand - 1766 DNA GHGlow gp2 | ecosystem: Host-associated > Mammals > Digestive system > Stomach > Rumen ... | reverse complement strand
ACCATGATCGTTGGCGCCGGCGAGGCGGGGAAACTCCTCATTACGGAGATAAACAGGCTGCCCGCTGTGGCGGGGGCGCCCAAGATTGAACCCGTATGCCTAATCGACGATGACCGCAACAAGATTGGCTCTACCGTCTGCGGGGTGCTTGTAACAGGCGGTACTCGCGATATCGTGAAGGTAGCGAAGGCCGAGAATGTAGAACAAATTATCTTCGCCATCCCGAGTTGCCCGCCCAAGGACCGCAAGGCGATTCTTTCGATATGCAGCAAGACCGGGCTCCCCGTGAAGGTTTTGCCGTTTATCGGCAGCCTGCTCGATTCTTCCAGCGTTGGTGACGGATCCACCAGCTTTGTGGAGCAGATTCGAGATATCAAGTTCGAGGACCTCCTGGGGCGCGACCCCGTTACCTTCGACAACAAGGATGTGCGCGGCTTTATCGAGGGCAAGGTCTGCATGGTTACGGGCGGTGGCGGCTCCATCGGGAGCGAACTCGTGCGCCAGATTGCAAAGTACGACCCGAAGCGGATTGTGCTTGTGGATATCTACGAGAACAACGCCTACGAAATCCAGCAGGAACTCCTCATGGAATACGGGAGTGCGCTTGACCTGGTGACGCTTATTGCGAGCGTGCGCGACTACAACCGCATGAACCAGATTTTCAAGAAGTACACGCCCGACGTTGTGTTCCACGCGGCAGCCCACAAACACGTGCCCCTGATGGAAAATAGCCCCATGGAGGCGATTAAGAACAACGTAGCAGGGACGTTCAACGTGGCGTTCCTCTCGCTGTTCAACAAGGTCAAGAAGTTCGTGATGATTAGCACCGACAAGGCGGTGAACCCCACGAACGTGATGGGTGCAAGCAAGCGCTGCTGCGAGATGATTGTGCAGTACCTTGCCCAGCACAAGATGAGCAATACTGAATTTGTATGTACCCGATTCGGCAACGTGCTCGGCAGCAACGGGAGCGTTATCCCGCTGTTCAGGCGCCAGATTGAGCAGGGCAAGCCCGTGACCGTGACGCACCCCGACATTATCCGCTACTTTATGACCATTCCCGAGGCGGTGAGCCTGGTGCTCGAGGCTGCAAGCATTGCGCACGGCGGCGAAATCTTCGTGCTCGACATGGGTGAACCCGTGAAGATACTGACGCTTGCCGAAAACCTTATCCGCATGTACGGCAAGGAGCCTTACAAGGATGTGCAGATAAAGTTTACGGGACTCAGGCCCGGCGAAAAACTCAAGGAAGAACTCCTGATGAACGAGGAAGGCCTGCAGAAGACCAACAATAAACTTATCTTTATCGGGAAGCAGATTGAGATAGACAGTAGCAAGTTTATTCAGCAACTGCGCAAGCTGAGGGATGCCGCGTTCGAGAACGATGAAGAGGCTACCGTACAGGCGCTCCACGAGATTGTACCGACGTTCGTGAAACCCGAGGAATACAACAAGAAGGCGACCGCATCGATGAAGGCGGTACAGGAGACCGCGTAAAGGAATTGCCCATGAAGCGCTTTGAAAAGAGAGTCTGGCTTGCGAGCCCCACCATGCATGGCGAGGAACTCCGTTACATGCAGGAGGCCTACGAGACCAACTGGATGAGCACCGTCGGGAAGAATATCGACGAGGTGGAGCGCCTGGTGGCCGAGAAGGTGGGCGTGAAGTATGCCGTGGCGCTTTCTGCGGGGACTGCCGCATTGCATCTGGGCACGCGCCTTGCGGGAGTCCGTCTGTTCGGGGTGCCCAGGGCGGGCGAGGGTGCGCTGCGTGGCCAGAAGGTGTTCTGCAGCGACATGACTTTTGCCGCGACACTCAACCCGGTGGCTTACGAGAACGGCGAGGCTGTGTTTATTGACAGCGAACGCGATACCTGGAACATGGACCCCGTGGCGCTTGAGAAGGCTTTCAAAATTTACCCTGATGTGCGGCTCGTGGTGCTTGTTCACTTGTATGGAACGCCAGCGAAGGTCGATGAAATCCGCGAAATATGCGCCCGCCACAACGCCCTCCTGGTCGAAGATGCCGCCGAAAGTTTCGGTGCAAGCTACAAGGGCGTGCAGACCGGAAGTTTTGGCGACTTTAACGCCATCAGCTTCAACGGGAACAAGATTATTACCGGCAGTAGCGGCGGTATGTACCTTACCGACAGGAAGGAAGATGCGGACCGTGTGCGCAAGTGGAGCACGCAGAGCCGTGAACCCGCTCCGTGGTACCAGCACGAGGAAATCGGGTACAACTACCGCATGAGCAACGTGATTGCGGGCGTGGTACGCGGGCAGCTGCCGCACCTCGAAGGACACATCGCGCAGAAGCGTGCCATTTATGAGCGCTATAAGGCGGGGCTAGCCGGGTTGCCCGTGCAGATGAATCCCTACGACGCGGCGAATTCCGTGCCGAACTTCTGGCTCAGCTGCATGATTATCGATGAATGTGCGGTGGGCGAGGGCCGCGGGAAAACTACTCCTGCGAAAATCCTGGAACGGCTCGCCGACATGAACGCCGAGGGCCGCCCCATCTGGAAACCCATGCACATGCAGCCGCTTTACCGGGGACACGCCTTCGTAACCGCTGCGGGGAAGGAAGGCGACAGGGCTTTTTCGGGAGAGGAAGGCGCGAACACCTCCGTGGGCGCCGATATTTTCGCCCGCGGGCTCTGCCTGCCTAGCGACAACAAGATGACCCCCGACCAGCAGGATGCCATCATCGCTGCCATAAGGGCTTGCTTCGGTGCGTAACGCCTGCATGTCATCCTCGCGAAGTTGCCTGCATCGTCATTCTCGCGAAGGCGAGAATCTAGGGAAACGCATCTCGTCATCCCTGCGAACCGGTGCTGTCATCCCCGCGCAGGCGGGGATCTTTTAGAAAAACTTTGTTATATTGAATTAAAATGTACTCCCGCTTCCTTAAACGCCCGATTGACTTCTTCTGTGCCCTGGCGGCAATCTGCTGCCTGAGCCCGCTGCTTGTGATGCTCACGGTCGTTGGCGCGTTCAAGATGAAGGGGAATCCGTTCTTTACGCAGCCCCGCCCCGGCAAAGACGAAAAAATCTTTAGGCTCGTCAAGTTCCGCACCATGACTAATGCGCGCGACGCTTCTGGAAAACTGCTCCCCGACGACGTGCGCCTCACCGCATACGGAAAGTTCCTGCGCAGCACAAGCCTCGACGAACTCCCTGAACTCTTCAACATTTTAAAAGGCGACATGGCGGTAATCGGCCCGAGGCCGCAGCTCGTGCGCGACATGGTCTTTATGACCCCCGAACAGCGCAAGCGCCATACCGTACGGCAGGGCCTGAGCGGGCTTGCCCAAATCAACGGCAGGAACGCCGTGACTTGGGAAAAGAAAATCGAGTACGACCTCGAGTACATCAAGAAAATCACCTTCCTGGGTGACGTGAAGATTATTCTCACCACGCTGAACAAGGCCTTTATCAAGCGTTCCGACATCACCGAAGAAGGCTCCGACACCGCGACCGACCTCGGTGACTACCTGCTGGCAAGTGGCCGCATCACCCGCGAGGAATACGACCGCGGGCAAGAAGAAGCGAAAAGGCTTATTGCGGAGGCTAAATAGAATGTCTTCCTTGGTGTCGATTATCATGCCCAGCTACAACACGGCCCCGTATATCGCGGAGTCCATACGCTCCGTGATGGCGCAGACATACACCGACTGGGAACTGATTATCGTTGACGACGCCAGCATCGACAACACCGACGAAGTTGTTGCCTTGTGTCATCCCCGCGAAGGCGGGGATCTCTCTTCGAAAATCCACTACCTCAAAAACGACCGCAACCGCGGTGCCGCCTACAGCCGCAACCGAGCCCTCCGCGAGGCAAAAGGTAGGTGGATAGCCTTCCTCGATAGCGATGACCTGTGGGCTCCCGACAAGCTCGAAAAGCAGATTGCCTTCATGACCAAGAACGGTTATGCCTTCAGTTACACGCGCTACGAGGAAATGGACGAGAACGGAAATCCGACCGGAACCATCGTGAGCGGCCCCAAACGCATCACCAAGACGGGAATGTATAACTACTGCTGGCCCGGCTGCCTCACCGTGATGTACGACCGAGAAGTCGTGGGCGACATCCAAATTGCTGAAATCCAGAAGAACAACGATTACGCCATGTGGCTGAAAATCTGTCGCAAGGCCGACTGCTACCTCCTGGACGAAAACCTGGCCCGCTACCGCAAACGCACCGGCTCGATAACACACGCCTGTCATCCTGAGCGGAGCGAAGCGAAGTCGAAGGATCTTCCAATCTGTCATCCCCGCGCAGGCGGGGATCTATCCCGTCACTTGTCGCTCATTAAGTGGCATTACAAGCTCTACCGCGAAGCCGAAGGAATGAACCCGGTCGCATCCCTGTTTAATACAGGCCGAAACCTCTTCTTTGGCGTGTGGAAGAAGATGAAGTATGTGGGGAGGGGGTGATTATTGCATTTCAAAATGTTTTTTATTATGTTTAGAATTGTACCTAGAAACAAGTTTTTTTAGATAGGGTGTAACGCTGATGCTGCTTGAAAAAATGATTTCCAAGGGCGAAAACAGTAAGGTTGAGTTCAAATCGTCCTTTAATCAAGAGACGATAGAATCTGTCTGTGCCTTTGCGAATAAAAAAGGCGGCACCATAATTGTCGGGTTAAAATCGCTAACGAAAGTACATGGTGTGCAAATTGGCGAAGAAAGTGTGCAGAACTGGCTGAATGAAATAAAAAGTAAGACCGAGCCCGAGCAAATACCTGATGTTGAGCTGATTGAGTATAAGGGCAAAAAGTTGGTCGCCTTAATTGTTCGTGAAAGCGCAATTAAGCCCGTGTCTGTTCAGGGGCGTTGCTTTATGCGTCATGAGAATAGCAACCATCTGATGTCTCCGTCTGAAATTGGCGACTGTACCTTGCAAACGCAGAACTCTAGCTGGGATTATGTCCTTGATGAATCTGGGAGAATGGACGACATATCGTTAAGGAAGGTCAAGCAAAGCATTGAACGCATAAACCGCCGTGGCTACCATTTGCCCTTGGATCCGGTTGATTTTTTGCGGAAAAATCGCCTGTTGCGTGATGGAAAACTGACGTTTGCTGCGGAAATGCTCTTTGCTAAGGACTGGCATATAAATACCGCAGTACAGATGGGTTTCTTCCAGACACCGACGATAATCAAGGATAGGGATGAGGCCCATGGCGACCTGGTGAGTCAGGTAGATCATATTTTTGAATTTGTAAAAAAACATATCAACTGTGCTGTCGTAATAACAGGTAAACCTGAAAACGACTTGGTTTGGGACTATCCGTTAGACGCTCTGCGTGAAATAATCTTGAATATGATAGTCCATAGGGATTATCGTTCTCCGTCTGAATCTTGTGTGAAGGTGTTTTCGGATTATATTGAGTTCTTTAATCCTGGAATACTTCCTGAAGATATAAGCGTTGACGATTTAGTGCACAACCGTTATCTTTCAACACTCCGTAATAAGGCTATAGCTAATCATTTTCACTTGCTTGGTGAAATTGAAAAATATGGCTCGGGCGTTACTCGCGTTATTCAGTTGTTCCGTGATGCAGGCTTGCAGGAGCCGAAGTTCGAAATTTTAGGAGGAGGTCTCAAAGTGACTGTATCCTCCAAAAAAGTGGCGGATAAAGTGGCGGATAAAGTAGCGGATAAAGTGACGGATAAACCTGAGAAACAATCTCCTGCCAGAGCCCGTCTGTTGTCATTCGTTAAGCAAAATCCTGGTTGCAGTATAGGAGACATGATGAATGCAACAGGTTTTTCTGATAGTTATGTTCGGAAAAATTTGAGTATTCTTGCTAAAGAAGGCGAAGTGGAGCATAGGGGAAGTCGAAAAACCGGTGGGTATTATGCAAAATAATATTCAGTTCCTATCCCTGTTTAATATCGGCCGAAACCTCTTCTTTGGCGTATGGAAGAAGATGAAGTATGTGGGGAGGGGGTAGGCTGTATGAATGTTCTTGAACGACTGAAGAATGCGTACGCTGGTGGTGGACTTAGGGAGATTGCAAGGAAATCGTTCTTTCACTGTATTTACCGAATCAATAATTACAAAACCAAGTTTATTGTAAATCATAAAAAAATCGAATATGGTTTGAATACGACAGAGGCTAGAGAGAAAAAGGTTATAGTCTCTTTGACCTCTTTCCCGCCAAGGTTCGCGAATATCCACTTAACCCTAAAAAGTCTCCTGTTGCAATCCGAAAAACCCGACCGGATTATCGTTTATCTAGGTTCCGATTCTTCGCGAGAGCTGTTCACGAAAGAAATGCTGGAATTGGAGCAATATGGCGTCGAATACCATATCGATAGTGCACGAAACCTGAAATCACACAAGAAGTATTTCTATGCTATGCAGGAATTTCCCGATGACGTGGTGGTTACTGCAGATGATGATGTGTACTATCCTTCAAATTGGCTCTCGGGCTTGTTGAAATCTTATAGGAAGTTCCCGAATGCAGTGAGCGCCCGCCGGGTGCACCTCATGAAGAAAAATGGGAACGAACTGGCTTTTTACAACTATTGGGAAGACCAATGCCGTAGAGTAAAAAAACCGAGTTTCTCGCTTATTGCTACAGGTTGTAGTGGAATTCTCTATCCGCCGCATAGCCTCAAGCCTGAGGCATTTGATGAAAAGTCTTTTGAAGAACTTTGCTTTGATGCGGACGATATCTGGCTGAAATGTATGGAAGTTTTGAACAATGTTCCTGTCGTATGGGTTAAGAATTGGGAGGTGGATCCGCTAGATGTCGCCGATTCTACAAAGGGAGCTCTCTCTAGTTTGAATGTGGACTATCGTAAGAACGATGCATATTTGCATAATGTGATGGATCATTTTAAAATTCCTGTAGAGAAATTTTTTAGATGAAGGGGTGCTTGTGAAGAATATTGCTGTAGTGATACTGAATTACAACACCTTTGACGATACTGTTATATGTGTGGATTCCATCAAGAAGTTTACTAAAAAGGTTTCCTACAAGATTTATATTGTGGACAACGCATCTCCAGATAAATCTGGCGAACAACTGTTGGCAAAATATACAAGTGATTCAGGTGTTGACGTTCTCAGGTCTGATGTAAACAAGGGTTTTTCTGGAGGAAACAATATCGGTATTCGTGCTGCATTAAATGATGGCTATGAGTATATTTATCTTTTGAATAGCGATATTATTTTAGAAAACGATGCGTTCTCCCTGATGCAGGATCGTTTTGAGACAAGTAAAGATGTTGCGATCGTGGGACCGCATATTGTCAATAGTATTGGCGAATATGTGCAGTTCGCAAGGCCAGGCATAACGTTAGCTCTATATTTGGTTTGTAGACGAACTTTTGCGACTTTTTTCCCTAAATTGGAAAAGAAACTTCGTTTCTTTAGTTACAATCCCGAAGAGAATTATGTCTTTGATGGAATGCTAAATGGTTGCTGTTTCGGTATGAAGGCCTGTTTTATCCGAGAGCATGATTGCCTGGATGAAAATTTGTTTATGTATTATGAAGAAGACGTTTTGGCGTATGTCCTGAAAAGAAACTGTAAAAAAGCTCTTATAGTTTCTAATGCCAAAATCATACATAATGAAGGCATTGCTACAAAAAAGAGCAGTAAAGATAGAATGCTCTTTACTAGATTTTATCGATGGACATCGGTTTTATATGTGCTACGGAATTATGCAAAAGTGAATTTTATCATTTGCAAACTCATTTCAACAATTAATATAATGGAATGGCGTCTATTGGCTTTGCGAAATCGTGCTTATAAAGAAAAGCTGCAGGATTTCGTTAGTGAAAACAAAAGGGTCTTAAGAACTGTAAAAAGATAAAAGCATGCCACTATATAGAGCGTTCCCATATTTGTATTTTTTTGGCTGGATTTTCCTAGCCATCTTTCAATATATTTATAATACAAATTATTTGTATGAACCGTTGTTGTTTTTTTTCTCGGTTACTGCATTGTATTATTCTTTTTATGCTATATCAAACTATAAATTACCTTTGTATTTTAAATGTTTGTTTTTATTTGTCGGTGTTTTATGTGCTTATGGCTTTGTCTTAATTTTCCTTGGCGAAGATGTTTTTTGGCAAGCAGTGGGCCATGATTTGAGGAAATATTTGTATATATTGTGGCTTATTTCTTCAATGTTGTCCGTTGTTCCCGTATATGTTTTTACCTGTCGTGGTTGGCTGAATGAAAAAAGAATGCTATGGCTTTTCTTACTATTGTATGCGTTAAGCATCTACGCGTTTTATGGGACATTGGAAATTCAGAAATCATATGTTGCATTAATGAAATTAGACCAGGATGAATATACGGTGACTAGTGTGTATTCCTTTTTGAGTTTAATGCCCCTGTTATTGTTGTTGAAAAATAAAAAAGTTGTTCAATTTGCTTTATTGAGTGTAATGCTTGCTTTTTTTATACTTGGAGCCAAACGTGGACCTATAATTTTGGGTGGGATGTCTGCAATTTTTTTGACGTTATGTATGTTTGTGGGATGTTCCATAGAAGAAAAATTAAAACTTTTCTTTATAGAGGTACTTTTTTTTGCAGGAATTGTCTTTTTTGTGGCTCATCAAATGTCGTTGAGTCCATATTTATCTTGGCGATTTGAGCAGACATTAGCAGGTAATAGCAGTGGCCGAGATGTATATGTAGAAACAATATGGAACTATTATTTGAATTCCTTAAGTAATAGACAAATGATATTGGGTATCGGGGCACAAGGGACTCTCTCTGTAAATGTGTCTTTTGCTCATAATGACTGGCTTGCTATTTTGTTAGAGAATGGTATTTTGGGTGTGTTCCTTTATGGCTTATATTGGATTGGCTTTGTATGCACATGGTTCAAATCAAGAATTGAGAAAGATTCGTTTATTGCAATTGGTTTGCTTATTTTTATAGGAATGGGAAAAGCTGTTTTTTCAATGTATTATTTGCCGGCTACGTCTGAAATGATGTTTTCTTCTGGATGCTTTGTTATTGCTCTTGGATATTATTTGGGAAAGGCTTTTCCGCAATATGATAAATATTCTGAGTTTGAAGACAATTTTTTTTGAGAAAAAGTTATGAAATTTGAACATATATATGTATTCTGCCCGAACGATTATGTGTCGGGAGGCCCGGACGCCCTTCATCAAATTGTTTACTATTTAAAGCATATTGGATGTGCTGCTGAAATAGTTTATTTTTCACAGACAAGAAACAAAGACTATTCCATTCCCAAACCATATCAAAAATATATTTCTTCTTTTTTGAAAGAAGATGAAGTTGAGGATAGTCAAAAAAATGCCGTTATAATAACGGAAACATTTGTCGGTTTGGCAAAAAGATTTAAGCATAGTACGGTCTTTATTTGGTGGTTGGGCGTAAATAATAATGTGCTGCATGCAAATTTCTTCTGGAAAGCTTTTTTCTTTATTTCTTTGCCGTTAAGGATTGTGAAAAATTTCGAATATTATCGAGTTCATCTTTTAGATGCAATTCAAAAGACTTTGAAAAAGACTCCGTATACATTTAGAAAAGAACAACGAAATGTCAAACATATTTGTGCTTCTTTTCATGCGTATGATTATGTTTCAAAGAGAACAAAAAATGAAGTAGCAATAGGTATAGAACCATTAAGCAAGTTTTTCTTGGAATTATATAATGAAAACAAAAATAAAATTCCTTTGATAGAAAGGAATGATGTTGTTCTTTATAATCCAAAGAGGTGTGGCTATTTTGTTCGATACCTTTCCAAATTTTTGCCGGAAATTAAATTTGAACCATTAACTGGTTTAACGCAGGATGAAATTGTTTCGAAATATATGACATCCAAGTTGTATGTTGATTTCGGGGCTTTCCCAGGTGCTGAACGCATACCCAAAGAAGCTGTTTTGTACGGCTGTGCTGTCATTACAGGGAAACGAGGGGCATCATCTTTTCATGGAGATGTTCCTATTCCTGATGAATACAAATTTGGTAAACCTAATAAACAAATTCATGAAATTGCTGAAAAAATTCGCTTCGTGTTGCAGAATTACGAAAAAGTTTATTCTGACTTTGACGAATATCGTGAAACCATACTTAACTTGGAAGAAAATTTCAAAAAATCTTTAGGAAATATATTTCTGAAATGAGAATCGGTGTTGTAACATTCTGGCAATCTGCGGATAACTTTGGGCAAATTTTGCAGGGTTATGCGTTGCAGAGAGCGTTAAAAGCAATGGGAAATGCTCCTGTTTTGATTCGCACTGAAAGAGATCAAAGTTTATTGCCATTTTCAAGGAAAATCAAATTATTTATTCATGGATTTTTTCATCTTCCCTATTTAGGAAGTGGTGGAAAGAAAATTCGATGCTTTCAAAAAAAATATTTATCATGCTCTAAAAAAATTTATAAATCAAAAGGAGATTTCCAACCTTCAGATTTAACCTATGAGGCAGTTATTTGTGGTAGTGATGTTGTATGGAGTGAAGGTGTTGGGTGTGGTGAATATGGCGAATTAAATTTTCTTAGTTTTGTACCTAAACCGATAAAGAAAATTTCTTATGCCGCAAGTTTTGGTGCTTCGTCTCTTTCAAAAGAGTTTTCAGAGTTTGTAAAAGATAAAATATTTGATTTTGATGCAATTAGTGTTAGAGAAGATTCAGGAATAGATATATGTTCCCGGTTAGGTCGTAGTGATGCCGTTTCAGTTTGTGATCCAACCTTGTTGCTTAAAAAAGAAGATTATGACACTTTGTTGTCATCTGATAGAAGAAAACGTTCTTTTGCGTATTTTATTGGATGGCCAACTGATATCCCTGAAAAAGAAATCATAGAATATACACTGAGAAAAAAATTACATTATGATCGGCTAGATTGTCAAAAATCAAAAAAAACACTAAAATCGTGTTTTTCCAAAAAGAAGACAATACAAGATTGGCTGGCATCCTATTCTGCTGCCGATTGTATATATACGAATTCTTTCCACGGGACAATTTTTTCGCTGCTGTTCAATAAACCATTTCTATTTTTCCCAGTAAAGGGAGATGCGCAACAATTGAATGATAGGATTTTAAACTTGTTAAAAAAAACTGATTTGCTTGATAGAGTGTGGAATTCGAACATGTCAATACAGGAACAAATGGAACAACCTATAGATTGGAATCGCGTGAACGTGGCTGTTGAAAAATGGCGAACATTTTCGTACGATTGGTTAAAAAAAGCTTTGGAATTATAAATGAAATCCCAGCTTAAAATAGGCGCTTTACTCTCGTATGTGGTTCTTGCCTTGCAAAACCTCGTGGGCTTGGTCTATACGCCGTTCATGCTCCGTATGCTTGGTAAGTCGGAGTACGGGCTCTATTCCATTGCGGCGTCTATTGTTGCTTATTTGACCATTCTGGATTTGGGTTTCGGCAACGCCATTGTCCGCTATACAGCAAAGTACAGGGCGGAGGGCAAGGTCGAAGAACAGCACAAGATGTTTGGGATGTTCTTTGTACTCTATTGTATAATCAGTCTTGTCGTCTTGATTGCCGGGGGTGTCCTGTGTCTGAATGCGGGGAACATTTTCGATGCGGCGATGACATCCGTGGAATTGTCTCGTACCAAGGTTATTTTGGCCCTAATGGTCGGCAACCTTGCCATAACCTTCCCGTTGAGCATCTTCGGCTCCATTATTACCGCGTACGAACAGTTCGTTTTCCAAAAGGTGGTTACGATTGTCCGCATTGTGTTGAATACGATAACGATGATAGTCTTGCTTACTATGGGCTACAAGGCTATTGCTATGGTGGTTGTGACGACTGTTTTCAATGTCGTGACATTGCTTGCCAATTACTGGTACTGCAAACGGTGTTTGAAAGTCAAACTGGAGTTCGGCAAGTTCAAATTGTTATTTTTGAAGGAAGTCGCGATTTATTCGTTCTGGATTTTCTTAAACGTTATCATGGACCGCATCTATTGGAGTACGGGGCAGTTTGTACTTGGCGCTTTTGCGGGTCCCGCAGCAGTTGCTGTTTTTGCGGTTGCAATCCAGTTAGAGCAGATGTACATGAGTTTTTCCACTGCGATAAGCGGAGTTTTTTTGCCTAAAGTTACTGCAATGACGGTAAATGATAGCGGTGGTAGGGCGATTTCCGATTTGTTTGTTAAGACGGGTCGCGTTCAGTATTGTGTTATGGCTCTTGTGCTGTCGGGCTTTATTCTTTTCGGTCGTCAGTTTATTAATCTTTGGGCTGGGAATGGCTATGATGACGCCTACGTGATTGCACTCCTGTTCTTTGTCCCGTTGACTGTGCCGCTGATTCAAAATCTTGGCATTACGATTTTACAGGCGCGAAACCAGATGAAATTCCGTTCGCTTCTGTATTTGGTGATTTCTTTGGTGAGCCTTGCCGCACAAATTCCATTGGCGAAACGTTATGGCGGTATTGGATGTGCCTGCGCCGTTGCCGGGGCGCTGGTTCTGGGCCAAATAATTGTGATGAACGTCTATTACCAGGTGCGGCAAAAAATAAATATCGTCTGTTTTTGGGTTGAAATCCTCAAGATGTCGATTGTTCCGGCATTCTTGACAGTAGCGGCTTATTACGTATTGCGGCAATTTGTCCTGGATTCTGTACAGAAACTCTGCTTAGGCATTATCCTGTACTTGCTTGTTTATTTGCCTTTGTTCTTCGCCTTCTCTATGAATGCCTATGAACGTGAATTGGTATTGCGACCCATAAAAAGATTACAGAAGAAGGCCTAGATGAAAATCCCTGTCAAAAATTGTTCGTCTTGTGGAGCTTGCGCCAACGTATGTGCGCACGGAGCCATTACCATGATGTTGAACAAAGAGGGCTTCTACAGGCCGGTGGTGGATCCGTCAAAGTGTGTTAAATGCGGTCTGTGTGAAAAAATTTGCCCCTGGGAAAACGAGGTATTTAACCCTAACGGAAGTTCTAAAGCCCCGAAAACCGTTGCGGCTTACGCCTTGAACGATGATATTCGCCTTCAGTCTTCTAGCGGGGGTGTTTTTACGATCTTAGCGGAAAATGTCTTGGACGATGGGGGTGTCGTCGCTGGTGTGGCCCAGCTAAGCTCGACCCGCTTTGGCCATATTGTTGTAGACAACAAGGCTGATTTGGTAAAACTGCGTGGCTCCAAGTATGTGCAGGCGGATTTAGGAACCATATATAGGGATGTCCGTACATTGCTGAAGGCGGGACGCAAGGTTCTTTTTTCGGGAACTCCCTGCCAGGTTGCCGCACTTTATGCGGTTCTTGGCAATCAGGCAAATTCGGCAAACTTGTTTACGGTAGATGTTGTTTGTCATGGCGTTCCTAGTGTAAAAGTTTTTGAAAAGTATATCAAGGAATTGGAATGTGATAAATCAGCAATGGTGTTGAAAACGTATTTTCGAGATAAAAGTAAAGGATGGCGATTGTTTTCGATGACTTCGTCATTGAAAATGCCTGCAGGAAACAGCGAATCGTTCTCTCAAACATTGCGTGAAGACGTTTTTATGCGCCTTTTTTTGAGAAATCTTTGCTTGAATAAAAGTTGTGTTGCTTGCCGTTATGGGAAAATCCCTCGCATCGCTGATATCACTTTGGGAGATTATTGGAATATTGCTGACATTCACCCAGAAATGGACGACAACAAGGGAACCTCCGTTGTTTTGCTGAATACCATCCATGGCGAGTTGTTGTTCAATTCAATTTCGAATGGTCTTGTCCTTTGTGAATCGTCCCTTGAAAAGGCCGTGGTCGGAAATCCTTGCATAGTGCGTTCCTGCCGATCGCATAGGAACCGGGCGAGGTTTTTTGAAAATCTGAATAAATACACACTTGAGGAACTAATCCAAAAATGTGATGGTAATCTGCCCTTGCATTGGCGCTTTTATTGTATGGTTCGAGGTTTTCTTGGTCGTGTTAAGTTGCGGATAACAAATAGATTGAGAAAATGACCGATTATTTTTATGTATATTTCCGATAACACTGTGATGGAATCTAAAAGATGGATGAGAACATAAAGAAAATTCAACCGGTAGAAGGCGCGATAACGCTGCTCGATGTTGCCCAGACACTTTGGAACAGGCGTTGGGTTATTTTTCTGTTCACTCTTTTGACCGTTGTTTTTGGGTATGCCTATGCCATGTGGGTTCGTCCACAGTTCACGAGCGATGTCCTTCTTCAAGTCAATGTCAAGGGATCCAGCAGCAAGTCGACTAAGGCGCTTGGCGAGATGGGTGCGGTCCTTGACCTGGCAAGCCCTGCAGATGCCGAAATAGAACTTATCAAGAGCCGCATGGTCCTTAGTGAGGTGGTGGCGGTCGAACATCTCCATATACGGACTATCCCTATCGGGGCGTCTGACAGGTTTACCCATAAGGAAGGTCGTATGGATGTCGATTCGCTGATTATCCCGGAAAAACTCCGTGTGAAGAAGTGGACGGCAGTCGTCAAGGATGAAAATTCCTATGCGGTAATCGCCCCGGATGGTAAGGTCGCCTTGGAAGGGCGTGTTGGCGAAGTCTATTCGGCTGTGTTTGCGGGCGATACATTGACAATCCGCGTAAATTACATGCTGGCTCGTAAGGGGCAAAAATTCCAGATTGTCCAGGGTTCGCCCTTGAAGGCGGAACGTGCACTAAAGGCCGCCTTGAAGGTGATGGAAAAAGGGAAGCAAACGGGCATTATCTCGGTCAGCTACAGCCACCGTTATCCAGATCGTGCGGCGTCCATCTTGAATACGATAGCCAAGACTTACTTACGCCAGAATGTAGAAATGCGCAGTGCTGAGGCTGAAAAGACCTTGGAATTCCTTGAAGGGCAGTTGCCAGGGGTCAAGGCCAAGTTGGATAGCGCCGAGAAGGTGTTGGCGGACTATCGCCATAAGGTCGGTTCTGTGGATATTGGCGGCGAGACCAAGGCGCATCTCGACAAGGAGGGGCAGCTTCAGCGCCAAATTATGCAGTTGGAGCAGGAACGTCAGTCTGCCCTTCGTTTGTTCAAAGCGGAACATCCGAATGTACAGACAATTGTTAAGCAACAGAACAAGGTGAAGGCCGAACTGGCTCAACTCAAGAAAAACGCTGAAAAGATGCCGCTCACCCAGCAAGAGGTGAAAAGGCTGCAAGAAGAAGTGGCCGTCAACAACGAGGTCTACACCAACATGCTCAACAACATCCAGCAGCTACGCGTGGTGCGAGCGGGCGAGGTGGGCAACGTTCGTATAGTTGATTTTGCACAAATCGAGCCGAGCCAGAGTAAGCCGAATAAGTCGAGAATTATAATAGCTTCCGTAGCTTTCGGATTTGCTTTAGGAATTCTATTTGTTGTTTTGATGCGATTCCTGAAAAACGGTGTTCGCAGCGCTTCCGAAATCGAGCGCGAAACAGGTCTCAGCGTGTTTGCAAAGATTCCTCAGTCAACGCATAAGTTGCTGCGTGGCCATAAGCATTTACACCACGGGGCTCCGTTCGTGCTCCAAAATGCTGAAGATAAAGTAAGTGAATCATTCCGCTCGCTGCAGACAGCCTTGATGTTCTTGATGCCGAATCCTGAGCATAGCGTTGTTCTGGTGATGGGCTTGATTCCTGGTGTGGGCAAAAGCTTTGTTTCGCTGAATCTGGCGGCGACGATTGCGGCGAGTGGCAAGAAGGTACTGTTAATAGATGCAGATATGCGCCGTGGTGTAATTCACGGACGCTCAAAGTTTGGACTTGCTGATGTTTTGGCGGGAATTGCGACTCTTGACACAGCTGTTTCACAAAAACATGATGATAATTTGTATGTAATGAACGCGGGCAAGACAAAGCTTGCTGCCTGCGAGTTGTTGCGTGGCGATGCCATGGATAGGCTCCTCAAGGAGGCTCGCGAAAAGTTCGACATGGTAATTGTAGATACTCCACCGCTGAACTTGGTGACCGACGCCGAACTCATTTGCCCGCTGGTCGATTACTCTTTGTTTGTGCTCCATTATGGCCGCCACAGCATGGAAGAAATCAAGGAAACCGTCGAGCGCGTCAAGCGCTATTCCGACAAGCCTGCTGCCATCGTGATGAATCATTGCGAGCGTGAACCGGGCCATTATGGCTACGGCTACTATGACAAGGGCTATTATGGCAAAAAGTCGTGATAATCAACACTTTACATTATTCTTACTTTTTTCTATATTTGGCCTAAAATCTATAGGTTTAATATGAAAATTTTCAAAAAAATGGCCGTTTTGACGCTATCTGTCGCCTTCATGGGTGCTTTTGCCCAAGAAGAGGGCTCCATACTTGGCGAATATGGTGCTATTACCGTCAAGATGCTTAATGGCAAGAAGACTGCCCTCATTAGCGGAACGTCAACGGAAACTGTCGAGATTGCAGAAGATGTCGAAGTGGACTCCATCTACTACGATCGCGACTATTCTGGTGAGTGGGGCAAGCCCGGCACCTTGATGCTGCCGTTTGATTTCCCAAGTGGCTGTCTTTCTGAATTTGGCCAGATTTACGAAATGACTGGAATCGCGATTAACGGAACTTCAGAAACCTGGCAAATTGACGCGAAGCAAATGGGCAGTAACGGCGAATTTTCCGCAAACAGGCCTTATTTTGTCCGCCCTAACAAAAATCAGGTTATTTTCCCTGCTTGGTGTGCGGGCAAGACCACGATGAAGAAAACCGTAGGTGCCGATACCAAGTTTAAGTTTGACAATTGGGAATTCCGGGGCATGTATTCCTATAAAACTTGGGAAGAGGGCGACCCTGACATTGGTCGTGTTTACGGCTTTGCTGCTAAGGCGAAAGAAGTTGATGGCAAGCAGATTCAGCAGGGCCAGTTTGTGAAGGTTAAGGCAGGGGCCTATATCCGTCCGTTCCGCGGCTACCTGGTTTACAACAAGAGCAATGCGTTGACCAAGGCTGGTGCCAACGCAACAATCGCTGCTATTGAAGAAGACTTACCTTCGTCCATCGAGGTGGTTTTTCATGACGAAGAAGGGACAACTGCAATTTACATGCTGAACCCGCGCACGGGTGAGTTCTCAACGGCGACCGGCTGGTACGACATGAAGGGCCGCAAGCTCGACAAGAAGCCGACCATCAAGGGTACGTACTTCAATAACGGCAAGAAGGTTGTAATTAAGTAGGGGATGATATGAATTTGAAGTTTGAAAAGAAAGAATACGTTGCTCCGAAGCTCAGTTTCATTGATATGCGCGGTGAAATGTATCTGCTTGCCGGCTCCGGCGATGGCCCCGATGCAGACGAATACGATGACGAACTCGGTTTCAACTTGAACGAAGGTGCAAGCCGTCACGTATAAAGTTGTTGCGAGGCGGGTCGACCTCCTTTTTGCACTCCTGCGATATGCCTTAGGGGCTTCGCGGGAGTTTCCTGTTTTTGGGGCAGGCGATGTTCCTGCTGAGGACTGGGAGTGGCTCTAC
>Ga0247608_10003783_pt1 | contig 17398 bp, 15 predicted proteins | sample 176DNAGHGlowgp2_FD_193490 | JGI IMG/M metagenome (GOLD analysis project Ga0247608, IMG submission 193490) | Sheep rumen microbial communities from Palmerston North, Manawatu-Wanganui, New Zealand - 1766 DNA GHGlow gp2 | ecosystem: Host-associated > Mammals > Digestive system > Stomach > Rumen ... | reverse complement strand
TACTCATTTATTTGTAACTTTGCCCCGTTATAGGTGACAGAACCTATTGAATCTACGGGACTTCGTCCCTCGTGTAGAGGTGGTAACTCGTTGACCTATATCCTTTTAGGTAACATTAACCTCCCTTGCCGCCATGAAAAAACCAATGGCAGCGAAGGAAGGGAAAGGTGTCCCCTAAGGATAAGTCATCCCCCTCTAAGAGCGATTCAAAATACAGTAAGCTGTCAATTTTGACGTCTTGTGTATGAAATGGGAAAATGATACCTTTCTTCGACAAGCGAAGCGTACTAAAGAAACGATTTCCCAAAGATAGGTGTATATCCGATTTCATCCGATAAGGTTGTTTCTCGGCTGGCGCATAATATGTGTTTATGCTTGACTATGTTTATGAATTGCTAATGAATATACTTAATTTGATACTTACAATACTTGGTATTCTTGTATCTGGCTTTGGTCTTTATTATGCAATAATGCAGGTTAAAGGCCTTCAGAGGATTACGAAACAATACCAAGAACAGGTAAAGCAAGAGGTATCAACAGCCCAACAAAAGATTCGCGATGGACTGCTTATATCGGAGGTAACATTGTGTTTAAAGAACCTTGAAAGTGCAATTAAGTATATACAGGAAGGTAAAGCTGAACTGGCAATGCTCCGTATGGAGGATATTGAGACTACCCTTCATAACAGTTCTCTTTCCGAGAACTATTTGACTAATTATCAGCAGTCACAATTTAAGGATGCAATAGATGATTATAAGGATTCATTAAGAAGTTTAATGAAGAATTCAAAAGATAAGAAGAATCTCAATAGCGATTTTATTATTGACTCTTTATCAGCAATAAGAAGTTTTTTGTCAATTATCGATAACAATTTAAAAATCTCATTATATGGAAAAAGAAATTGATGTCATTACTTTATGTAAGAAGTTAAATGAGATGACTAAGCAAGAGAAGTGTGCTTGGAAGGATACGTCTGAAAATAGCAGATATAAGCTTAGCCTTAAGAATGGTACCGTAGAGATTTATCATTATTCTCCGAACCCTATGGAATTTCTTGAACGTGAATATTATGAGGTTTCGTTGCTTGATAATGGACAATATCGATATGCAACATATAAAGGCGAATCTGCAGATAGTGAGGCATACAAAGTATTCAGTGCTTTATATAAAGAAGTACGTAATCTGTTAGAGAAAAGGAGAAGGAGAAAAATGGCTCTCTTATTTGATGAGCTGGAAGCATCAGACGATAAGAAATAATAATCTCAATGAGGCTTGCAGCCACATTTCAATTCCGGAAAGGTGTTTATCACTCTTGCAGAGAGATAAGATAATTTCTCGGCTGGCGCACATAAAAGAATAACTATTGTAAAAACCTAATTAAATGTCATTAAAGAGTATATCTTTCTCCTCCTACAAAAAGTTTAGGGATGAGAATAAGGTAGAGATAAAACCTGTTACTATATTAGTAGGAAAGAATAGCAGTGGAAAAAGTTCAATTTGTAAGCTTTTCCCGATGCTTGCTAATAGTATTACCCCATACAATATCTTTCCTCCACTGTTATTTGAAAACAACGGCGTTAGTCTTGGTACTTCATTTAGTGACATATCTCATAATGGAGATTCAGTAGGTTTGTCATTCGGTCTTAAGTTCTCGGAAGGGATTGATATTAATGTTAATCTTATTTCTGAGGACTTAAACCAAAGTATTATGATTGAAAAATATCAGCTAAACAAGAATAACGAGGAGTATGTTTTAACATACGACAAGAAGAGTAAGAAATATACATCTAATTTCCAACGTGAGCCTTTTGAAATTTTTGACTTCTCAGGTTTTTATCATGAGGAGTTATTCAAGAAAGCAGGTGTCTCAGATAAAGATATTGATATAAATGTTGATTACATAGGCCCATTTAGAATACTGCCACAACGTGTATATCACTCTAAAGGTTTAGATGTAACAGGGCATGTTGGTGTACTAGGTGAAAATGCTTATCATGAGCTCTATACCGATTTCAAGTTAGAGGAGCTGGTTTCTGATTGGTATGCTGAGAATTTTGGCGTTGCTCTTTCCGTTGACTGGGTTGATGGCTTGAAAGGAGCATTCCAAATCCATATGATAAATGAATTCAATGATAATGCAGTAAATATTGTTGACGAGGGACAAGGAATGAGCCAGGTGCTTCCTATTGTAGTAAGATGCAATATGGAAGAGAGTAATTCTATTGTTGTCGTAGAGCAGCCAGAATTACATCTCCATCCAAAGGCTCATGCTTCACTAGGAAGACTATTTGCAGAGACATCAAAGAGAAATAAGCAGAATTATGTCATTGAAACCCATGCAGAAAATCTGCTTTTGGGATTACGTGATGCGGTGGTAGACCCCAATATAGACTTTTCACCTGATGATGTAATCATTTATTTTGTTGATGAGGATGAAGATGATGGTTCTGCATATCTACGTGAAATAACTATAGATGAAGAGGGAATGTTAAGTGAATGGCCATCTGGGGTGTTTAACGAATCTTATGAGCTTTTGTCTACTATCAAGAAGAAGGCTTATGAAAATAAAAACAAAAAGTCATGATATTCCATTTTGACTCTTCTGTCGTTGATAAAGCTTATGCACATGATTTAGCATCATACTTAAAATTGATTCATGAAAAAAAGCATAAGATAGATTATGATTCTCCCTCTGTGTGGAATTTTATTGAACAGGAAGTTTTGTCAACAGCATACTTAGGTAAGGTTGATATAGACCTAATAAAAGAAAACAAGGAGCTACGAGAAGTTAATAAAATAGATAGAGATTATTTTAGAACTGTCAATATCGGGATGAAACCTGGAATGACGGATTTGGCTACATTGGGTATCATTCTCAAAACAAATTCGTGTGTCGTTTTAGAAAACTCACATCATGATTGGTGGCCAATAAAGATATGGATAGATTTTGTAAAAAACGATAAGGAATTTAAAGTAATAAACCAAAAAGTTTCAGAGGCGATATCCTTAAAGTGGATCTATCCAGAGCATGCTGGCGGAGGTGATGGAACAATCACTAATAAAATCATAGATATAGAACAATCTACTTATTCTTCTGCCACAAAACTGAAGGTTACAACAATATTCGATTCCGATAAGGTCTCTGCAACAATACCTAGTCAGAAAAACAAGGGCTTGAAAAAGTTTTTGATTGATAATGGATTTGACTTTCATGAGTGGGAAAGGCGTGAAATTGAAAACTATATTCCGTTAAGGATTTACAAGTTTTGCAATCTGTGTCAGAGAAATCAGGCAGAGCCGGATACTACACCAGATGTGTGGAACTATACAGATATAGGCAAGCATCCATACTTCAATGGCAAATATACCAAGGACAAGTTGCCTATGCTTGCACAGAATATTGATAAGTCTTCTGTTAAAGAATCATTTGCATCTAAAACTTTTCTGAATAAAGTTGATAATCATCTCGTTTCAGAACTACAGTATGTTATTTTCCTTCTAGCTAAATATATTTAGTTATGGTTATTAAATCTCAGCGCGACTACATGCCACTTTTCTTAGAGAAAGTTGCATCAGGAAACTATCTTGTACCGAAGTTTCAGCGCGATTTCGTGTGGTCTACAAAACAGATTGTCGATTTGTTTGATAGTATTATAAAAGGATTCCCAATTGGCTCTATAATAATGTGGAAGCCAGACGGAGAAGAGTTTGATACGATTAAAAATATCGGTGGTATTAAGATTAAACCGGCTGAAAACGAAGTTTCATATATACTTGATGGAAGACAACGTATAACGGCCATGATGAGTGTCCTTTATAAGGAAGGTGATTTCACTGATGGCTATTATATAGATCTTGAGGATTATACAATTGTTAGGCAAGGCCGAGGCAATGTTCCTCCTAATTATTTAAAATTGTCTGATGCATTTGACTCTTGGTATATAGTAGAATATATTGAGAATATAAAGAGAGAACTTGAACCAGATGTCGTTAGGAATTATAGTGAGAAGGCAAAGAAAATAAATAAGCAGTTGTTGTCCTACGAAATTGGCTATATTACAGTATATGGTGGCAAAATTGATGAAGCGGTTGAGATTTTCTCTCGATTAAATTCAAAGGGAATCGATATAACTGCCGATTATATGATTCAGGCCCTAACTTATAATCATAAGTCAGGATTCCTGTTTAGTGATAAGATAGTAGATATAATAGATGCATTATCACCATATCATTTTGATAATCTCTCAAGAGATACCATTTTAAAATGTATTTATAATTATACTAAAAAGCCGTTCATTGACTGTAAGACAGAAGATATCATTCAAATGAAAAACCTTCCAACGGTTGTTGAATCAGTTAAAAATGATATAATTGATGCAGTTAAGTTCCTTTCAGAACAATGCGAGGTTCGAGACTTTCATCTATTGCCCTATACATACCAGTTTGTCATGCTGGCTATGTTTTTCAAGGAAAATAAAGTTCTTACTGAGGATAAAGCAAATACCCTTAAACAGTGGCTCTTTTATACCTCATATAGTGGCTATTTTACAAATACATCGCTAGCAAATATTCGTAAGGATATAGAGATATTTAGAGATTTCTGTAAAGGCAAGTTACAGAATCCCATGAAGGGTAAGCAAGAGATTGTTATAATCGATCAATTTCCAGAATATCTTAGACTTGGTGCAGTACGTGCATGCAGTTTGGTCTTATCAACTATATTGCCACGCCTTACACAAAAGGGAAATTATAAAAGGTTGGGTTTCTATATTCCAACAGGATTGTCAAGAGAACGTAAGGTGGGAAATGCCATATGCTATGTAAATGAAAAGCAGAAGCGGTTACTTCGAGATCTTTTTACTGGAAAAGTTTCTTGGGACAAGACCTTCGAACGCTTTTATTTAACAGAGAATCTAATGGATCTCTATTATAAAGGCGATTATAAAGCTTTTGAGAGACAGAGAAGAAATCTGATTAGAGAAGCAGAGAAATATAGCGTTTCTATCCTGGTTGACAATGTGAAGATAGTGTAAGCGCTTTCATTCGTCCAATCCGTGTGATTCGTACTCGATAAATAAAATTCAGATATGACACCTCAAGGCTGGATAATAATACTTGTACTAGCTGTAGCCAATGTTACCTTAGTTGTATCAGAGGTTATCAGACGACGTAACAAAAAGAGGGACGTCCTGGAACTTCGCAAGAAGAAGGCTGAGATGGTAGATCGCGCTGGTGCAGAATCTTTGGATGCACTAAGCGATGATGACCTTGAGGACGAGATAGAACCAAAGCAATGGCATGTTTGGATACTGGGCGTTGTGATATGTCTGAACATCTGGATAATTGGTGCAGTAAGCACCCACTGGTGGGCCACAACCTATTTCGTTGACGATGCTACGGCACCTGCAGCATGCCATCAGACTTCAACAGAATGCAGTGTGCCAACCATAGAAGAAACGAGCGATGCTACAACTCGTGGACTGTTTGGCGATAGCTTTGGTGCTGTCAATGCGCTGGTGTCAGCTTTAGCCTTTGCTGGCATGATAGTGGCTTTCGTGTTGCAACGCTACGAATTGCGTTTGCAGCGCAAGGAGCTTCGAGATAGTCGCGGAGAGATGAGGCGACAGACAAAGCAGTTCAAGATACAAAGCGATAATTTGGAGCTTCAGCGCTTTGAGAACACATTCTTTCACATGCTTGAACTCCATAAGCAGAATCTGCAGGAAATCAACGTACAGGGTATAAAAGGACGCGAAGTGTTTAATAAACTTTTAGACCAGCTTAGCAAAATCTATTATGCCGTTGAACAATCAACTAATGAAATTAAGGAGAAATCATTAGTGGGGATTTTGGGTAGCGTTTGGCCCCATGAAACAATAAATAATTGGGGCGAGAAACGAATCAAAGATTTCAATATCAAGTATGCATATGGATTGTTCTTTTATGGTTCCGATTTCCATATATCACACGATAGGAATGATGAGACAAGATTAGTTGAAGATGCGGTTTTGAAACATAATGGAGATGATATTGCAGATGCCTTCAAGCTTGTATTGAATAGCGAAAAACAAGGTGTCAGTTCTTATTTGGGACACTATTATCGCCACCTATATCAGACTGTCTGCTTCGTTGATAAACAAAAACAACTAAAGCCCGAAGAGAAATATTCATACGTGAAGATGTTGCGAGCCCAGTTGTCAGATTATGAGCAGATACTGTTTTATTACAATGCCATGTCATCAATGGGCACTTCATGGTTAGAATTGAGCGATGATAACTTGTCACTTATAACACGCTATAGGTTGATAAAGAATGTACCTCATTTCTATACTTATTTCTTTAATGAGCCCCAGGCACAGTTTAAAGAAGAAACCACAAGATGGAGAACACTGCATCCTGGAGAGTATTTCTTTGAGCAAATAACTCAATTGGATTAAAAAGGCGTACTAAATAATGATAGAAATCAACCCTCAATACGAAAAGATATTCGACCCTCGCAACATCGACAACGATTGCGATACCATCGCACACGAAGTGGATGCTGTAGGAGATACCATCAAGGAAGCAATGAATGCTGGCCTGTTCAAGCAGGCTGTCACCATGTACCTGCAATTGCTGAAGACAATGTGTATTCACTTTGTAGAGGATGAGCACTATTGTTACTTCGATGATTTGTACTCTCCTGAATATATCATGCAGCGAGTATTTGAGGATTTACAGATGTGTGACCTTGACTTCGATTCAGCAATGCTCCTAAAAGAAGGACATGATGAAATCATGCAGACAGAGTGTTATCAAGAATATGGTTACCCATCATACATTTAAAATAAAGAAATTATTAAATATGAACTTTTGGAGTAGCGAACGCCATTATGCTCGCATATTTGGCTGAGTCACGACAAAAGTCATGATAAAACAAAGTTTTAGCATGAATATAGCAGTAGCAGGAACCGGTTATGTCGGTATGAGTATTGCCACATTGTTGGCACAACACAATCACGTAGTGGCAGTAGATGTAATCCCTGAAAAGGTTGAGAAAATCAATAAAAAGATTTCTCCTATTCAGGATGATTACATCGAAAAGTATTTGGCTGAGAAGAAACTTGATTTGAAGGCCACCCTCGATGGTGCCTCAGCCTATAAGGATGCAGACTTTGTGGTCATAGCTGCACCTACCAACTACGACCCGCAGAAGAACTTTTTCGATACCCATCATATTGAGGATGTCATCGACCTCGTGTTAAGCGTGAATCCCGATGCCGTGATGGTCATCAAGAGTACCATCCCTGTGGGATATTGCCGCTCGCTCTATGTGAAGTACGCCTTGAAGTTCTTGACAGACCCTGCACTGAAGGGTAAAAAGTTTAACCTGCTCTTCTCGCCGGAGTTCCTTCGCGAGAGTAAGGCGCTATATGACAATCTCTATCCCTCACGCATCATTGTAGGTTATCCCAAGATATTCCCAACTGAACGCAACAAAAAATGGGACGAGGAAAATGCTGCCATTGCCGCTATTGGTAACCCCGAAGCAGAAGAAAAGGCAAAGACTTTTGCCTCCCTCCTTCTTGAAGGTGCTATTGGCGAGTCAAAAGACCAGAAAGCAGATCTCTCAACCCTCAACCCTCAAATCTCAACCGATAAGGGCATCCCTTGTCTCTTGATGGGCATGACAGAAGCAGAGGCCGTGAAACTGTTTGCCAATACATATTTAGCCCTTCGTGTGAGCTATTTCAATGAGCTGGATACCTACGCTGAGGTCAAGGGGCTTGACTCTCAGGCTATCATTTCTGGCGTAGGCCTAGATCCTCGTATCGGAACTCACTACAATAATCCAAGCTTCGGTTATGGCGGCTACTGCCTGCCAAAGGATACCAAACAGCTCCTGGCCAATTATGCCGATGTGCCTCAGAACATGATGACAGCTATTGTGGAGAGCAATCGCACACGTAAGGACTTCATTGCTGATGAGGTTCTCCGTAAGGCCGGCTACTACGATGGCAATAGCCAGTGGGATGTCACCAAGGAGCAGAAATGTGTCATTGGCGTGTATCGCCTGACCATGAAGAGCAACTCCGACAACTTCCGTCAGTCTGCTATCCAGGGCATCATGAAACGTATCAAGGCAAAGGGTGCCGAGGTCATCATCTACGAGCCAACCATCCCTGATGGTGAGTCCTTCTTTGGTAGCTTGGTTGTAAATGACCTTTCCAAGTTCAAGGCTCAGAGTAAGGCTATTATAGCAAACCGTTATGACAGTTGCTTGGACGATGCCGTTGACAAGGTTTACACGAGAGATATATTCAAAAGAGATTAATTCAATATCTTAGATAGACGTGCCGTCAAATTCTAAACAAATAGCAAAAAACACCCTATTATTGTATATAAGGATGATAGTCGTTATGATTATCAACCTGTATACAGTAAGGGTCGTGCTGAGAGTACTTGGGGTTGAGGACTACGGTATTTTTAACGTAGTAGCTGGTGTTATAACCATGTTAAACTGTGTCTGCACAGTTCTTTCAACTGCAACCCAACGGTATTATTCTGTCGCTATTGGAAAACAGCAAAAAGATCAATTGTCATCTTTGTTTTCTGTTAGCACCAATATCTTCATATTCTTTTCGATAATAGTTGTTGTTCTTGGCGAAACAGTTGGTTTATGGTTCGTAAATAGTCAATTGGTAATACCGGAAGGGCGCCATCTTGCTGCACTTTGGGTTTATCATTTTTCAATTATTACATTTGTAGTCACATTGTTACAGATTCCATTTTCTTCAGCAGTTCTAGCACATGAAGATATGGGAATATATGCATTACTGACAACCGCAGAATATGTAATTAAGTTAGTATTCGTACTGCTATTGCCGTTATTCGATTATGATCAGTTAATTCTGTATGGTATTTCGTTATTTGTCGCCCAATTACTCTTGTATCTAGCATATTGGATATATGGGGCAAAGAAATACGAAGAATGCCATTACAAGAAAGAAAAGGACAAATCTTTATATAAAGAAATACTATCTTTCTCAGGCTGGACTTTATTTGGCTCGGTAGCTGGTGTTGGTATGAATCAGGTTAACACCATTCTTGTTAATGTCTTTTTTGGCCCGATTGCAAATGCTGCTAGAGGTATTGCTCTGCAGATTAACACTGCTATTATTGCGTTTAGTAATAGTTTTATTATGGCTTTGCGCCCACCTATGATTAAATCGTATGCAGAGAATAATTATTCCTACTTAAACACCATTTTTTATTTTAGCAATAAGTTTGTTTATTATTTCCTGCTTATAATTTGCGTTCCTCTTTTTTTTGAGATGGAGTCTGTGCTGAGAGTATGGCTTAATGTTTCTGATCCACAAACAGTACTATTCTCTCAGTTAATAGTGATTTATGCAATTATATTGGCGCTTAATAATCCAATATCCATTATTATACAGGCAACAGGTAGAGTTAAGGAATATAATTTACTAGTAGAGTCTGTTACTTTAATATGTCCCTTTATTACATTTATATTATTTAAGGTAGGATTTCCTGCATATTATACCTTTATTGCAATGATTGGTTGTATTGCAGTCTCTCATGTTATTCGTATGATTTGCTTAAAAAGGAGTTATAAACCTTTTAGTTATCGAGAATACATATATAGATTTTGTGTGCCTGCTTTTATAATAACAATAATAGCTGTACTGGTAGCAATTTATTTGCACAAATCAGTAGATAACGAATTGCTTAGATTTGTTCTTGTTCTCTGTCTGTCTGGAGTGATTATAATATCTCTTTCAGCATGGTGGGGATTAACAAAAGAAGAAAAAAAATTACTTAAGAGCTTAATCTCAAAGAAGGATTAATACTTATGGATATTAGTAATATTTGGTTGATAAGTTATGTGATTGCTTGGGTAATTACATTTATAATATATCAAAAAAAAGTGAAACATTTTGGAGCGGGCAGTTTCATTATGGTTTGCCTTATTATATATGCGATTTCTTCTTATTTTTTATATAACAATTCTTATTATAATTCACTTTATAATTTTAAACCTATACATTTAATTCCGTTTGTCTACCTATATTTGATGCTAATGTTGGCTTTTAAGCCGATTAGTAGATTTGAAAAACAACAAGTAGAATTTATTCAAAGACCAAGTAATTTTGCATTATATGCAATTATTATTCTTTTCGTTTTAACATCAACAATCCGCTTGATTTACGAAATTCCCAATTTCATGGATGGTTTAGTTAGAATTATGGTTGATCCAACAGGGGGTGCGGATATATATAATGAAATGAGGGCGGATTACGATACAAAAGGAGATGGATTAATAGTCAGTCTTCCTGCGATTATATCAAATTTATTAGGTGATATTGCGACCCTTCTGCTTTTTTACTATATGACATTGCCAGATGAAAAAAAGATAATTACTATAGGTCTTTTTTTAGGTTTTATATCTACGATTATTTCATTTATTGCGGAGTCTCAAAGAGGCCCTGTGATGGCAAGAGCATTAACGCTTTTAGTAACATACTTCGCAATGAGACGTTATATTCCTCATAAACGTAACAAACTGATAAGTAAAATTTTAATTATAATGGTGGTTTTAATCTCTATCCCTATGGCGGCAATATCAATTAGTCGTTTTAGCATGAGAGATGGAGGTGGAACTTTAGGCTCAATCTGTGAGTATTCTGGACAAGCAAACATATTCTTTAACAACTATGCATTTGATGATAATGGAATAAGATATGGAGACCGAACTTTTCCTTTGTTTAAACGTATTCTCGGTTTTGAAAATGTTCCAAAAAATTTTGTAGAAAGAAGGGCGAAATACCCAAGACTATATATTAATGATGAGTTTTTTATAGGTTTTGTTGGTGATTTTTGTCTTGATTTTGGTCCTATCATAGCATTTATAATTTTTCTATTATTCACTTTATACGTGCTGAACAGCACAAGAATAAGGAATGGAACTATTAAATTTCATCAACTCCTTTTACTGCATTTTGTTATGTGTATTTTTTCTCAAGGCAGTATGAAATTATTTGCTTATTCTGATATGGGAAATCTAAATATTATTGCTCTTTTTATGGCATATTTCTATTTTTTATTTGATTATAATAATATACAAAATAAACGTCGTTTGAGCTCAAAAGAAAGTAAATAGTGAAATAAATATGAATAATCAGTATCCATTATTTTCAGTTATCATACCACAAAAAGATAGAGCAGAGTACTTAGTGCATACTTTACGTACATGTATGATTCAAGACTATCCAAATTTTCAAGTGATAGTCTCAGATGATTGTAGTGTTGACGATTCTGTCGAGGTGGCTACAAATTTAGCAAAAATAGATTCTAGAATAAAAGTTTTTGCCCACACTTCACATCTTGGTATGAGGGATAACTTTGAGTTTGCTCTAAATCAAGTAAAGGAAGGCTATGTAATGGCCTTAGGAGGTGATGATGGACTGACACCAGGTTGCATCTGGAGGATGTATCAAATCTTGCAAGAAACAGGAAAATCATTATTAGCATGGTGTCCGGCCAACTTTGAATATCCTGCAAATGAAAGTGATGACCGAAATATTTTTTTGGTGAAACGTAAACGCAATAAGGGTGTTAAGATAATTAAATCGTCAGATTTCTTGAATACTATTGCCAAGACATTTAATTACCAAATAGATGAATGCCCGATGTTCTATGTTAAAGGCATTGCTTCTATGGATCTTGTTAATAGAGTAAAATCTCGAACAAAAGATGGTTGCTTTTATTATTGTCCAACTCCTGACGGCTTTTCTGGTGTTGTATTGGCTGGAGAAGTTGAAGATTATGCATATACAAACGAGCCTCTTTCTATAATTGGAACCACAACGAAGTCTCAAGGTAAGAACTACATGCGCACAGATAAGAAGTCTAGGGAAGAAGCGCAACAATTCTTTAATGATAATATAAGAAGAACAATGCATAGTGAGTTGGCGTCTCAACCTTATTCACCTCTTCAAACTCTAATGACCGCAGATTACCTTTTAACAGCGAAGGATTTACCTGGATGGCCTGGTCAATATAAAGATATATCATTTGAAGAATTGTTAAGAGTGACTTTCCGTCGATTGGAAATACATCAAATTAGAAATGAAGTTCTGATACGTGAACTTAAAATATTACGTGAAATTGCGAGACAGCATGGGCTGGAATCCTTATTTAATGAATTAATGAAATCCACGAAGCGCAAAGTGGTACGTGCTGATCAACTATATGGTTTTGTAATAACTAATTCAATACGCTTTGAAGGTTCTGAGATTGGTATCAATAATATATTTGATGCTGCTATTGCGACACCTTTTGTTTACTCATTTTACAATCATTTCTCTTTTAAGAGTATGCTAACAATGTTGAAGAATGAGTTTAAGGTTCTACTTCGACAGAATAAATATACCGTTGAGTCTTTACCTCAATTAGATTAAAAACATAAAAGAAATAGCAAAATAATGTCAGTATTTAAAGACAAAGTGCTCCTTATCACAGGAGGAACAGGTAGTTTTGGTAATGCGGTTCTCCGCAGGTTCTTAGACAGTGATATCAAAGAGATTCGTATTCTCAGCCGTGACGAGAAAAAACAGGACGATATGCGCCACTTCCTTCAGGCTAATCGTTCTGATGTAGCTCACAAGGTAAAATTTTACATTGGAAACGTACGCCAGCGTGAAGCAGTTGACTTTGCTATGGATGGAGTAGATTATGTTTTCTCCGCCGCTGCTCTGAAGCAGGTTCCTTCCTGTGAGTTTTTCCCGATGGAGGCTGTGCGCACAAATGTAGAGGGTACAAACAACGTTCTGCTTTCTGCAATTGCTCACGGAGTAAAGAACATTGTTGTCCTATCAACAGACAAAGCAGCATATCCCATTAACGCAATGGGTATATCCAAAGCTATGATGGAGAAGGTGGCAATTGCACAGGGTCGCTCGCTTGGTGTTGGAGCTAAGACAACCATTTGCTGCACCCGTTACGGCAACGTAATGGCCAGCCGTGGTAGTGTGATTCCTCTTTGGGTAGAGCAGATGATGGAGGGTAAACCCATAACCATCACTGACCCCAACATGACCCGCTTCATGATGACGCTGGATGATGCTGTGGATTTGGTAATCTATGCCTTCACACATGGTGAGAATGGTGATTTGTTTGTTCAGAAGGCTCCAGCTGCAACTCTTGATGTGTTAGCTGAGGCCTTGAAACAGACCTATGCCAAGATTGATCCAAAGTATGGTGATACAGAAGTGAAGGTCATTGGTACCCGTCACGGTGAGAAACTCTATGAAACTCTGGTAACCCGTGAGGAGATGGCTAAGGCTATCGATATGGGTGGTTACTATCGTATCCCTTGTGATAACCGTGATTTGAACTATGATAAGTTCTTCACAGAGGGCGACCACAAGGTAGAACAGGTAGAAGAGTATCATTCTCACAATACCAAACGTTTGGATGTGGAAGGTATGAAAGAACTTCTTTTGAAGTTAAATTTCATCCGTGAAGACCTGGGTTTGCAACCTCGTGCAAAGGCACGTGATTACCGTTCTGAATAATTAAAATGAGAAGCAATATGAAATTCTTTATATGTGGCTGTAACGGTATGGCTGGTCATACCATCAGTTTATATCTTCAAGAACAAGGACACGAAGTTTATGGCTTTGACCTTCAGGAGAGCAAACTCATCAAGAGCTTTGCTGGCAACGCCTTTGATACCGAGACAATAGCCAGAGTAATCAAGGAAGGAAACTATGATACTGTTATCAATTGTATTGGTGTGCTGAATCAGTTTGCAGAGAACAATCATGCTTTGGCTGCTTTCTTGAACAGCTATTTCCCGCATTTTCTTGCAAAGACCACAGAGGGTACAGACACCCAGGTGATCCACATGACCACCGACTGTGTGTTCTCTGGCAAGAAGGGAAGCTATACAGAGCATGACCTTCGTGATGGTGAGACGTTCTATGACCGTAGTAAGGCACTTGGCGAGTTGGATGACGACAAGAACCTTTCTTTGCGCAATTCCATTGTAGGTGCAGATATCAATCCCAAAGGCATTGGTCTGTTGAACTGGTTTATGAACAACACAATGGGCGAAAATCCCGTAGTGAATGGTTACACTAAGGCTATGTGGACGGGTCAGTGTACCTATCAGTTGGCAAAAACTATGGAGGTTGCTGCTAAGGAACGTGCTCACGGTTTGGTAAATGCTGTTCCTGATACTGACATCTCTAAGTACGAACTGCTGAAGCTCTTCAACAAATATCTCCGTGGTGGACGTGTGCAGATTAATCCTGTTGAAGGCGTGAATGCAGATAAGAGCCTGAAACGCACCAACTGGGATTTCAACTACCGTATTCCCGATTATGAGCAAATGGTAGCAGAAATGGCAGAATGGATTTATAAACACAAGGAATTATATCCTCACTATAATCTGTAAGTAATATGAGAAAGTTAAAACTGATGACCATAGTGGGCACACGCCCCGAAATCATAAAGATGTCTGCTATTATTAAAAAGGCAGATAAGTATTTTGATCAGGTGTTGGTACACACTGGCCAGAACTATGATTACACGCTGAACGAGGTGTTCTTTAAAGACCTTGGCTTGCGTGAACCGGATTATTATCTTGGTGTTGTCGGTGACAACCTGGGACAGACTATGGGTAATGTAATCTCCAAGAGTTATGAATTGATGGCAGAGGTAAAACCTGATGCTGTCATTGTTCTTGGTGATACAAACTCATGCCTTTGCGTAATCTCTGCTAAACGTCTGAAGATTCCTATCTTCCACATGGAGGCCGGTAACCGCTGTAAGGATGAGAATCTTCCCGAAGAGGTGATCCGTCGTGTGGTGGATGTAACCAGTGATATTAATCTTTGCTATAGTGAACATGCTCGTCGTTATATCCTGGATACTGGCGTTAAGCCTGAGTATACTTATGTGGTTGGTTCACCTATGGCAGAGGTGCTGAAAGAGGTCCTTCCTCAGATTGAGGCCAGTACAGTACTTGAAGATCTTGGTTTGGAAGCTGGTAAGTATATCTTACTATCTGCCCATCGTGAGGAGAATATTGATATTGAGCAGAACTTCTTCTCTCTGATGAATGCTGTGAACACTATGGCAGAAACCTATAATATGCCTGTGCTTTATAGCTGCCATCCTCGAAGCCAGAAGATGATTGAGAAGAGAGGCTTCAAGTTCAATGAGAAGGTTATCCAGCACAAGCCTCTTGGATTTTTTGATTACAACAAGCTTCAGCAGAATGCTTTCTGTGTGGTGAGTGATAGCGGTACAGTTCCCGAGGAAGGCGCTTTCTTTGGATTCCCGGCTGTAAGTATCCGTACTTCGACTGAGCGTCCAGAGGCAATGGATAAGGGTGTGTTCACCATTGGTTCTATAACCTCTGAGCAAGTACTCCAGGCAGTTGATTTGGCTGTTTCTATGCATGCTAATGGTGATGATGCTTGCCCAGTTCCTGCATATACCGATGAGAATGTATCTACCAAGGTGATAAAGCTTATCCAGAGCTATGTAGGTATAGTTAATAAGATGATTTGGAAAAAATAATCATAAACAAACATTTCTGTTTATTGTTCTATTAAAATGTCATTCTCTTGTAAGTCAAATATGACGCCAAGGCGAATACTTTTCGGAGTGGTCATAATATTTTTATTGTTCTCTTTGCTGACAAGTTTTGAGATAACTAATTCTTTTGATGACAAATGGCCAGTAAAGGAATGGCATCTTGAAAAATGTAACAAGCAGGTATTATTTTTAGCTGATTCTTTGTTGAACTCTCCCAGTATAAGTATTGCATATAAAAAAATACTTCCACCTAGCGGCAACAAACATGACTATTTGTCAATGGGGCCTTATTGGTGGCCAAATCCTAATTCTAAAGATGGTCTTCCATATATAAACAGAGATGGATTGGTTAACCCAGAGGTTTATAATTACAATGATGATCATTTATATGAAGAAATGGTTAATGCTGTAAACATTCTAGCTAGAGCATATCATCAGACGGGAGACTATCGTTATTCTAAGCGTGCGGCTGAGTATATAGATGTTTTCTTTGTGAAAAGAAGGACAAGGATGAATCCTAATCTAAAATATGCGCAGTTTGTACCTGGTCGAAGAGAGGGAAGAGCAGAGGGAACAATAACTATTTCAGTACTAAATCCAGTTTTATTAGCATCGATTGGCGAGTTAGAGCATTCCCCAAATTGGCCTAAGAGTTTAAAAAGGAAGATTCATAAATGGATGAGGGATTTCTATCACTGGATAACAACTCACGAATATGGAGTAGAGGCAAGTCGAAGGCGAAATAATATTGGAACGTATTATTATTACCATATTCTTTCATTGTTAAAGTATATGGACGAGCCCGAAATTGCGGAGGCTGTTATCAAAGAATCTGTAATTCCGCTGATTAAAGAACAAATATCAAAAGATGGTGCACAACATTATGAATTAGAACGCACAAAATCTTTCCACTATTCATTAGATAATATGAAAGCCATCCTTGGAATTGCTGACTTATCAACTGAATTAGGCGTGGATTTGTGGGGTTATGAAGAAAATGGTCAGTGTTTCATAAAGAGTATGATAGATTTTTATGTTCCTTATGTGAAAGGTGAAAAACAATGGGAATGGGAGCAGATTATACCATTTTACTTTAGTGATTTAAACGTGGTCTTTACCAAGGCGGCCGATCATTATGGGGATACATATTCTAAATATCTTATTAAGTGAGGAGATTAGTAGCAATCATTTAGTGTTAAAGATTATTTTTATAGATGAAAATACTGTTAATTACAACAATGTATCCAAATCCCTTGAGGGAGAATACAAAGGTTTGTCACTATTTTGCAAAAGAATGGGTTTGTTTAGGACATGAAGTTAAAGTGGTACATTTTCGTTCCGTTTTCCCTCATATTTACAAACTGTTTATGTCTTTATTCCCAAAATTTGTTGAAAGGCATTTTGGTGATTACAAGGGATCTGATATGTATGATATTTCAGTGTTGGACTATGATATGGATGGCGTTCAAGTGCAGAGCTTGCCGATTTATAAGTTAATTCCGCATAGGCGCTATCCTAGTTCTTCCATTAAGAAGAGCATTGATTGTATTAGATCCTATTTGGAAAGAGATTCATTTGTCCCGGATGCGATTATTGGTCATTTTGCAAACCCCCAGATGGAAATAGTTTCTAAATTGGGCCGTATATATAAGAACGCAAAAACCTGTGTCGTACAACATACTGATAATCCTATTCAATTTAAAAAGAATTATCCTTTTTCCTATAAACGTATACTGAATTCTTTTGATTCAATAGGGTTCAGGTCTTTGCCTGTAAAAAATGCATTTGA
>Ga0247608_10003782_pt1 | contig 17405 bp, 14 predicted proteins | sample 176DNAGHGlowgp2_FD_193490 | JGI IMG/M metagenome (GOLD analysis project Ga0247608, IMG submission 193490) | Sheep rumen microbial communities from Palmerston North, Manawatu-Wanganui, New Zealand - 1766 DNA GHGlow gp2 | ecosystem: Host-associated > Mammals > Digestive system > Stomach > Rumen ... | reverse complement strand
CAAGTATTGACAATAAGCGCATATATCCTGAATAACCATCCATATTGTAATCTATATCATTATAGTACTTAAATAGAAGTTTTGTAAAAGCTCTAGACTCTCCATGATCGAATATTGTAAATTTCGAAGATCTATTATATATCCATTCATCAATAACCATTTCAGAAGAAATAGATGGTGTTCTTAAATAATATGAAAAGTAATTGTCATTATTCCTAAATTCATTCTTATTAATTTTACTGATTATTCTTGTATCAATCGTATGATATAACTTTTGCATTAGACAACTAACGCAGAAGATTTCTTTAGAAAATTCATCATTCATCTTTTAAAAGCTGATATAGCCATATAAGCTAATGTACCAATAACAATTAGCGGTGCGCAAATATACACCAACACAAAGACCAGAATAATTTGCCAAATTTCAAGTTCGCTCCATCCTATCTTAGAGAAGATTAAGATACAAGCGATAATAGCACAAATTGTCCAAAATGAAGGTATCATTTAAGATAGTTCTCCTTAGCAGTTAATGAAGTAAACGATAATAGCAATAATTGCAAACAGAGCTATAGTTCCGATGCATCCGCCGTTTTCATTTGTATGTTTTTCCATCTGTTATCCTCGTTTAAATTTAAATGAAGGTTAAACTTCATTAATTAATATATGACTTTATTGCGGACTATATATTGAAAATCAAAGGATGTATTATGTTTCAAGATAGAATTGAAGAAAAATTTATCCCTTTAGAATCTGCTATTGAAAGTGGGTTATTTGCCTTAGAAGCAGGAGAAGTTCCTGCTCCTCAAGCTAGTGCAAGTGGAATTAAAGAAGTTAGTGTAAGAATTGCAGATGCACTTAAAGCTACATGGACTAAAGTTATTGAAGCTGCAAAGAAAATGGCTCCGTATGTTAAAGAATTCATGAAGAACCATTTTGAAAATTTCGGTAAGCGCATTGATGGCATGACTGCTAATGCAAAGACTTACATTCAGAATAATGCTCAAAAGATTTCTCAATTAGATAATGCCTTTCAAAATTTCACAATGGCTGTAGACCAGAATGTACTAAAGCTTAAGTCTAATGGCATTGACATTAGTGCTATTTCTACAAGCGTTATTACAAATTACTTTGAACCTAAAATGGCATTAGCTCATAATCCTACTAATACAAGTAAGATTATAGAAGGTAATTATCAGACTGTATTTGATAAAGCTGCTTATCCTACTGGCAAGCCAGATCCAAAGGCTGAAAAGGTATCTGCTGAAATTACAAGATCTGAATGGGCTGAAGCTCGTGCTATCTATGGTAATGATGAAGTAAAGCGTATATTTGAAAAGGTACAAAGACCAGTAGAAACTTTCCAAAGAAAGTTAAATAATGAATTAACTGGTTCTACTACTAAACTAGGCATGATGCTTTCTAAATGTACGGGTACTCAGGTTACAAGTAATGATAAAGCTGAATTAAATAAGACTGGTACAGATACAAAAAAATTAACACAGCTTATTAAAGAATCTATGCAGTTTAGTGGTAGCCTTTCTAATCTTATGATGCTAAAATATAGATGGGCTGAAAGTGTTATTAAGACTGGCGTGGCTAATCTTGGCGGTGAAGATACTGAAGAGACTACGACTGAAACCAAGAATGGTACTCAAACTACCACTACGACAACTAAGACTACTACAGTTTCGAGTGGAACATAGAAAAAAAAAAGAACCCGTGATTGCTCACGGGTTCCCAGGAGGATCCACATCTTCCCAGAATTTCTACTTAGCGCGGAATTCTTTGACCTTAGTTACCAATTCCTTGGTAGTGAGCCCCAAAGCCTTTGCATCTTGCCTGCGGACAATGATAGCGCCAATAATAACGCCCCATTCCAATCCAGTAACCAATGCCTGACCTTCAGTGCTGGCCAAGAATTTACCAGCCTTAGAGAGAGCGAGTTTAGACTTATTGATAAAGAGTTCTACTTTCTTATTCATAAGATGCTCCTTGCATGATACGTAGTCCTTACCACTGGACAGAATCGATAAGACGGAATTGTCTTTATCGTGTATCACGTCAACATATAATATATCAAGGATCTTAGAAATTTTACGGTAAAAAAAAAGATACTAGCCGAAGCTAGTATCTTTTTATTCAACAGTCTTAGCAATCTGTCGCTTAATAGTATTCTTGCGAGTATCAAAATTATACTTAAGCTTGCTAATTCCAATTTCAAAGATATCATACACAGGATATATCTTATTCTCGTCTTTACAACGAATTCTTCCTATCAACTGTGTAAGCAGGATATCTGACGTGTTTGATGTACATAGAATCATAGCATCTATCGAAGAGTCAATAGCGGAATTCAAACCCTTTTCGGTAGATAATACTATAGGTTTCTTTAGCTCTTCAGATCTAACCTTTGGACGAATCATAGTCGTAAAGTTACCGACTTCATACTTTCCCTGATAATAATCGTATATGTCTTCTTTAAGGTTAGAAATTAATTCCAATGTACCGAGAATAATTGCTATATGAGCTTCAGGATTTTCAGTCATAATCTCATCAATAGCATTCAAAATTCCTAGCTTCAAAGACTCATAGGCAGTCTTATTATTCATAACATAATCAGAATATGAAGCTAGTTTTACGCCCTTCTCAATAGTAAACTTTGTCTTCCATTTCTTGTCAATATCATCGGTCTTAAACGGTCGAGGGCGATAAGTTATAAACTTTTTAGTTTCTACGAAATTATTATTTGCAAATGATGCAAAGACAGGGATAATCTTGTAGAATAACTTCTTCTCACTTCTATCAGTCTTTCCAAGAGTAGCTGTAAGATAAAGTGTAAATTTTACCTTGGTATACATTGCAATCATAAATGCAGATAGCATTTCTAGATGAGCTTCGTCAATGATATTTAAGCCTATTCCTAAAGCCTTATAAATCTCATCTATTCGCTTTTCGCCATCTGGTTTAGCTGCAATATTTGTAAATGTACGATGTACAGTAATGAATATCTTGTATTTATCTGCATTTTCAATAGCCTTTTCAACTGGATGACCATCGCCAATAACACAGATTTCTTCTGGCTTAATATCAGTGAATTTTAAAATATCCTTCATCCAAGGAGTTTCTATCATTGTAAGCTTATGTACAAAGATATTGGTTTTAACTCCAAGTCTAGCCAGAGCCATAATTGCAAGATATGTTTTTCCTTCGCCAACTGGTAGATTTAAGATCTTTATAGATTGATCAAAGTATTTACTACCATTTGGAAACATATAGTCTAATGCAGAATATTGAATTTCACTTCTTGGACTTGCATTGACTGATACAGCTATTCTCTTAGGATTAATAGAATCCGAAATATAGACAGGCGCAGCACTATGCAAGGCTTCAGTTAATTCATTCACTACTTGTTTACTTACAAACCTTGGAATAGATACTGCATTATGCCCATCTATAGTTCTATTTACCATTCCTCGCCACAAAGGACAAGGATATGCAGCATAATCATCATAGACCGTTAGAAGTTTACTAAGTCTGTTTAGGACTATAGCTGTCGGATCTAAAATGTCTATTCTATTATTCCTTAAGATAATCTTTGATTGGAGGAATGGTTGAGTCATGCTACTTACCTTTATTAGATTCAGAAGCCGTAGTCATTTCCTTCGGATACTCTTTACGAGCATCATAGAATTCATTTGCTACTTGCATTTCTTCATCTTCTTTCTTCTTTTCTTTATTTGAATTTGCCATATTATTTTTTCCTTTAGTCATTTTTTCAAGTCTTAGCTTTTGAATAATCTTCCTACAAAGATAAATGGGATATGACATATCTAAAACATGATGTTTTATAGCGTTCATATCATTTTTTCTTCTTAGGTTTAGCTGGCTTAGGTCTTGGCTCTGGCTCTTCATCTTCTTCAGATTCATCATTAAATGCGCTTTTAATTACATCTGCAAGCGCACCAAAAGCTTCTTTAAAGATATAACCGCCAACTTCTTTGCCAAGATCTTCAGCGCGATCTTCAATTTGTTTTCTTCTAGCCATAGTTTTCCTTAAACGAAAAGTCGGTCAAATACACCAACCTTACGTTTCTTGTAAGTTTTAGGGTTGTTTAACTGCTTCTTAAGCTGTTCAAAGCTCAAAGCTGTAGACAAGTTAGGCTTCTGTATAATAGCCTGAGATACGCTCTTAACTTCAAGATCTATTTCATGATCAGGATCACTAAATTCAGGTCTAGTTTCAGTATTAGCATCAAACACAAGGTTCGATAGAATTACTTCTGCATGTACGGACATAAGGTTAATTTTTGTTTCATCGAGTTTGTCAATGAAAGATCCAAATATTCCGCAAATGTCATTTCCAAATCCATCGTGGTCTGACTTGCTAATAAGTTCTGTAAGACTATTTAGAGCTGCATTGAGTTCTATGTTTTTAGTCTTGATTTTAAAGCATGGTTCATTTTGTTCTGGTTCAAACTTAATCGTTTGAGATTCATGAGCATACTTCTTAATCTGCGGTTCCATAAGGAAAAGTTTCTTCGGAGAGATAATATCTAAACTTCTACCCTTGTTTACCACATGAATGTGCTTAACATAAAGATCGCCTTCATCATCTTCAATAATGTCATTAACTTCAAAGGATATCTTAGAAGTTTCAAGACACGGCATAATGCAATCTTTATCTACTTTAAATACGGCATCAAAGTCTTCACCCCAATCAATCTTAGGAGTTCTTGCACTTAATAGATGCTTTGCACTCAACAATCGCTGAGTTAACGGGTTGGTAAGGAGCAATACAGCTACCATACCTACATGATATCCTTCTACGATATTGGAAAGTTTACCATAACATCTCTTACAGATACCAGTTTTACAGTTACAAGTTATAGGAGAATAGATATCTATTTGCTTTCCTACAAGTTCCGCTTCATCGGATGGTTCAATAATATGACCATTTTCCATGACTCTGCCTATAAGTCTCTTAAACGTATCCTTAGACTTAACTTCAATAGGCATTGTATACTTTGTGTCGCAGTATTCTTCATTAGACAATACAGAATCTAGACACAGAAGTGAAAGTTGTTTGGTAAGATAACCACTTTGCTTAACTTGGTTGTGCGAAATAATCAAAGCCTTTCTTGCACCGATTGCACAAGAATACAAATCCTGTCTATTTCTCAATCCACGAATAAAGGATGTATTAATAGGTTCAGGAATAATCGCACCTTCAAGGTCTGGTTTAAGTCCAATCGTAATAATAGACTGACCAAGCTGTCTTGTACTAACAGCGTTTCCACGAATAAGTTCTCTATATACTGACGGAGTTTCAGATAGGAACTTCATAGCTGCATCGATCTTAGAATTTACCAAGACTTCAATTTCATTAAAATCCAAGCCTTCAGGAATTTCGAAATGCAGCAAATCATCAAATTCTTTATGTTCTTTAGCCATTCTGCCTAATTCATATAGATTCACGGTTGAACCATGAATATAGACAATTCTAGCCATATCATCAGTAAGCTTAGTGATGCTATCAGCAACACCTTGTTTCAGTGTTCCAATATCACTATTCTTTTCTTCATAAATTCTACTGATGTTATCGATATACGCATTTAGATCAGTTGATTCCCTAGATTCAAAGAAGTAGGTAAGCTGAATCTTAATTCCGGCATTTTCCAAAATGCGTAAGAAGTATCCTGATACAAGCATTTGTCCTAAGGTAAATTGCTTAGAATGTTTACCTTGATGAACAGTGCAAATTTCATCTTTGCGTTTCGAGAAATCTCCGGGATTGAGAAGATATTTCCTTAGATTCTCTAGATATTTTGCGATAGTATCTTCAGTCAAAGCACTATCATTGAGTTTATCTAGCCACAGTTCATTAATCACTATGAGAGTCTCCTATTGGATACTTTTATTATCATAATCATGTAATAGTTCAAATTATAGGATTTACTACTTTTCTCTAGTAGTAATATCCGTAATCCTCATCATCTTCATTATGGTCATAAATGAAACATAAAGTCTTACCATGAGTAGGACTTGCCTTAATATAAGCTACCATCGTTACGAAATATATATCATCTTTTACTATAGGAATTGCCACGCGATCGTACTCATTCAAATTATTAATATATTTATCTATTCCTCTAACAATTGCTACTGCGCCTTGTCCAAGCATGCTAAGATTATATTTATAATTTTCCTTAAGAAATTCTTTAAATTCATTATATTTTTCTTCAGTACGATTGATATATATTTCTCCATCAACTTCATTTACAAATATATCTAATTTTCTTTCTTCATCTTTAAATTTATAATCAGATGATACTGAGAAGCTACTAAACGGTGCTCTATCCCAGAGAATATATATTGCATCTTCATATACACTCTCAAATTCATCTAAGTGCATCTGCGTAAAATATGTATCATTTCCACGGATAAGGTCTAACTTTATCTTTTGACCTTCGAGATTTTTCTGTTTAGATTCACTGCCACATATTTTAGCATCATCCGTAGAGAGTCTAGTAATTTTACCAATGAATAATGCTTTTAATTCGTCTAAACTGAAATTTTCAAGCATAGCATCATAAATAGCTTCATCTGCTTGTACTTCGTGTTCATAATCTTGGTAATATATCATTTCTAGTCCATTTCTAGAATTTCCTGATGGATCCCAATATCTTAAATTTTCTAATTCATCTTTTGACAGGCTCGGAGTATAATCCCAGTATGCCCCATATGTAGATTCAAAGTTAGATTTCAATGTTGCAACGTCAATATTGTCTTTAATAAATTTGACGTTCTTATATTCTTTTTCTATTTCTTTCTTTGATAATATAGAATAATTGCTATATTCGTGCATATTATCTCCTTTCTTGAAATATGCAATTTATAATATAAAAAATAAAGATAGAGCAAACGCTCTATCTTTTTGGTTAATCCAGCTTCTTTACAAATCTAAACTGGCCGCAATCATAAATCCTTCGATAACCTCTTTCAGTCATTATTTTTTCTTCGGTCTTATTCTTATCGAAACCTTTTTTAACTAGACGAGCCTTCTGGTATGTAATCCTATTTTCACGTTTCATCATATCTGGATGAACGTAATAATACGAAGGAGGTGTAGTTTTATCTAAATTAAATCCAAGTTTATAATATAAATTCCCATCACTCCAACGTCTATCGGCATATGATATAATTTCTTTTATGTCTCTAGTCCTATTTTTTATAAAAAAAGTTAATAGTTTACTAGCTCCGCCTATAACTCTAGTTCCCTTAAGATTACAGAAGCGTAAAAGTTCTATTTCATCAGGTTTAAAACGGCTTTTTCCAAGAGTCATTAGAGATACTATTTCATCTTTATATTTTAATGCCAAATTATAAATAGCATTACACGAACCTTGAATATGATTGGAATTTAAAAAATTTCTAGCTTCTATATTTGAAATTTCTACTACTTGGCAGTTTCTAGCATATATATTTTCAATATTTAATTTTCCTAATATGCTTGCAAGCCTATATGCTACAATAGGCTCTTTCTTCAAAAGTTCATCAGAATATATAGCTATATATCTTAAACCTTCAGCGGTAGCTCTTCTAAGCTTATATAGAAATACATTTTTATTTATATACGAATAATTTACAATATCTATTATATCTATTAGTATTTTATTATCTGGTAAATATAAGGAATATATCTCATTTTCAAACTTGAAATGTGATTTAATATTAGATATCTTTAATTCGTTTACTATAAAATTGATTAATCTTTTCTTAGCGTTATTTATAGCTTGCATATATTTTATAGTCTCTACATCTTTTATTTTTTGCAGCATGCTATCTATATCAGATTTTGTTACTAAGATAACATTATTATCATGCAAGCATTTATTTTTTGCTTTAACTTTTTCAATATTATCTTTAGCACTTGGCTTAAGATTTCCTTCTTCATCTAGTAAATGACTTCCTTTAACCTCATAGTATTTACCTTCTAAATAAAAGTCTGGATAGTACCTATATTCTTTATCATCAACATGATATATAAAGTACTCATTTTTATTTCTTCTAATATCATCATTTAAAATATCGTGATGATACTTATAAAAAATTACTTCCCAAGTAGAATCAAACGATTGATCATCATATATATAATTGTACTTTCTTGGTGGATGTTCTTCTCCATAATTTTGAATTAATGTTATACGACGTTTAGATTTAGTTTCAGGGTTATTTTGTGCGGCTGTAAGTTTTATTCTAATTTCTGAGGCTTGCGATGGGTATGGTACTCCATATTTTTCCATAGATTTAAGTTTATAAGTATCTGCCTTAAGAATCTTAGATTCTGAAACTTTTTTAGATATATCTAAATTATGCATTACATGATCTACGCCATACTTTTCTTTGACGGTATTTTGTATTTTTTCTCTAATTTCAGGTACAGCCGCTATATGCTCGTTTCCATATTTCTCTAGATGTGTGTTATGTAACTTATCTTGTATTTCTTTGAGTTTAAATACATTATCCACGCCATACTTATTTATTATGGTATCTTTAGCTCTTTCTTTAATCACTTTTGAATTAAAAGCGCTTGTAGTTCCATATTCCTTTAACATCGTTGCATCAGACTTAGCTTTTACATTGGCATCCTTAAAAGATATATTTCCGCCATATTTATCATTTACAGTTTTCATCATCTTATGCTTGACTGTATCATTTTGCATAGGATGACCTCCATATTTATTCTTAAAAGTCTGTTCAGTAGCAATTTTTGCGTTTTCAATGGCTTCGGGATTCGTCTTTAAGTATTCCATCGAGCATTTATTACAGCAGAATGGTCTATATCCTACATTCATATTTAAAAAGCTGGTAGGTTTCCCACATTGTTTACAGTCATGCTTCCATTCGGTTGCCATGTACTTATCATAATAGTCTTTTGTGGGTATTTTATGAGCTTTAATAATATGGCAACCCAATACCCTTAAATCTTTATATTCTTTTCCACAAATTTTACAAGTAATCATTCTGAATCTCCATTAATATAGTTTAATCAATAAAAGTATATACTTCATTGATTAATATAAAAAATAAAGATAGAGCTGATATTGCTCTATCTTTATAGGAGAAATTAAGCTTCTGCTTCGTTGCCCACGTTTTCCGTTTGGAGAACTTGGATTGAACTGAAGCTACTCAATACGCTGGCAGCATAGTCAAGCACACCTGCTCCAAACCAACGGTCTGCAGCAAAGCTTTGCTCAACTTGAACAGCTTCTTGAGTTCCTTGAGAATAATTTAAATGGTTTCTCTGAATTTTTAATGGCATTACATTCGTATAATAAGTCGCATCTTCAATATCGAGCGAGATATCACGAGCCTGAGTGCCAACCTTACCAGCAGACGGCTTTAAAACAACATAAAGCAATTCACCAGTATGGTTACGAGCAGAATAGTCAACACCATGTTCAGCACAATATGGAGCATAACCAGAGTGAGGGTCACGAATAGACGATACCCAATAGTTATAAGCGCTAGTCACCGGGGAGCCGGAGAATTCATTGTGCGACATCGTGAAGCCAGTACCCTTAGAACCCATAATGCCAGCAAACTGAGATTCATTAGAGGTGAAACCTACCTGTACAGACACAGGAGAGATTTCAATATCATCATTACCTTGGAATGACTTAAGATTCTTTTCAGTAATCCCAGCAAACCAAGGGAACTTAGCTCTAAACCAATCAGGGAGAACAATCCACTTAATAAAAGCAAAGCCATTAACAAGCGGATCCATAGGGAGGGTCTTAGTATTAAAAGAACCCGTATAGAAAGTACCAGTATCTACGTTTTCGGTATTAGCTACAGCGAAAGTCTGCCCGGAAGCTGCCACACGAGTAAGACCGAAAAGAGTACCTTTTCCTAAAGATGTAGGCATAAATTTTCCTTTGTGAAAAGTTAAAGAAGAGGATAGGATCAGGATTTCTCACAATCCTATCCCCAAGTTCCGTTCAGATTAGCTAGCTCTATTCACGACAAATTCGAACACAAAGCGTTCCATAATGTCAGTGAATGCTAAATCAACCTTAATTCTGCAGATCTTCTGCTGTCTATCATATGCAGAAGCGGAGACAATCGGGCTGATATACTCATAACCACCTGCAAGCACCTTGTTGTTAGCAATAGTGTTAAGGGCTTCCTGTAGGTGACCACGAATGTCATCTGTAGAGAATTCCATACGGTAATTTCTAGCAGTCTGTTCCATCTGTCTCTTAAGCTTCAAGAGAGAACGAACTGCATGAATATTAGACAACGGAGAAGTAATCTTCTGAGAAGTATTTTCCGTAGCGAATATAGTCGCCTGAGTGTCTTGTTCAATGTAGTTAATCTGATTCTTATACAGTTCAGTCTTTTCAGGTTCAGTCGGAAGCCAAGATACATCACGGAAGCCCGCAATTGTACCACGACGAGGACCAACGAAGTTATAGATTTCTGTATAAGCAGCATCGTTCTGAGGAATCTTAGTTGCAAGGAAGAAAGTCGGCGTAACACGCACTGGCTTACCTGTCCATTCATCATTGATTCCGAGCGTCTGAGAGAAGATAGACGTAAAGTATGTATTATACTGCATCTGATCTTTACGCTTAGATACAGCCTGAGAAGCATTAGCGCAATCATGGTTCATATCAAGAATGGTGATGCAATCACCTCTTGTCATAGAAGCAAGATCACTCATGGCATCCTTAACTGCAATATCATAGTTAGCATCCATCATAATATCAAACACACAGGTCTGAGTATTAGTGACGAGAGGATCAGTAGTACCATTATAAGCGCGAGTAAGAGCCTGAGTCAAGGTAGCAGTCGTAACTGTTTCATCCGTGTCAGGATCAATCGTTTCATAGCCCCATCCGTGACCTCTTGTACCACCAGCGAGATAGAACACAGCGTTCGTATCAACGGTCTGATAATAGAATTCAGAAACGAAAGGATCATTATAAGCAACTTCACCAGTGCTATCATTTAAAGTAGTATCAAGATGGCAGAGCTGGCTGTCATAACCGATTGCAGACATAAGGTCTGTATATGCATATTCTGCAAATTCAGAATTCTTATAATCTTCACCAAATGTAGCAGCATTAAGTTCATCAAGCGTAATCTGGTTAAAGATATACTTAATCACCTTGTCCGTAGGCGGAACGATTTCGTTACCATCTTCATCCTTAATCGTATTGCCTTCACCATCAGTAACCTTGAGCTTCGTATCAATGAAGTTCTGGAGGTTATCATAGTTAGCAACGCAAGTGAGGTAAGAAGAATAACGGTTCACCACGTCTTCAATGAACAAGCTTTCCTTAGTGCCAGAAATAGCATCAGGATCAAGAGCCACATCGAACGATTCACGTACGATTTCAGAGGAATTACTCTTTTCAATGACGGAAAGTGTAAACATACTCCAGTCAGGATATGTATTATCGTATGCATTTTCGTAAGTGATAGACACTGCAAGCTTATTATACCACGGACCAGAACCCTTCGGCAAGAATCTTGCAAATTCCACGAAACGGGTACTAGACAAGCGCATATCAGCATCATCAATGCTATTAATAACTAAACGGTTTTCATCTACAAAATAACCACGCTTGAAATCAGCAGGAGCCTTTCCTTCGTGAGAAATATTATCATCTGCACGATTAGTAAAGGTTGTAGAGCAGAAACCAATAGCTCTATAAGTATTTTCGATGTAATCGCTATTCGGAACAAATCCCGAATCTTCATACGTCATGATATAGTTTTGCTTATGCGTATATTCACTGATGGATGCAGACTTTAAGGAAACAACACCAGTTAAATCATCAAGTGTAATCAATGTAGCTGCATTAGCAGTAGCATAGAAACTAACCTTGATAGAAAGGCTATATGAATTTCCAACAGTTGAAACATTCACAGACGGAATAATATTCCATACAGGAACACCATAATTTTCAGTATAACCATTTACAAGTGGAATCTGGGCATCCTTAGTATCAATATTCAAAAGAATCTTTGCAATAACTTCAGGAACTTCAATACCCGGTACAGTAAATACGGCTTCGGTATTAAGATTACCAGATGTGTTATATAGACCAATATTCTGAAGATCTTTATTAGTAGAAGTAGCTGCAAAACCCTTAGTTTCGGCATCGACATAATCGCCAGAAATATTTCTCAAGCGAACATCAGCAAAAATATCAGTAGCACTAAGCGAAGCAGTTAAGAGCTTATATCCTTCATGTTCGGAATCTTCACCTTCAAACTTAAACAACGGAGCAAGGTAGCTAAGAGCCTTGATAGAGTTGACAAGGTCAGTATTAGATCCAGCCTGAATAGTATAAGCGATTGTGGCAGTCTGGTTAAAAATAGTTTCAGTATTTTCAACCATAGAATCAAGGACAGTTTCAGCAGTAATTTCACCGCTTCCAACTACTTCACTACGATTTTCAGCCTTAGTCGTATTAAAGATTTCCATGGCATCATTAGTCATATAGAACCCATAAACAGGTTCACCAGACAACGCATAGTTGACATTGAAAGTCTTTACGCGTTCATAGATACCAGTAGACGGAATATCTCTGTCAAGATCGATTTCACGAATCTTAGCATAAGATGGAGCTTTATAATTAAACCAGCGGATATAATTCATAGACATGGCAAACTGATTAGAACTTTCGCCAGTATATTTCTTAATATCATCGCTCTTAACAGGTGTACCATCTTCATAGAAGACTTCATAGCAATTTTGCCATTCAGCTTCAGAAGACATGACCGTCAGCTTAACATTCGTATTCTTTAATGGCTGACCGCCTCTACAAGTAGAGAATGCAACTAAAGCATCATCATAGAGACGTTCATAGCACGGACCATAAAGATCAGGATTATTATTCGACAGGGTTTCTAGAGCTGCCAAATCTTCTATACCAATTGCAATAGTACCTGCAACAATCTGCTGATTAGGAACGTCAGTACCAATCAAGCTGCCAGTATCACTTGAAATATCACCAATATTAGTCGGCACAAATGTTACGTTAATGTCATCTGCGGCATCCTTATAAGTCATAACATAGCCAGTAGATGCATCCTTAGTAATTTCGTATGTAGCCTTTAAAGACTTAGGCACACTAAGAATATTAGGATCAGTGCTTACAGTAGTCTGAGGAACACCCTCTAAGAACAGGGTTTCAAAATTATCAGTAGCTGTTAGCACGTAATTAATGGTGAAAATACCATTATTATCAGTATTGACGCTATAAGATATCACTGAAGCACAGTTGCCTACCTGAACCTTAAATGCTTCAAAGCTAGTAGACGCAAATAGCGTTTCAATTCCAGAAGTACTGGAATGATTTTCAGGAGTCTGTCTTAATACTCCAGCTTCAGAAGTTGTATTAAAATCTTCGATGCGCATATAGATATAAGAGCCAATATTATACTTGTTATATCTATATTCTTCACGCAAATGCTTAATAGCACCTTCAACAAGAAGGTTATCAGCATAGCTCATACCGAAGTGAACGGTAACTTCTTTCTTAATAGCCAAAGCCTTTAGAGCGTTATCATCGTTATCATCCATATAACCATTACCACGGTTATAAAGGCTGATAGCATCCTTAGTCAATGTACCAAGTTTGCTTTCAACGTTGATAATCTTGCCATCAACAACTTTACCTGCATAGAACTTTTCAACAGGAATAGTTTTTCCAGTAGCCAGCCCACGAGCATACTTACGAGCTTCATCATCGGCAGCGATGTCAATGTTCCAAAGCTTAATTTGATCGGCTGTCAATTCAAGATTCTTATACTCTTCTTCGTAGTTAGTATAAGTTTCAGAATCGTTGTAACCAATACCAAGAGACAACGAAGCGAATGTTTCATCATCCGGCACAACCCTGATCACCCATAAGCCACCACCAGCACGAAGCCAGTTCATAGCATTCATTCCTGCCTGACCCCACTTCGCAAAGTTAGGTTCACCAAGAGTGAAGATAAATTGGGATGCGCTAGAAATATACATAGCCTCATTAGGCGCACCCTTCTCAGCTTCCAAAGCGACGAACATGTTGTTTAGACCAGCAGCGGTCAATACAACACTGGATGTATCGATAATCTTGGAAGTTACAGAAGGATGGAGATATTTAGGTTCAGTACTCATATATTTCATCCTTGTAAGTTAAATTTAATAGCGAACATCGCTACGTAATAGAATATCTAATGATTAGTTGAAGGCGTATTAAACAAAAGTATAAACATTATTAATTTGTCTATTTGCACTTGTAATTTCGATAACATTAATTCAAAAGGGTAAGCACAGCTTACCCATTGAAATTAATAATACAACATCTCTTCAGTCGGAGGAATCTTATTCTTCTTTCCAAGTTTAGAAATGGTAATTGAAGATGCTAATGCAGAATTAATATCTTCAAATGCAATAGCAGAGAATACTGACGTAGCTTTAGGAATATCACCAATCTTAATAGTAGCATATCCATTTTCATTACCAGTCTTTCCGGCAATAAATCTATATGACGTATTAAGATCATGTTTATCTCTAGCCAGTTCAGACATGGTCATTTCAGAAATAAAGTCAGGAATACCTAAACTAGCTTTATTAAATTCCATACATTCATTAATTAGAGATGGTAGTGTAGAATATTTAATATCCTGTGGAAGCTTACCATTAATCAAAAAATTAACGAACTTGTTCAATTCATCAGTAGAAGCCACATGCATAGAAGAATTAATAAATATATCTTCATTATATACTGTATATACTGCAAATTCTTCAGGTTCTTCATCAGGATTGAATGATCTAATAGCCTTAGACACTTCAGAATATTTAAATCCTAAGCTAATAGGAATATTTAATTCATATACTTCTGGTTTAGAATTTTCTGTGGGATAAATTTCCAAGTAGACAAATCCCATAGAATAAATTGTATCACCATTTTCAGAGGCTAAGTTCTTATCAAAATAATATGACCTGATATAAGTACAAATCTTATATGCGTCGCATATATATTCATTATTTACAAGTTTAATTCCGTTCATAATTATACCCTTTACAATACGAAGTTGATATATGGTAAGCCGTGAAGCTTACCATATATCTATAACTTAGATTTCAGGATGATTTGCGATTTCGCTAAGTACTGTTTCATTAAAGGACTGAATAGCAGGAATGATATGCTTCATGCAATTGAAGGATACTTCATCGTCCTTATAGAGTTCTTCACCGCCGTGCTTAAAGAACAATCCGACGAGGTTACAATTAATAGCAATCTGCTTAACATATCTTGCGCGAGTTGTCCATCCATCCTTAGCAACAATAGCATCAAGAGCCAAGACAAGATGTCTCCAAAGATTCTTTGTTAAATTCGGAATAAGTTCAATATTCTTCAAAGAACGAATATCTGGGAATTTTTCTGCACTCTTTGCAAACTTCTTGCTAAGACGTTCAAAAGCTCCATCCTTAACCTTAGAACCCTTCTTAGCATTTGCAGAGCTAAAGTATGCATTATTCTTACGATACTTTACAAGACCTTCATCAACATAGATCTTCTTAATAGCTTCAAGTTCAAAAGCATCCTTAAGCATCGAAACAATGTCTGCATTTTCCTTCGGAACATTTCCTTCTTGCATAGCCTGAAGTGTAAGATTAGAATCATCATACATTGCAGAAAATACTTTAAAGACATCCTTAAATGTATGCTTTTCCAACACTTCCTGAGATTTCTTCATATATTCTTCAGGATCATCACAATCAATTTCTTGAAGTTCCTTATTCATAGCTTCAACTTCAGGAGAAACTTCTTCTGGTTCTTCCTTTACTACTTCAGCATCAACTGCCTTAGCTGTATCGAGCTTATATTTTTCAATATCAATGACATTGCTGCCATTAGATACAACTTCAGGTTCAACTACTTTATTTTCATTGTTGGTGGGAGAATTCATAATTATCCTTGTTTGGCATAGGTTTTAAACAGTTTAGATCTAATTTCCATGATAATCATCGATAATACTGCATTTGAATTATCAGTATCCGAAAGAAGATTACCAAAATATCTTGAAGATAATTCTTGTAGAGATAATAGCTCAAGATTTTCTAGAATAACGGCATTGTGCCAAAGGTCTTCTAGATTCTTTGTAATTTCTGTAATTGGATCATCAATTTCATATTTACCATGAATGATTTCTGAAATTACAATTTCCATCTTATCAAGAATCAAAGCTACACCCGGATTCTTTAGCTTCTTACGTTCAGTCTTAAGCGATAAATCTTTACGGTCGCCAGTCGGCTTCAAATCCGAAATAATATCATTCAAATTATCTTCAATAATATTATAGATATAATTACAAATATTTTCATATCTATATACTACAAAGAATTCATAGAGTGCTTGAAGAAGTTCGCGACCTTCAGTGTATAGTAAGTCTTCAGATAGATTGAACGCAGTGCTATTTGGATCAATTCCCATATAATTCTTAAAGTCTGCAAACATCTGCTGCATACTTTGAGTAATAAAGAGATTAATAGCATTAGCTTCTTCAAATCTACTTTCTTCTTGAGCTTTCTGCTTTAGAATAGACAGCTGAGATAAAACTGATGAAAGCTTATCATCTGCCGTACCATAAGAGATTTTATCAAGATTAGCCAATTGTTCCTGAAGAGCAGAATATTCAACTTGAATATCAGCATTAACTGCAAAGATAGGATTAATCAGCTGGCTTGATACTCTCTCCTCAAATTCGTCATATGTTTCATTAAGTTTAGCTTTCATAGTTTACCTATTTAAATTAAAGATACTTCTAGCTTTATTTATAGACATAGATTTTGATACTTGAGCAGCATCAATTCTAGTTATACTGGATCTAGAAGCACGCACAACAATTTTTGTAGGATCGTCTTCTTCATCCTTCACTAAATTGTTTTTATGAATGTATATTCTATTTCTGAAGCTAGAATACGTAGAACATGACATAGCATAACGCCCAATCAAAAAAGAAAAGACGTTATCGTCATGGCATCCATCAGCATGTTCAATCTTACCAGTATTCTTTCGTTCCATAGTCTTAAGTTCTTTATTAATATTTGGTAAGACTATGTCTTCTGGGTGTTCATTAACTATTCTAAATAGAATATCAATCATCACATCACGACTCTTCGGAGTCGTATCAATTCCATAAACGCGTTGTTTATTATCGCTAAGAGCCTTAAATCCTTCACCCGGTTTTGTCTTAGATTTATCTTCATAGAATAGCCGCATTCGAGTAGAAGGCTTCTTAGCAAGTTTTTGAATTATAGCAAGACCATAAGAGTTTCTTTCTATAACGATACATGAGTTAACAAATACCTTTGTAGCTACATGGTCAATAAAATC
>Ga0247608_10003780_pt1 | contig 17409 bp, 30 predicted proteins | sample 176DNAGHGlowgp2_FD_193490 | JGI IMG/M metagenome (GOLD analysis project Ga0247608, IMG submission 193490) | Sheep rumen microbial communities from Palmerston North, Manawatu-Wanganui, New Zealand - 1766 DNA GHGlow gp2 | ecosystem: Host-associated > Mammals > Digestive system > Stomach > Rumen ... | reverse complement strand
ATCTCTTCCAAAATTCTCTCCTCTAGTTTCTCTACTGTATCAAACCATTCACCATTCCAGAATCCATTCTCATTGTAGAATATCACACTACCAGCTGGCCAACTCACATTACTGTCACTCCTATATCCACATACACTAATGAACTCCGTATCACCAATCCTATATCCTAAGTCAATATCAATATCAATATCATTATATAGTGTCAACCCATATTTCTTTCCTATTTCTCTATATTCCTGAAATTTCATTTCTCTACCTTCTTTAACAGTTTTATAAGTCCAGATTTTTTTTCAACCATGCCTTTTCCACTTTTTATAGAGCTTCAACATACATTCCTGAAATACCAAATCTCATTTCAGCAGTCAGAATTTTTTTCAATATGACCATTTTCTTACTTTTCATATTCTCCCATAGAATAGAATGATATTTCAAAGACTCATTTTCTTATATAATATATTTTAGAACTTTTCTGAATATATGTCAATAGGTTCCTGGAAAAATGTATTATAGAATGACACTTGCAATAGAGAAACTCTATGGTTTTTCTGAAAAATATTATAAAAAATACCTTGATTAAAAGAGAGACCCTGAAAAATTTTGTTTTATTTTAGAACCTTTAAAAGAGAGACCCTGAAAAATTTTCATAAACACCATAGCATTTTTCAAATGCCATACCACCACCATATGTACCTTAATACAAATTTCTGGACTTTTTCTGACCAATTGCAGCAAAGATTATGACCAGAAATGGCACATTTTGGTGTCAAATCTGGCAACCATATAATGACATATTATAGGTCATATAATATGGTAAAAAATATGACATATGGTATTAAAGCGTAAAAAGGTGAATCCGGTTAAGGATTCACCTTGTTGAGGTAACAATGGAACGAACACAACAAACACGAGGATTAGAGTAATACCTTTAGAGCAAATGTATTACAGTAATCCAAGACAACAATGAATATAGAATAATAATATAAGGAAAGCAATAGGATGAATTGTAAAAAATAATTTACAAAGGGAAAAAGGAACCATCAGAGATAGTTCCTATTAGAGGTTCGGCGGAGTAAAAAGTGGAAGTATTATTTAGAGTGTTTAGCCAGCATTTTGTTATAGATAGCGACATGACAGTCAAGGCCAGCACCTTCATAATATAGTTTGCCATCAATAAACATTTGACGGCCAAAGTTTCTATTATGATTATTTTTCATATGTTTAATGAAGCCAGCAGTTATTTCCATATTACCAGCAGGGAAATTAGCAATTTGAGGAATATAACCAATTAGGGAGCCCTTATCATTTATAGAGAATTCAGTATAATGTTCTTGGATATAAGGGATAATTTGGCGAAGTTCTTCCCAAGGACATTGTAATAATTTTTTACGTGGAGAAGAAGTCTTAGTTAATGATTTAACCATAGGATAAAGATATTTCTTCTTAAATTCACCGAGTTCAATCATTTTCTCGGTATTTCCATCAATTCGGTAGAGTTCCCTTTTAATGAAGGTTTTACCTGATTTACCGAGTTTTGGGGTAGCTTTAATGAGATAGTCAGCAGAGCCATTACCAATATCCACATTGGAGACTAACCAGGAATGGTCAGATTGTTTAATGGATTTACCTTCAGATACCATAGAAGATAGGGTAGAGGCAAGTAATTCTCTAGAAGACATTTGAGGTTTATTCATATAGTGTTAATCCTTCTAATTTTTTGTAATATAAAAATATTAAATACTGCCTTAATTTCCAATGTTTTTAAAAGAAATAAAGTTTACAGGGAAACTTCTATAAAGTAGTCAGTGAGACATTAGGAATATTGAATGTAATACGTTCAGCATTGGAACAATTCATTAAGTTGGCTAATTGTTCCAGTAACTTGGCAGCATTATCACGGGTCATAGTAATGGCTACATCTGAACCTTTTCGTATGAGTTTAGACTTATTTTTCTCTAATTCTAGTCTAGAGCGTAATAATTCCAATTGTTTTTGTTTATCAGCTCGTTTTCGTTCATATTCAGCCGCATCATCCTGTAATTCAGTTTCATACTGATTAATAGCTTGTTGAATAGATTCTGGTGAATATATATTACCAACTTCATGCTTTTGTGGGGTTGGTGTATCAGATATTGGTGATTCTGAATTAATTGCGTTATTTAATGCATTAAATATTTCATCAAAGGTATAATAATGTCTTTCCATATTGTGTTCAAATATACATTATTTCTCAGTATTTCCAATAGTAAAATCAGAATTTAATGATTCAATTTTAAACTTTAGCTGTCTTAGTTTTACATTATATAATGATTGCTCATAATTCGCTCTAAGTTTATCAATTAAATCTATATCATCATACGTATATATGTCATGATTACTTATTATTTCATCATTTAAAGTTATAATATTACATAGAATCTTATCTTTATATACAATCGCCTGAGTTAAAGAACACGATTTAAAATATATAATAGCACCTTGGAAATCAGTTGTTAAAGTATTTAATGGTGTCACATCTAATCCAGGTAATGTTTTAAAGAATTCTATTATATCTTTATAATTTTTCATGGATTTTTTAATATAATATTTTTAAAAGTTTTTGTCAATTTTCTTTCTCTATACCATATATTGTGGTTTTATTAGCAGTTTTACACAAGTCATACACAATATATTGTATGATGTATAAGATATGTACAAATACACACGAATTTTAGAAAGAAATGCATTGAACTATGTTCAATGCACCTATCATAGATAGGTATTCTATTATTCATTGCGATGATATGGAGGCTGGAAAGACTTTTAAGCCAAACCTGACTTAAAAGACCTGGACTATTACCATGCGATTGACTGTTTGGCTGTCAGATCCTAAGGAGATTAACATAAGAACTTATGGGTTGGTTATCCTGTACTCCAGCTACATTTCTTATAACTCATGGCGGCTATATGTTAAGTTTGCTAGACTTAACTTCAATGGTTATAATCGTCTTATTATATTGTACCTAACCTCAATACAACAACGGCCTAAACTTATCCGACAACTCATTGGATTGAGCTCCGAGCCAGTAATAGGACTTTAATGTGAAACCAAAATATAATAAAAAACCCAATGTAAACTTAATTACATTGGATTTATTTTCATTATTATACTTTTGATTACTTTTCAGCCAAGATTAATAGCTTTTTTCGTAGAACTTCCTCTAACTTCAATTGCTTGATACATTCATTCTTCCATTGTGTGTATGGTTCTTTGTAGGTATCAATCAAAGCATTGAATATAGCAAAATTCTTCTTGACTGTATTAACTATTGATACTTCAGGTGATTTTACCTTTACAATAGCCTTTTTTACCCTTTCCAAGCCATCATCCCTTATATTAATGTATTTGGCTCTATCATCCATTGTGTGATTGATAGCATAATCATCTTTATCCTTTTTGAACTGTACATTAAAGTTTTTACAAACTTTATATTGATATAAAGTTACATCAGGGAACAATTGAATACAATTACCATTATCATCTTGATAATGACTTAAATCTTCAGGATTAAAGTCTGAAGAATCAATCTTTAGACATTCATTTGAATTTTCACCAAAAAAAGGTGGAAGAATCTGTATGAACTTATCCGTTAAACCTAAACAATTATGATTAAAAAGAAAATCATAAGAATCTTTATCAAAGCAATCTGTTATATCACAAACAATACGCTTACTATAATATTCTTTAGCTTTTATAAACTTAATTCCTGGACAATCTTTTTGTAAAAGTTCTTCAACCTTCTTTACAAATTGATTTTTCTGTGCTTCAGCTCTTTCTAGTGTTAAGCCTAGTACATGTTTTTGGTGTCCATGCCATATCCATTCAGTTTTATCAGCCATTGAAATCCTCTTCTATTGCCATTTTCTTTGTAAATTCGGTTTTAATCTTACCATCTAAGGCTTCAATATCTCGTTTGACTTGATTCAATTCTCTTTCTTTATCCCAAAGTGCGTGTTGAGCTACACTAACTTCAGACTCCTTTTGCTTTCGCAATTTCATCAAATCATCGTACTGAGTGCCTGTATAATAAGGTTTAGCTACTTCCATAAACTTATTATAGGAAGCCAAATCCTTTTCAATTTCTCGTTTTACATCTTCAACATTTGTAAATGTTTTGTAACGATTAGCATTATAACCTTCAAAGATAGCAGGCATTACCTTCAAATGAACATCACTTCTATCAAATCTTCTTGAATCATAGTAATAATCAACATATATAGGTCTGTCTGCATATTCATTGTGCTTAAAACGATAAGAATAATAATTATAATAAATTATTTCCTTATTCACCTTATTATAATCGTTAGGAATGATTACAGTAAGATTGAATGGTGTATTTGTGGTATGATAATATTTTAATAATTTTTTCATTTCTTCAGGCAAAAAAGGCATAACATTAGGGTTATCAAAGCAATATGCTCGGCAACACCCGTAACTTAGTTCTTTTTCGCCATTATGATACATTTGTTGGGATTGCCACAAATTAACTCTATTAGCAGAATAATTATTTTTAATTATTCCTACTCTTTTCAATTCATCTAGTGCTTTTTGAAATGCTTCTTTGTAAATATATTCATCTGCCATAATAAAAGAAAGGGAAGGGTTATTAGCCCTCCCCAATGAGGTTTAAAGGTTAATCTTCAATGGAGAACATCTGAGCGAAATCCAACGAATACTTGCACCATTCAGGAACTTCACCGTGATCTTTGGTGTGAATGATGAAAATCTTATTGGACTGATGTTCCGGACGTTCCCAGGAGAAATAGCAGTCAGTAATGACCACAATACCATCAAACTTAGCTTTTCGTTCCTTAATTGCATCAAGGACACAATCAGGATTAGTACAGCCACGTCCAATGAGTTTAAATTCCTTCATAGGAGTTTTCTGCTTTTCAAAAGGTCCACAAACACCATCCCAGAAACAATAAGTCACATCAGCATGCTTGACGAACTTATTGATAATGGAACAAGCTCTTTCAACATCATCATCTGCCATAGAACCAGAACAGTCCGTAGCAATCAAAATTCTAGAACGGAATTTATGACGCTTACCAGGAACATCAAATCCTTTTCTACGGTCAGGACGCATACGAGTATCTTCAGTGTACTTGTCAATGGTATTTGCCTTGAAACGGCGAAGTACCGTGCGTGGGTCAAACTTCGGAGTATTGGCAGCAAGAATAGCCTGAAGCAAACCACCACTAACATTACCCCAGCGTGAACCCTGTTCGGCAATATGGTGAGTGATTTCCTGGATTTCTTGGTCAACAAGGGTGTTTTCCTCCCAGCCTTCAGTAGCCTTTTCGGCAGCCTGTTGGCTAGAGTCCAGGTATTCTTCTAGGGCTTGTTGTGTTCCACTACCACCGGTGCCCTTGCCGTTACCCTTTCCATTTCCCTGACCATTATTGTTTCCGTTGCCATTACCTTGTCCCTGGCCTTGTCCTTGACCCTGGCCTTGACCTTGTCCCTGACCTTTACCCTGTCCCTGACCTTGTCCCTGACCTTGTCCCTGACCTTGTCCCTGACCTTGTCCCTGGCCTTGTCCTTGACCCTGACCACCACCAGATTTCTGCTTAATGTCATTCAAGATGGCGAACACCTTTTCAAGGAACCAGTCATCATCATTATTGAACTTATAGTTTTTCGCTTCGGCATGGAATTTAGCCTTAGTCGGGAATGTATCAAGCAAAGCAAGTACTTCCGGCTTATGCAAATTCAACACAGTGCGCTGGTTTTCGTCAAAGCAAATGTAGTCAGATGCCTTCTTGAAGCAATCAATCGGATAGCATTTACGAGTAGTCGGGTGATGCAGAGCAATACGCAGACATTCGCAGTAAATGCAATAGGATAGAACGGAGGCCTCTTCAATACGATTAATCCATAGAGGATTATATTCCAGATAAACTGCACTACCGGTGCCACGGCAATTCAACCTCATCGTGACTTGCGGGTCCTTAATAGGCTTCAATTCAGTTAGACTAAAATATGTGAGAACAGCAGGTTCCAACTGCAACAGTTTGACTGCATTTTCAATCAACTGGTTAGCAGGTTCACAAGCATCATCCCATGCTTTCTTGTATTGTTCCAATTCGTTATCGGCCAATACATGACCATCCTTAGCAACGAGCGGTTGCATCGCTTGATTGATAGCAGGCTGTTGTGGAACAGGAATATTGGTGCCCGGAATTACATTAGCCATAGTTTTTTTTACCTCATAGTTAAATTGTTATTCAAAATATAGAAAATAAACTTATATCTGTCAATAGTTTTTCTAGAAAAAAGAGGTATGATAAAATGAATTACCATACCCCTTCTTGTGCTAGGTACACAACCAATTACAGCAACTGAGCCTGAATGTCAACAAGTTCAGTGTAGACTTCCTTCAATTCGGGGCAACCAAGACCCACAGAACGAACCCACTTATGACCCTTGTTTCGGGCAGTTTCAACACTATTGGTGTAGACTTCCACACGAGTTTCAGGATTGAGTGCCTTCAGGAATTCACAGAAGTTCTTGGCATAAGCGATACCCTTATCATTGGGCTTCGTGCCAGTCATCATCTTGTTTTCGTTTTCGTGGAGGTAGGTAGCCACAGAATTACCAAGCTGGACAGCCTCGATTTTGGACTTCTTGCATAGAGCACCAATCTTCTTGGTGAAATCCTTCTTGAAATCCTTTGCTTCCATGAGGGCCTTGGCATCCAAACCTGTACCGTGCTGGGTGAAATAGGTCTTGAACTTGGCAGCAATAGCCTGACCAACATAGCCAGCACATGCCTCCTGGAGAATACCCAGACCATTGGCACCTTCAAAGATACCAGCATCCAGACCAGCATCAAGGAACTTAGACCAACGAACCCAGGTACGGCGAGAAGGCAAAATACCATCAAAGGTCTTGCCAGCGGTCTTCGCGGCACCCGCATTGGAATACGGGTCAAGGTCAGAACCAAACTGGGAAATATACCCAGTCACCAACGAGTTAATGCCATTGTCAATTGCCCAGTCAATCCATTCCTGAACTTCCGGCGTGAAATTGTAAATCACGAATCGGTCCATCTTGGCGGCGTCAAATTCCTCAACGTCATAATTGCCGTCATCACCAGGGTTAATGGCGCAGATAACATGGCTACCCGGAGCCAACTGGAACTGCATGATGCGATGGTCAAGACCAAGCTGCATCATAGCATTGGTAATAAGGGTAGTACCACGGTTGATTTCGTCAAGGAACAAGGTCACCGGCTTCGGATTACCCTTTTCGTCCTTTACATACCAGTACGGAGGAACGAACTCGGTATGACCGGTTTCCGGATTGATACGGGGCAAACCAATAAGGTCACCAACATCAGAGATCTGGCTAGCCTGAAATTCTACACAGTCCTGGTGCCACACATCACGAGCAAGTTCACGAATAACTTCGGTCTTACCAATACCATGCGGGCCCTTAAGCATGATGGTCTGGTCGGCGGGGGTGGTGGCGAGAACAGTTTTCAGAGTTTTAATGTTCATAACATTTTCCTTTTATTTGATTGTTTACCTAGTCTAGTTTAATTTTTTTGTATTGTGAAACCAATTATAATAAATTCTACTTCATTTGTCAACTCCATTTTATGGGTTCATTCATATTTCTAAGTTCAAATTTATAAACTTATCATAAGTTTGTCAATATACTTTTTGTAAAAAATAATTTACTTTTCAAAATCTTTATTCATTGCTTTAATCTTACCATCTATAAAAATTTCCTTAATCATTCTAATACTCTCACTGAGCTTCATTTTAAACTCTTCTACACTAGAACATATACAGGGATTATCCATGTAATCTACTATTTTATCGTCTTTAATATGGAAAAAGTAAACCGTTGGCTTAATAATCTCAAAACCATTTGAATCATAATCAATTAGATCTGCTATCCAAAATGGCATCCCATTATAAGTATATGTCCACCCATTATTCCTTCCTTCACCCTTAGGCATTACACCTAATGACTTCAATACATGCTTGTACTCATCTATTTCCGACATTTAAAGTCCTTTTCTAAACTTTTCTTTTTCTGATATGATTTAATGACCTTTATTGAATAACTAAGGTCTCTTTGATTCTTCACTATATCCTGGTAAATATCCACCAGCTCATTATCCATTATATTATCCTTAGTAGGACTTGTTAATGTTCTCCACTCATCTGTACCATAACGGAGATTATCTGGATAACTTAACCCAAATAGCTTAAATACTCCCTTACTCGTCAAATAGTGCATTTCTATATACTTAGAAGGACTTCTCTTAACACTCATCAATACCTGTACAGTTGGACAGGCTTGCATCTTTCCCTTCACATTTATAGTAATATCCCAATCAGGATACTTTTCTGACCAATGCTTTATATAATTTAAAGCATTCTCCAATCGTTCTATATTTCGCTTGGTCTTTATGATAGTATTCTCTAAGGATGTATAAGGCTGTGCCATTTTATTCAAAATCTCCTAATATTGCCGCCTTACGCTTCTTATTCAAATCTAACTTATAATCCTTAATCATTTCACTCAAATGCTCAATCAACATCTTATCATTATAACTCCAAGCTGGACCTGAACCATTACAATATAATTTTTCATCTTCATACTTGGTCTCTAAACACATATAGCATAATTCATCTATACAAGCCAATAAAAATCCTCGCCTATTCTGATAACAATCTTCATTTACATAAGCATGTACTGCTGGATATGTACCATTTTCATCTGCTCCCAACATATTCTGGTCAATTAGCATCTGTTCGTCAGGCGGTACATATAATCCCATTGCACTGACAATCTTATTGAACCTATCAATTCCTTCAGTTTCTTCTTCCATAGTTTTTTTACCTCACTTATAGTTATTTACAATCAATATAGAAAATGGACCGACACTCGTCAATCCATTTTAAACTTATTTATCTGTTAATTTTTATTTACATTCTATTTGAAGGTCAAAGACACATTAATATTCTTCATCTTCTTCACTTTCTTCATACTTCCTTATTCCTATCATCTCTCCCCAGTCTTCATTCTCTATTAGTTCTGCTATATCGTCATTGGTTAATAAATCCAATAACTTGCTGATTACATCGTTGGCATCCAAAATTCCATCGGATACTGCATTTTGTAACTTTTCCTTATATTCTTCCATATTATTTCTCCAATTTTTTAGGTTTCTGAAAAATTTTTTTTATTTATAAATAGCTCGTGAGACTGGCGCTGAATTAAAAGCAGTGTCTAGGCATGAGTTATCCATTATATGAAGTCCTTATACATATTGTTCATTTTTAGTATTTTTTCCATCTGGTCATTAATTCTTCATAAGATTTTATATCTTCAGCATGATTGCTAATATCCAGTAAATGTCAAGTAGTACATAGCAATTTCATAAGTTTCAAATATTTCATTAGTCTTATATATACAAGCAAGATGGTTACCCCATATAGGATTATTGTTCATATAATCCATTGGAGATAGCGAAGTCTTTACATAGGTTAATATCATTCAAAGTCATTGTTCATTTGGTTTAGTTTTGATTTTATTAAGCATTCTTTCCAAGTCTTATTGTATAAGTTCAAAAGATCTAGTTGGTGTTTAGCCCATATATCTAGAGCATTGTAGTTAAATTCAGCATACTTATAGACTTTATACTCAATCATCTCTACAGGAAATGATTTATTGCCGTGTGGATACACCATTAGGGATGCGGTAGAGTAGGAGAATCTGAGGAGACTATTGTTGGTGGAGCCTGATATAGTAAGACTACCCATAGGATAATCATTGTTTGCATATAGAGAATAGTTGATTTGGATATCTTTATCATCAGAATGATTATTGTACTTGAACTTGTACTTGGATAGAAGAATATGTATTTTGTCTAAGAACTGTTCTTGAGTCATATGAAGTCCTTATCTATATGATTTAGTCTATATAGGGATAGGTATTGTTTATATGTTTTGATATTTTCAAGAAGACGGAACCTAAATTCAGATGGGTCATAGATGCGGTCGCCGTTGCAAGAGAAGTAGGGTTTACCATCTGGTGAGATTTGGGCATTGTATATAGTGGCGAAGTTGTCAGCTGGATTTATAATGGCAATTTCGTGAGTCCAGCATATAGTGTTGTTTATGAAGACACAACCGCCTTGTTGGACATTGAGACCAAGTTGCTGTACAAATTCTTTACAGAGGACTATATCATCTAAGGTCATTCTATTTCCTTTAGTTTGACATAAGTATAGAGTTTCTTATAAGCAATAGAGAAGTCTGAGAGAGACGGTAGAGAGAACATGAAGATATAGTGGTAGTTCTTATGGACAGTGACTGGTATATTGAAAGGATAGGAGAAATTGTTGGTCTTAGCCTGCATGAAGGGTTTAAATTCTCTATCATGGAAAGAATAGACTATACCATAGATACAAGGAGAAGAATGCCAGGTTTCGCGTTCTTTCCAGTGTGATAGATAGTTGTCATAGTTAGGTGAAGTCATTTTCTATATCTTCCAGTTTTTGTTGGGTTCGGAGTTTCTTATAGTCCAATATGGATTTTTTGAATTGTTTATGGAGTTTCCGGAGGTGAGGGTGAGAAGCATAGTTTTTGTTAGACCACCAGGAAGAATAATTAATACCATCAGGTGTTGCATAGACTTCATTGGCTAAGTATATTCTACCTTCAACGATATTTAAAGCTAGTCCTACGGAAGGTATACCATTGGAATTAAAGCGGTATTCATCTTCTTTTACTTTAACCATGTCATATTTCTTAATAAGTTCATCTATTTTCGTCATAGAAGTCCTGAGAGAGATGGGCTAATTTATGTCTAATTTGTTCTTCTTTAAACTTTTGGAGTCTATCTAGGAGTCTAGTCTTAAATGTTTCAGCTTTTTTACAGTTTAGAGTCTTAATACCATAGAGCCATACTCTACCAATTTTTCCACAATCATCATACATAGCGAGCCAGTCATCTACACCAGGACCATAGTAAGCCATTAGAGTATCTAGATGGCGAATTTCAGGAGAGAGACCACATTCTTTAGATATCTGGATGAATTCTTGTTCGGTCATTTGAAGTCCTCTTCTAGTTCAACAATTTTCCTTTTAATTTGAATAGTCTTATATTGTTTAGAGCATTCAATTAGTTGCTTATGGAGTTTTCTAATATGTTCGTCAGGCTTAGTGGGTAATACCCAATTACAATAACATATAGTATTATCATCGAGCATAATAAATCCAGCCATAGAAATTTCACCGTTACATATTCTCATAGCATGTCCATCACTAGGTATACTGGATGGAAAAGAATAGTAAATAGTATCAGGATCTGACTTTTCAGTATATTTAACAAAGTTATACTTTTTAATGAGTCTAGTTATTGTCATACGAAGTCCTGAGCAAAAGAATTCATCTTGTCTTCAATTATTTTAAGTTTATATTCCATTATAGATTTTTCGTATTGTTCATAGAGTTGATTTGCTTGTATTTCTAATTTACTAGGATTGACATTAGTCCAACAACCAAATTGGATTCCTTTTTTGTCGGTACTAACATGGCCAGCAATCTTAATTTCATTAGTTGGCTTAAAGATAGAAAGGAAAAAACCGTTAGTATATATTCCTCTAGAGGTAGGCTTATAGAATACCATACCAGGATATTCTATAATTTCTACTGCTTCAAGGTCAAATTTTTCTATCAATTTGTTCAACGATACGCTCATTAGTATAGTACCTTTTTAGAGTTCTAATACTATAATCTATTATTTCATCAAGCACAATATAACAATTTGGGTTTGACTTGTCAAAAATCCTCATATTTTTATATTTTCGGTCAAATATACGAATGGAGTCAGAATAGTAGTTGAATACTGTATATTCAAAATTGTATAGCTTATAGATAGCAGTAAGACCTCTTACTGTTTTATTATTCCTAACATCTAGATTCACAGATTGTTCTATGGATAGATTGTATTTTTCGGCTAATTGTTTAAATATTTCAAGCATCGGAGAAGTCCTTAGATAAATCACGCAGCTTACTAACTACAATTATTTTCTTGAATTGAGGGAATACAATAGTTTCAAGCATTCTTCTATAACTTTCCGGTGAAAGATTAGATAGAATCTTGTTCGGATCTAGATAAATGTAGTAATTTGGAACATCTGGAAAAACTTTATAAAATTCATTCAGTCTAATAGGAATGTTCTTATTGTTATACCAGCATATAGACATTAGTTCATCTTCATTAACATAGTATCCAAAACCAACATAGAAAGGACCTTTATTATAGGCTGTATCTCTCAGTCCATATTCCCATAGAGTCTTAGTTCTATCATAGTCTAGATAGTAGTTCATTGGAAGTCCTTAGATATTTCCATTAGTTTATCGTTTAATATTTTTTCCTTATATTTAATTAGATACCTATTGTATTTTCGTTTAAGACTTTTCAAATGATATTCTATATTTTTTATTTCATTGCCTATAGCCCAAGGACCATAAGCAATAGATACATTTGGATGCGTAAGATGTTTTTCTATAAAATACACATCAGAAGCCAATAAGAAATCATTTTTATAAGTACGGAGAACAAATCCAGTAGTTATGCTATAATCGTGATTATTGAATACATAATAAGTATCTTCATCTATGTACTTATAGCATTTCACTAACTTATATTTCGTTATTAAATCATCAACATTCATTTGGAGAAATCCTGAGATAACTGATATTTTTTGATATTGGATATTATTTTCTTTGTATACTTATTAGACTTATAGAGAGCATTTATAATAGTAGGAATAGTTGAATCATCTACTTTAACTTTAACATAGTCTACTGCTCTAAATTTGTTAAGTTTACCATAGAACTGATAGGAAGAAGGATAGTAAGCAATAGAGTGCTCAACATCAAAATATAGAAGATAGTTCATACAGTCTTGATTAGAAACTGTGATATTATGGGAAAAATCCTCTATATTGATAGATAGAGATAGCATATCCTTAATTCTTTCTAGTTCACTCGCTAAAGTCATTTGATATACCTTGTTTCTTATTGATAATGGTTGTTAGTTTTTTAGATAGGTTCGCTATGTTACTGGATAGGGTTCTTAGTTTAGTTAGTTCAGCATTATAGAGTTTAGCAGTAGACCTGAATTGCGGATCATTAGATAGGTCACGAATGTCTTTTAGATTTTTAATGTTCATATCCATATAGGAATAGAGTTCTTCAATCGTATTAACTGGAGCATCAAAATATCCAAAGTTAGTAGGATTTATGTTTTTAGATAGTTTATTGAGAGACTTATCTATGGAAAATTGTTTTACCTGTGTTAGACCTCGGGAGAACCTTATAAATCCTTGGCCTGTCATTCTAGATGTATTGTTGTTATTGAATGCAGCCCAGCGCCAAGAATATATTTCCTTAGTCTTAGATGGATAGAAACTCAATAGAACAAAGGTAGGTCTTCTATTGTAGTATTTGGATAGAACACCACAAACACTATAAGTGATAGTATAGCAGTCTTCTTTTGCTGAATATTTTATGTTTTTCTCTGCAATATCATAGTGCTTGCAGAAATCTCTAAATTCATCCATTGAAATCATTGTTTATTTTCCTTAGTTTGACTTTAGTGATATATCGTTTAAGTTCTAACTGAAAATTATTGTATGCTTCATAGAATGATGAATATAAGTGATTTAGTGCCTGTGTAGATAGAGGCACAATATGTTGTGGAGTAACTGGCATGGGTGATAATGTTTTTGCATGTATAATAAAGTTATCAAATGTTTGTTTAAACATTATTGTATCTGTATTGTGATTAACCCACATCATAGCCAATGGTTCAGAACAGGCTTTATGCTTGATCTGACAACCACATGATAGATAGAATTGTGGGTGTTCTCTAAAGAATTGAACTAGATTATGATCTTTCTGTATATCATCAGTAGTCATAGTAATATGCTATTTGTGATAAAATTTTTTCTTTTAGTTCACTTAGTGGTTTAGATTTATCAAACAGGATTGCTTTACCACCTGAAGAAATGAAATCATTTACATTATTTTCATTGTCATCTATCAGTAGACAATCCGGTGAAGCCAATCTATGCTTCATTTTGCCATTTCTGACGATCTTAACTAGCTTAGAGGGCACTTCTATATTAGATTTAATCCAATTATGTTTGCCGACAACACCACATTCTAGGTGTATTGCTGATAGAATACCGACATCTATATTGTTATCTAGAGCAAAATCTTTAATCTGACAATATAGTTCTATTCCAATAGATATAGGTTCCATTAGACCCCAGAAATCAGGTCCAATTTCCTCCATTTTCTTCCAGTTTGGCCGATGGTTATCTTCTCGCCAACAAGAGAGTTCATCACATCTCTTGTCAAAATCACAAAGTACACCATCCATATCAAAATAAATTGTCTTAATCATTGTTTAACCACTCTATTATAATAAAATATAGATTATTTCGTAATTATTCATTCAAAATCCTGTTGTATATTTTCCAGCTTTTTAGAAACTAGACATTTTTTTATTTTTTTTAGACACTGATTGTATTTTTTAATTATCATATCCAAATTGTCTTCAATAACAGATATAGGTTCGTCAGAGAACGTTTTCCAGTTTAAAAACAGAATTTCATTAGCAGGGTCAAGTAATACATCTTTTGCCAACCTAATAGTATTTGATTGGAAATCGGCCACATGACCAAGTACAGTTAGTGTTCCATGAGGTATAGAAGCACCATATGAATTTAACAGTCTATGTTGAGTAATGATTAAATTGTATTTCTTTACAAGATAATCAAATTTTTCTTTATTGTTCATAACTAGATACCACAATATCAAAATAAATTATCTTAATCATTGTTTTACTATTTCTTTGGCTTGTCTAACGAAGTCTTTGTGATAGTTAATTAGTAGTTCATGCTGTTTAAGTTCCATTTCATACATTTTTTGTAAACAATAAATATGTGTCATAGAATCTTTATTTGCTTTGGCAACAACAATACGGTTATGTAAGGCCTCATGTGCTGGTTCATCTATTTTTCTAAGTTGGTCTTCATATTTCTGATAGTTGTCATATAATCTTTTGATACTATGGCTTTGTTCATCAGTTAGATCTTTCCGTCTCAATATTCCATCTTTACCCCATAGGAGTTCCCATCCAGTATGGCCTGTACATTCTGCATCAAGCCGAATCAGTTCAGAACGAACATAAGAATAATATTTCCGTAATGCTTGGTAGTCCATTGGTGAAAATCTTTTATCATTATCAAATACAATCATATACTAATCTCCACTATAACTGTGTATTAAATCTTTACCTATAAAGTTTGTAATTAGTGTTTTCTTGCAGATTTTAATGATTTTATCATTGGTTAGACATTTTGACAGCCATCTTTCTATGTTCATAAACCAATTAAGTGTACTTTCATCCATAGGTCCATCTATATGATGCTTTCTACCATTTGACCAGAATATAGTAATTTCGTATAGGTTCTTAGTTGTCATTGTATTCCTCTATATTAAATATAAAAAAATCCATTGAACTGGTCAACGGATTTAGATTAAGGAATGTAAAATTTTATTTACTCTTCGGCAAGTTTATTTAGGCCATCTAGTCCATGCTTATCGTCTAGTGTATTAAGATTATCATAGAAATCAAGCCCAGTAACCATTTTCTCTTCTCTTTCTTTAATTTCATTCAATGAGAATAGAATTGAATTGGTAGCCAACTGAGTTACATAAGCGAATGCTGATGTTGCCTGGGCATCATTATATCGGTTAATGTATGTCATTACCGTAATAAAAGCATCTTGAATAATGTCATTTATGTCCTCATAGTTTTTAAGTGAAGACCTCAATCTAAATGAATTTACACGGCCATTAATAATCTTTAGGAAATATTCACACATTTCATTTTTGAGTTGTTCAAACTTACACTTAAATTGTCTCTTATCTTCTACAGTCATCTTATCATACGATTCTTGTAGTTTTTGGATATTAGACATTTTATTAAGAATGAACTGTTTTGCTGCACAATACTTTTCTTGATTGATTTTGCCTTTATTAAATTTATTTTCCAGTCTTTGTAGATAAGACGGACACCAATCACCGTTTATCATCTAAGTTTAAATTGTTGTATTCAACAATAACTTCTCTAAGTCTAGCATTATCAACATAATAATTTTTTTCATCATCTTTCTTTTTAGCCATAAAAAACCTCATTTAATAATGTTTAAATATATTAAATTTGGTATAAACTTATTTAAACTTATAATATTTTATTTAAGTTTAAACTTGCAACTGGGATTTATTTAGTGTAATTCTATCATTATTCTTATTAAGTAATCTTTCCTCTTCTTCTTGCATTTTGTTTACACTAACTTGCATTACTTCTACTTCCCACCAGGGTTGAGTTTCTGGGATCTGATAATTTGTATATTTGCAAATTCTTAATATTATTTCCAATACATCGCCAATGTTTATAGTGCCAAATAGTCCTGTATCATTCAATTCAATGCTATAATGGTGTAATTTTCCACAATCAGGACATGAAACAGATATCTGTCTAGCAAATCCAATGAACATATCATCTATATTGTTTTTCAATACAGAATAATCCATAGCACTCAAATTGGATAAGAAACGCTCCAATAACACATTATCATTTGTGTCAATATCAAGATGTCTCATAAAGTTCTGTATCTCACTATCCATTGAAGTTCGTTTTAGTTCTTTTATTGTAGGATATTTTAGATATAGTTTTATATTGCAGTCTGGTAATATTATTTCTCTTCTTTTTGGTTTATTGGAATCATATAGTACTGTAGGAAAGTCTGCTAGTTGTACTTCATGCTTATATTCATGCCCACAATATTCACATTTTAGTCCTAATGAATATCCATTGTTTTGCTGGAAACTGTTTGCTCGAAGCCAAAATGCCATATATTCTCTATCAGCCAACAATATGTCATCAAAATTTAGATTTTCTAGAATGATACATTTTGATATAATTTCATTTATAATATCAGTAGCATTCTGTGGTGATAGTGTTGATAGGTATTTTACCTCTTGAACATTTAAAGGTCTTATTTTAATTACTGCATCAGAATTATAGAAACAACCTCTACTAGGTATTTCATCTTTAATAAGTTTCCAATAATTGTTATATAATTCCATTATACCAATCCTGCAAAACTAACTGTTACTGTTCCTGTGAATGTTCCTGGTGGAGTTAAACTCGATCCTATACATGATACTGTTATTGGTGGTATAGTTGTTAGTGCTTTTATTAGATAAGTACTTTCTAGATTTAGGAATATATCAGGATTCATAGCTGGTCCGATAGCCTTG
>Ga0247608_10003777_pt1 | contig 17418 bp, 15 predicted proteins | sample 176DNAGHGlowgp2_FD_193490 | JGI IMG/M metagenome (GOLD analysis project Ga0247608, IMG submission 193490) | Sheep rumen microbial communities from Palmerston North, Manawatu-Wanganui, New Zealand - 1766 DNA GHGlow gp2 | ecosystem: Host-associated > Mammals > Digestive system > Stomach > Rumen ... | reverse complement strand
TTAAGCCTATCGGCAGTGCACCGGAGCCTTCTGCTCCCACAGCAAGTTCACCTTTCAAGCCTTTGGGCGGATCATCTGAAACTGCTCCTGCGGCTTCACCTTTTAAGCCTATCGGCAGTGCACCGGAGCCTTCTGCTTCTGCAGCAAGTTCACCTTTCAAGCCTTTGGGCGGATCATCTGAGCCTGCTCCTGCGGCTTCACCTTTTAAGCCTATCGGTAGTGCGCCCGCACCTTCCGCTCCCGCAGCAAACTCACCATTCAAGCCTCTGGGCGGATCATCTGAGCCTGCTCCTGCGGCTTCACCTTTTAAGCCTATCGGAAGTGCGCCCGCACCTTCTGCTCCTGCAGCAAGCTCACCATTCAAGCCTCTGGGCGGTTCATCGGAGCCCGCTCCTGCGGCTTCACCGTTCAAGCCCATCGGGAACAATGCTGCACCTGCTTCCAGAGCTGACAGGGTATCTGCAAGGCCTCCCAAATCACAGCAGCCTGCAGGCAATCCCAATTTCCAGAGTCCGTTCTCTGCTCCCGCACAGAATGTTAAGACGACGGAGGACGGTACGGTTCTTAAGCCCATGACCGCTGAGTCACTTGCTCATATCGATGACCTCAAACCGGTTAGGAGCGTTGTATCCTCACCTGAGGAAGAGGTCGAGAAGTACCGCAGACTCCTCTCGATCGGCGCCATCACGGCTGACGAATTCGAGCTTAAGAAGAGACAGCTTATCGGTGATTGATCTGATCGATCTGTTGATCCAACCCCCTGACCGGTTGATCAGGGGGTTATTTTTGGGCGGTCGGATCATGCAATACATGTAAATATGCTTTTAGGGAGCATTACTGCTCAAATCTGCCCAAAATGTTCCCCGGATCTTACGGCGACCACTTGATCTGATCGATGGTGATCGTATCCCCTACTGCTACGGAATAAGCGAGATCTCCTCTTGTGCACTGCGGGAGGAATGTAGACATTCCCTGCCTGGAATGTGTCTTGCTGACATCTGTCTCTGTGACATTAAAGAAAGCATGGACTGACTCACCGGTCTGTCTGCCGACCTCATCGTCCCATGTGACATCAACATAATATGCAGAGCCGTCGATCATCACGATGTTCCATGCATGGGCGCCGCCTTTGGATGTGACGCCCGTCACGAAATATGTGGGTATCCCCAGCCTCTGCATGATGTACTGAAAAGCTCTTGCATAACCGCTGCATACCGAATGGCCGTCAACAAGACAGCTGTATGCACTCTGGTGGTTGCTCGCTGACAGATCATATTCACAGATCTCGCACAGGCAGTCGTGAACATATACTTCCTGCTTGAGAGGACCTGATCCCTGGAGCAATCTAGCATAGGATATTATTGATTCAGCATTGGCATTGAACGCACTCTTGGTCGACAGGAGGCTGTCCGCCAGATCGTTGTACTGCGGCTTGACCTCGACTACAAGTCCCGACTGCTCCTCGTACACATATGTAGCTCCCGAATCGAACCAGAAGAGTTCCGGGTGATCGTTATATACGGCCGTTACGACCTTCATTACATTGTCCTTGTAGACATCTGTGAACTTGCCTAACTTGATGGTGCGCTCTGCTTTGTAAACACCGTCATAGATGAAGAAATACGCCCTCTGTTCTGCCTCGTTCAGCATGTAAAGATACGGGTAGAGTTCTTCAGGGAAAGTGTACTGCATACGCAGTTCGTTGTATTCAGACTCGCCGGGACCGTCATCGAGCCTGTTGCCTATGTCAGAGATCGCGTTGCCAATGCCCTCGGCAAAACCATCGATATTAATGTCTTCGGAAAGACGCGACACATCCCTGCCGGTCCTGCTGATCAGATGACCTGCAAGAACGACGACGCTTGCAATTATCGCAAGGATACAGATAAAACGTCCGGCTTTGCTCATGCACTTGATTTTAACATATAAGGCGCGTCATTTGTTTATACAGTGGATTACTGTTATACTACAAATGCAATCAAGACTATAGGAGGGGTTTGTATGAAGAAAGCATTGATAGTCGCTTTGGGCACCGTTGCTGCCCTTGTCATGGCAGGATGCGTAAGAGTTGATTTCAATATCGAAGTCAACAAGGACGGAACGGGAAGCCTTGGCGGCGTATACGCATTGTCATCGGAGTATTTCTCTGAGGATGACCTGGCCAAGGGAGGAAAGGAAGTCAAGCACTATACTTTCGATGGTAAGGAATATATCGGTTATGATCTGTCCGAAGAATATGATGACTACGAAGAGATGTGCGAGAAGCTCAAGACGAAGAGCGAGAGCGGATCTTCCCTGTTCTCTGATGTATCCATCGAGAAGAAGTCAGGATTCTTATCAACAAAGTATATCTTTGATGCCGAGACATTGCCCGTTAATTCTGAATCGAGCGAACTTGGTTCAATGGACAAACTGATCGATGTCAACATTACGCTGAAGCTCCCCGGCAATGTTACAGAGGTCGAGGGCGGCAAGGTCAATGATGACGGACTTATCGAATTTGATTATTCATCTTCCGCAAGTTCCAAGATCCATGCTGAATCATCGGTCATCAATACTATGGCTATCGTCCTTATCATCTGCATCATCGCATTTGTCCTGATCGGTATCGGAGTAGTGGTAGTTATCATCATCGTCAAGTCGAAGAAGAAACCTGCCCCCGTAATTGCAAATACGGTTGAGGATGACATCGCTGCACTTACCAATTCAACACCTGCAGCGCCTTCAGATGATGAAGGTACGACAGGCGTCTGATCTTAACAGATAACATTATGTCCGGAAGAGGCTGCTCGTTTGAGGCAGCCTCTTATTGCCATTACAGCATCATTTGTGAGACAATAAGTTTTATGAGAAAACTGACAGTACTATTTATAACGATCTGTTTTATGACTGCTGCAGCATCCTGCAGCAGCAAAACATCATCTTCCGGCGCTTACGCCCCGCAGACTTCTGCAGAAGTTACCTCTTCTGTTTCTGATGCATCCCGTGACTATTTCCCGGCGCCTTCAGCAGATGATTTTACAACCGGGTTTATCGCCCCTGTCATCAAGGTCCATCTTGGCGAGATGGGTTACGATCTTAAGATCAAGGAAGCAACCATAGATGTATTTAAGTTCATATCCGATCATCATATCTTCAAGTGCAGTTACGATGAGGTATCCCAAAACCTCCGGCAGGCTTTGAACGCCATGGACGCTGATGACATAAATACATTCAAGGAGAATATTGCCACGATCTCAAATATCATCGATGACGTTAAGCTTGGCAAGGAAGATGCCATCAACAGTTTTGACGATATCGAATCTGCGCAGACTGTCAAAGATTACATAGCCGATCCGGCTACTTATGAATCCTGGATGGCTCTTCTTACCGTATTAAACCAAGCCTGGATGTGATCACCGTCACATATAATCGTCAACGTCGAACCGCCTGTCCTTGTAGTAGAAATGGCGGTCTTCTTCCGTTATCTCCCTTATGACACGGCAGGGGTTGCCGGCTGCGATCGTGTTGTCAGGGATATCTTTGGTAACGACGCTCCCGGCTCCTATCACGGCATTGTCGCCAATGGTGACGCCCGGCAATATACATGTATTGCCACCGATCCAGACATTATCACCGATCGTAATGTCCATACCATACTCATAGCCGGAATTGCGTGAATCCGGATGCACCGGGTGACCGGCAGTATAGATCGCCACGTTGGGTGCGATCTGCACGTTTGTGCCTATCTTCACCTTAGCCACGTCGAGTATGATGAGATTATAGTTGGCAAAGAAGTTCTCCCCTATCTCGATATTCTTGCCGTAATCACAGTGAAAAGGCTGTTCGATGTGGATCAGATCTCCCGTCTTGCCAAGGATCTTCCTGAGCAGATCTGTACTCCTTCCCCACTCTTCAGGCGGAAGGCTGTTATATTCAAATATGAGTTTCTTACATGCAAGCCTCTCCTCAGCAAGACCGTCCATCCAGGCCTTGTAAGGCAGGTTATTCAACATTCTCTCCTTCTGGTCCATATATGCCTCCATAAAACTGTCTGAAGTAATTATATCAGATGTCCACCGTCCTTATGACACACTTAAAAACGGGGGCTGTTCCGTCACCCGGACAGCCCCCGTACTGAACTTAGATATAGAGGCTTATTCCGTAAGATGGCCTTTCGCCCTGATCACATCGATGACCTGGTCAACATATTTCTCACATATCTCTTTGGTGCCTGCCTCGACCATTACACGGATAACGGGCTCAGTACCGCTCTCACGCACGAGGATGCGTCCGCTGTCACCAAGTGCATCGGCAACGGAAGCAACTGCAGCCTGGACGTCAGGATCGTTCTGTGCATCGGGCTTACTCTTGACACGCACGTTCTTGAGCACCTGGGGATAGAATACGACAGGAGCAGCGAGTTCGCTCATCGGCTTCTCCTTGGCGAGCATTACTTCCATGAGCTTCAATGATGTAAGGATGCCGTCACCTGTTGTGGCATATTTGGAGAAGATGATGTGTCCGGACTGCTCACCGCCGATACGGTTGCCTGTCTTGACCATGTTCTCGTAAACGTACTTATCGCCTACCTTGGTCTTCTCATACTCGATACCGATCGCATCAAGAGCCTTATAGAGACCGAAGTTACTCATTACTGTCGTAACGACCTTGTTGTTGATGAGCTTGCCCCTCTCCTTCATGTACTTGCCATAGATGTAGAGGATGTGGTCGCCCGTAACAACATTGCCCTGCTCATCAACGCAGAGACATCTGTCAGCATCACCATCGTAAGCAAAACCGATATCAAGCCTGTTCTCCTTTACGAACTGCTGAAGGTGCTCGATATGAGTGCTTCCGCAGTCAGTATTGATATTATATCCGTCAGGATCAGCGTTCATGACATAAGTCTTGGCTCCAAGCGCATCAAATACCGCCTTGGCAATGGACCATGCCGCACCGTTGGCGCAGTCAAGACCGACCTTGACATCCTTGAAGCTGTACTTGGACATGGAGATGAGATAACCGATATAGCGGTTACGTCCTGCAACATAATCGACTGTCCTTCCGATCTTATCACGCTCGGCCATGGGAACTTCGATCTTGCCGTCGATATAATCCTCTACAAGAAGGATCGTCTCCTCATCCATCTTCTCGCCATGGCTGTTAAGGAGCTTGATGCCGTTGTCGTAGAACGGATTGTGTGATGCGGAGATCATGATGCCGCAGTCAAAATCATCGACTCTGGCGATATAGGATACGGAAGGCGTTGTCGTAACGTGCATAATGTACGCATCAGCGCCGGAAGCCATAAGACCCGTGCAGAGCGCATACTCAAACATGTAAGATGATCTTCTCGTATCCTTTCCGATGACGACCTTCGCCTTCTTGTCGATCCTGGCACCGTAGTACCATCCTAAGAATCTTCCGATCTTGATAGCATGCTCATAATTGAGGTTCTTGTTAGCCTCACCGCGAAAACCATCTGTTCCGAAATACTTACCCATTACTATTACCTCTCATCCTTCTCAACGATCACTCCGTTGTTCTTATAAATGCTGTTCTCGGGAACAACACCCCTGACGCATGACGTGGGATAGATATTGCTGTGCCTGCCGATGACCGTACCGGGATTGCATACGCTGTTGCAGCCGACCTCAACATAGTCGCCGAGCATCGCACCGAACTTCTTGATGCCTGTCTCGATCTGCTCAGTTCCGTTGTGGACTACAACGAGCTTCTTATCTGACTTTACATTGGAAGTGATGGATCCTGCGCCCATGTGTGAATAGTATCCGAGGATACTGTCGCCTACGTAGTTGTAGTGAGGGGTCTGAACATGATCGAAGAGGATAACGTTCTTAAGCTCGCATGAGTTTCCGACTACGCAGTTTGCACCTACAAGGGCAGAACCTCTGATGAACGCACAGTGTCTTACCTCCGTCTCGGGACCGATGATGCAGGGTGCGCCGAGATATGCAGACGGGAAGACTTTTGCAGTCTTGTGCACCCAGACATTCTCGGATACTTCCTCATAATCATCACCCAGTGTGGGACCCAATGAAAGGATAAGATCCTTGATCCCCTTCAAGGCTTCCCAGGGATATGTAAAACCGGACAGATAGTCCTTTGCCAATGTGTGTTCCAGATCATAAAGATCAGTGATCTTGTACATAGATTAAAGTCTCTCTTTCTTCTCGATATCGAGGAAATACTTGTATGTATCGACAGTGATCTCGCCACATGCCTCCTCATCGCATGCGATGATGGCAGCATTGTGCATCTGAAGAGCAGAGCATGTCCACTTCTGGCTCACACCGCCTTCTACGACTGCTGCAAGAGCCCTTGCCTTGTTGTGGCCTGAGATGAGTACCAGGACCTCCTTGGAATCAGTAACCGTTCCGATGCCTACGGACAAAGCCTGTGCAGGTACCTTCTCAGGGTCACCGCCGAAGAATCTCGAGTTAACGATCCTTGTGTCAGTCGTGAGGTCTCTTAATCCTGTTCTTGAAGATAATGATGTGAAAGGCTCATTGAAAGCCAGGTGACCGTCAACGCCGATGCCGCCCATGAACAGGTCGATGCCGCCGTATGAAGCGATCTTCTCCTCATACCTTGCACACTCGCCTTCGGGATCATCTGTCATACCGTTAAGGATATTGATGTTCTCAGGCTTCATATCAACCAGATGATTAAAAAGGTTGTCGTGCATAAAATACCAGTAGCTCTGGTCATGCTCATGAGGGAGTCCCAAGTACTCGTCCATGTTGAATGTAACGACATTTGCAAATGATACCTCACCTGCCTTGTTCATCCTTACGAGTTCCTTATAAACGCCGATAGGTGATGAACCTGTGGGAAGTCCGAGTACGAAAGGCCTTGCCTCTTTGTGTGCATTGATCCTGGCAGCAATGTAATTTGCAGCCCACTTACACATCTTGTCATAATTATCCTGAATTACTACTCTCATTATTGTCTCCTTTAAAAAACAGGCAGCATAGAGCTGTCTTTATTCATTGGAGCTTGAGAGAGCCTCTGTTACAGTGTTGATTCTGCTTTTTATTCTCCCTCTGTCGGCCGCCCGTATGACCGTGACAGAATCCGCCGAGTATTTCGATAACTGTCAAACCTCGTCAACCGCATAGGTCCTGGCGCTAACAACCTGCCGTTCCTCCCAGTAAGGCCATGGCTGTTTTACGTGATGCCCCATACCGCTTAAGTAGTAAACATCGAGAGTATTCTATATATAAATAATAAATTAGTCAATTTTCTGGTTGTGGCAAACAATTGGTAATCAGCCCGGGGAAGCGGATCTCTCGCATCTTACGGTAAACCTCGCTTCACCGCCGTATGTACATGTATAAAGTGACAGATCCCACCCTCCCGAGATCATTCCGTCTATATCCGTACCGTCTATAACCTCGGTCAGCCTGACCTCATACTTTATGGTGTTTCCGCCCATATCCGTGAAGAATACCTCATCTCCCGGATTAAGATCCCTTAGCTTGCGAAAACCGGTACCGTAATTATGTCCTGCGATTATTAGGTCGTCTGTTGCCGGGGAGCCATAATATCTGCAGACCGACTTGCGGAGATACTGATCGTTCCAGGTGTCGTAGACTGCCATTTCGAGGTTTATCTTAGGAATCGTTAAGTAACCGTCGTATATACTGCCGTCAACGGGCATGGTCACCATCTCGGACTGGAGGACCGGTGTCATCTCTTCTGGACTTTTTTCTCTCAACAGTGATACCTCAGTCTTGATCCTTGTGGCGAGCTCCACCGCAGCCTCCTCGTATTCGTTGCTCTCGTTCAAGTTGTAAAAAAAGAGTCCACCCGCCCCAAGGAGGAGCAGCAGACCCGTTATCAGAAGGATGTTACTGATTATCCTTCTCTTATTCTTCATATCTTTTCCTGCCTGATACACGCACGATGATTCCGGCAGATATCAGGAAAGCTCCGGTAAAAATCATCACAGGTATCGGCCAGTTAGTCTGTCCTGTCTGGATCAGCTTGCGGGTATTCGTGACAATAAAGCTCATTCCGTCAGAAGAATACGTAGCCTTGTATCCGTCAGGCACCGTGACTTCCGTCACTGTCCAATCCTTCGATGCATCAAGGCCTGTCCATGTGTACTTCCAGTCATTATCATCACTGAGCTTTACAGTATCATAATCACCATCTTCGTTGGACAGACGGATGGATACATAGCTCGGCCTGTCATTGCCGTCATCATTCCAGACCTTCTTAACATTCACGTCAACCGGCTCGAGGTAATCGAGCTTAGGCTCTGCTTCGCCGTCATAGACCCAGCTGTCAGTATCCGTGCTGAAATAAGGAAGGTAATACAGGAAAGGAACAAATGATGTAAAACCTTCCGGCAGATCTGTTGCAACGACCAGATACAGTCCGCTCTCAAGCCCGTCGAAAGTAACCACTCCGTTCTCATCAGACTTCACAGATGCCGTGCCCGATATGTTATTTTCTGCAGTAAGATCAGCAAGGTCATCGATCATCGACTGGGTTATCTTGCCGTCGAGATCTATGCCGGATGACTTGTAATCATCCGTAAGTTCGAACCTGATGCCGCCGCCAGCCGTGTACTTGCCTTCAGCTACCATATAGACCGTAACTTCAGCACCAACAGCCAGTGTGCCGTCTTCGTCTGATGCTTTGAGTGTCATTGTAAGGCTCGCATCCCTGTCAGGATCAAGACCTCCGCCTGCAGCAGTCAGAACGCGGGCGGGCATGAAGATAAGGACTGCCATAAGCAGAACCATTGCGGTAAGAAGCTTACTTCTGTTTGCCATGTCTTGTCCTTCTCCTCTCGACTATTACTGTAACCGCCACCACAATGATAAATGCGGGAACGGCTATGACCGTTGACGTTATCGCGGAATCGATCCTGATCGCTTCGCTCGATACCGCTATTCCGGCAGGCTTTTCAATACCATCATCCGTTCTTACGCCTCTGACGAGGAGACGGTGTGTATTGATGCCGTACGGAGTACATGTAACAAGTGTACAGTAATCCATGCCGTCCTTGATGTACAGATCATCGATCTCCTCAGGGAGGACGATCTTGATCTGATCCACCTGATATGTGAGCAGCCTGTCCATAACCGTAATGGTAAAGCTGTCACCCACTTCGATCTCATCCAAGTCCGTGAACAATCTCGAACTCGGAAGACCTCTGTGGCCTGACAGTACGCAATGTGTACTGCCGCCGCCGACAGGAAGGGATGAACCTTCCATGTGACCTACTCCGATCTGCAGGACTCCCTGATCAGTTCCGTGATAGATAGGGAGCTCTACATCGATCTTGGGGATATTGACGTATCCCATTATGCCGGTCCCCGTCAGATCCAATGTCTTCTTGTAACCGGTCACCTGCGAAGGATCATAGAAATTCTGGGTTATCTTTGCCAGCTTTCCGTTATAATCTTCCGCTTCTTTTATCATCTGAAGTTTGCGCTCGGCACTGGTATCTGAAGATACCTTGTTATAGTCGGTTATGATCCTGGCTACGTTACGTGAGTGGACATAATTGCTGAATGCGGGATACAGCAGCAATGCCACGCCCAGGATCAGTAAGACCGCTATAAGTATATTCAACCAATGCTTCTTCAAACTGTCCTCCTTCGAGGCAACTTAAGGATCATCTCTCTGTTGCTTCTGATCTCTTCTTGGCAAGAAGGAGTGCTACACCGGAGACTACGAGGATGGAACCTGCGATGTAGAAGATCGTTGTACCGATACCACCTGTCTGAGGGAGGTTGGACTTCTTTGGGTTCTCTACAGTGAACTCCTTGATGATAGTCTCTTCTCCGTCAACAAAGGGAGCTGCGGCAGCTGTGCCTGAACCGATCGCGATCTTCCAGTTAGGACCTGTTGTTGAATCAGGATCAGAAGAGATCGTGAACTTGATATCCTCATCAGACTTTATATATCCGTCAGGTTCCTGTGTCTCTGTGATCGTATATGTTCCGTCACCAAGACCCGAGAAAACGATATAACCGTCAGCATCTACCGTTGCAGTTACTGTTGAAGAAGCTACAGTCTCAACATCCTCTTCTGTTGAATACTTATACTTGTCACTGGAATCATACTTATCCATCGTTGTTGATGTGGGGGCTGTCTTTGTGTAAGTTCCGTCCTTGAGCTTATAGAATGTCTTGGCAGGATCTGTAAGTGTATTGTCCTTTGTATAGACTCCCTTTACTGTAACAACCTTGGTGCCGCCCAGACCACTGATCTCGAATGTAGCGCCGGGGAGCTTGTTGCCGCTCGTATCCGTCTTGATGACCTTAACACCTGTTGTGTAAGTGATGGTCTTGCTCTCAGGTGTCTTACCTACGGGATCTGTACCTGTAGGTTCGTTCTCGCCTGCAGGGATCACGTTAGGATTGTTGGAGTACTCAAGATATACAGTGTTAGGGTTGCCTGCACTTGTCCTGTCACAATTCTCGTTCAATGTGGCATTGTACTTGATGATAATGTTCTTGCCGCAGTTATCATTTGCATGATCTGCTGCATCGTGGTTTGAGATAAAGTTCTTGAATACGATCTTGATGTCTGTGCCGCCCTGTGCATTTGTGGAGGTCGTAACTGTATAGTTAGAAGCTGCGAGATTTGATCCGCCGAGTGTAACAGATACACTGGAATCATCAAAAGAAAGACCCTTGGACATCGTATCCTTTACTACGAAGAAATACTTTGTGTAACCTGTCATGTTTGGTACAGCCGTTCTCAATACGAAAGGTACTGTATCACCGATGGAAGCTGTGTTTGCATCAACACCTGCTGATGTTCCGTCGCCGATCTCCTTTGATATCGAAGGTACGACAGCCTTCGCTGCAAATGCAGTTGTAGTATGCGTTGTATCAACCTTGAGCATGAGCCTTGACACGGAAGAATTCACATTGCTGTTAGGATCAGCTACGTCGATCTCATCAGTAATGAGATAGTAGCCTGCTCCTGAAATGGAGATCTTTGCAGAGGTCTGTCCTGCTGCTGATACAACATCTCCTGCTTTGGTAGCTTTGTTAGCAAAAGCAACCTTTGCAAACTGATCTACGAGCGAATTGTCGTTTTCCAGTACGGCTGCTACATCGGAAGCTGTCGTACAGCTGCCATATGCTGTGCTGTTAGCTGTCTTGAGGGCTGCGAGGAGATTTGTGCCGTTGACGCCTGTTCCCCACTGGATTTCTGCCAGGGACTTGTCAGCCTGCAATTTGCCGCTGAACACCTGATAAGCCGTGTAAGTATGCTCTGACTTATCATCACCGGACCTGGTTATCGTGATGTCATAGGGATCTGCTGCAAAAGCCGTGATCCCGAGCATCATAACCATAGCTGCCGTAATGATAACAGAAATGATCTTTTTGAATGTTCTAGTCATTGTTTTGTTCCTTCCTTTTGTATGTTCTGCATTTATTAAACATGTTTTGTGGTAGCTCATATCATAGATCCACCTCCTTGCGCCGTCTTAGCATCAGCAGGATCAGAGCCGATCCGATCAATGATGTCCCGACGGCGATATATGGTACGATACCGCCACCTCCGGTATCCGGGAGTTTGAACTTGACGCTGTTGTTAAACTCAAATTTTTCTGCGTCACTCCATGATTGCTCATTCTCGCCGATCTTCTCGAAAGAGATGATATCGGCTATGAGATTCTCAACTTTAATGACAACCTTATACCTTGTAGGATCGTAATGAATATCATCATCACTTCCGGCTATCTCTTTGACGTAATATGTATAATTGCCATCCTCTTCAAAATGGATCTCCTGAAATATAACCTCACCGGAAGCATCATTGGTTGCCGTGTCGATCGGAGTTGTCATACAGGCTTCATCACTGTACAGTCCAAAATCAAACTCATCATCAACTAATCGTCTTCCGAGCAGTTCCTTATATGCAGCAAACTCAACCATCGCAGAATTTGCCTGGATCGTAAAGTCAAGTCCGTTATTAAGAGGGCACTTGTTATAGGCGTCTATAACAGATTTGTGAGGCAGGTTGAATACAGCACTGGGCACGATGGTGACAATGTCTTCAAGATTAACGCTTTCAGTTCCTGCAGAAGTGGTTCTGGTACAGCTTGTAACAACATTCGTGCTGTCGTATTCATAGTGGTAAGATATCTCGCTGTCTGTCTCCGGCACCCAGGATCCGTTAACGAGTTTATATGTTATCTCGTGCTCAGGTCTAAGTTCCAGCTGAACATCAAATATAGCGTGATCCACTTCACTGTAGAAGAACTGCTTTCTGCTGATGTCACAGTAGTTGCCATGTTCATCTCTCTTATATTTGGATGTCAGTTCGTACTGGGTACTTCCCGGCGGGATATCCTCATTCTGCCAGTAGTTCTCTGCTACAAATCCGGTAGGGTTACCGGGATATAATCCCTCCGTACCATCACCATAATCATCAAAGTGTCCATAGTAGATATTCGTTGGAACACTCTCATCGGTACTCTTATACAGATCACATTTATTTACATCGCAGACGTACGACTGATACTGAGTTACCTTCTTCTTGAGGACTCCGCCTTCACCGTACAATCTGGAATCAGTGTAGATCCCGTCATCGGCGATCTCGATATCTGCATGATCGAGCATACCTCTGGTATCTATATCAAAGTACACGATCCTGTCTGCCAGGATAATACCTATAGGCTGATCTGTCTCTCCACAGGCAAGGAACGTCTGTGTGTAAGATCCGTCACCATTATCAGTAAAACCTGTCTGCAGCATCCATCTTGACGCAGTATCCTCACTTACCGGATCACCATTGTGGTCTATGAAAGTGAATTTCTCGCCAAGATATGTATATCCTTTGATGTTGATGACATCACCTACTTTTATCTGCAAAGGATTTGAAGGTTCATGATATTGATACAGACCATAATCATTAATATCAAGATCATTCGTCTCAGGTATGTAATTGTCAACGCGGATATAGAATTCATCGATCACCGTACCACCGTTTTTCAATTGGAGTTTTGCAGTACCGCCATGCTCACCCTTGATGTCTCTCTTGATCCTGTAGTGGCCACCTTCCGGGTAAACACCTTCTGAACTTGGTACGATAGAGATACAGGAAGGGTCTCCAAAACCGCCATCGATAATGATCGTCAGATCCGGGTCGTCATACTCTCCTATGAGATTTAATATCTCACCGAAAGTGATCAGATAAGGACGGTCTTCGCAGTTTGGTACATACCCGTCTTTATTAGGGAGACCAAAACCCGGAAGATACTCATGTACCTTATCCTTATCCCTCTCCCCAAGGTAAGTAACAACATAGATGGAGAATCCGTCAGTCTTAAATGCAGCCTCGCTCTGCGATAGCTTAGCATCTTTCACTTCCTCTACTCCACTGTCATTAACATGGAAGAGCTGATATTCAGTAGCTTCCTGCCGCTTATATTCCGGAATGGTAATGTTAACATCAACTGCCATCCCATCAGCAGGTTCAACTTCCTTGCCTTCGTTGTTCTTGAATGTAATATCTACTGCGACACTACCTTTGATCTCTTTACCATCTCCTACATCTATGGTGCTTTCAGCCTGTGCAATGATATCCTTGTCATCAACATCGGTAGCACTCATTACAACACCCTCAGGGAAAGCTCCATCGGGAGCATTTACGTGGACCTTGATCCCCGACCCGGTCTTGGCATCAAACTCATGAGTTGTCTTGATGTCCTGTTCCTCTGAGGGTTCTTCGATGACCGGCTCTGAAGGCTCCTCATCGGCAGGTTCCTCAACGGCCGCATCAAGGCTGTTCACCGGTACATATCCGAAGATATCCTTACTGTTGATATCATATTTTACTATTTCGACCTTGCCTTCGACATCACCTTCGGCAACACTTAAGGTATCCCCGTCAATGCTCATGATGATACCTGTAATATCACACTTGCCGTCACCGTCTTTATCAACGAGGATTATGTCGCCTTCTGCAGGCTTTTCGGTCATGTCAGTAATTAGAATTTCCTTCTCTGTAAGCTTGACCTGCCATGCCCAGCAACCTGATCCGTAAGGTATATCTGACTTGCTGACGCCTGCGTAGCTTAAGCAGAACGATACGAACATAACATTCCAGTCAGCGTCAGCATTGCCGTACCAGTCTCCAAACCTGGAGTATCCGTCCGCACCTTCTTCATATCCGAGTTGTGATGCTGCAACACTGATCAGATCATCTGAATGGTCGCCTGTCAGCTCGGGGATCGTCTTCTCCCAGTCCTTCTTTGTCTCATGGGAGGATATGTCTACATAGCAGCCCTCATTGTGGGTATGCTCTTCAAGTTCGCATATGAGTCTTGTCTCATAGCACTCATCCGTGTGTTCATGCTCTTCGTCTTCGCAGATCAGGACTGTCTCGTAGCATTCATCACCGTGCTTATGTTCCGTGATTCCGCAGAGGGGTTCTTCGGAAAGTGCCGTGCCACTGGTGCGCATGAGCCAGAACACATTGCCGGAAACAGCTACGGACATGGCAAGAACAAGAGCCAGTGCTCTTCTTCTTCCGACTCTTATCACATTGAGCCATTTGATGTAACCTTCAATGTCTTTCTTCATCTTCTCATCCTATCGGCCATACCTTGAAGAGCACGCGCCCGACGATCTGATCATCGCCGACGCATCCGATCGCAGAACTCCTGCTGTCGATCGAGGAGGCCCTCCTGTCTCCCATCACGAAAACCTTTCCTTCCGGAACCTGATAAGGGAATTCGATATCACACTCCCCAAGGCTCTTCTCGGTAACATAAGGTTCATCCAACGCCTGTCCGTTCACGGTGACATTGCCGCTCTGATCGATATCGACCTGATCGCCGGACAGTGCTATGACACGCTTGATCAACAGTTTGTTCTGCCAGGCAACGCAGCAGAGCTGGCCGCCTTTATAACTGTTTGTGTTGAGGAGTACGAGAACATCCCCGTCTGTCAATGTAGGCTCCATACTGTCGCCTGTTACCTGAATGACAGGAAATAAGAATGTCGAGAGAAGAACTGCCGCTGCAGCAACCACTGTAAGGATGCCCAGTGTCGTAAGAAGCTTGCGTCTTAATCTCGCACGCTGGCGCAGCCTTCTGCGCTCACCTGCGACTTCAGCAGGCAAAGGGCGCATCCCGGGATCACTGTTCTCCTCGTCAATCATGTTGTAGACGACGTCGACCAGTTCCTTGCGGCTAAGATTCTTTAAGTCTTCTTTCTCCAATTCCAATTACACCTCAACGCATACTTTTCCAAGTATGGATAGTGTAATTGTACAAATGAAATGTGTTAGAAATGTGACAAAAGGGGGGCAATCCGTTTAAAAATGGACTTTTGCCGTCATTTGATGAAGAACAGCGTAAACTCCTCACCGGTATACGAATCACTTGTCCTGTAGATCTCATCGAAAGGCGAATTCTCGATCCTGTAACGCAGCACAAGGTATCTGCCCTTGTATTCAGGATGCTTCGGAATGTCAAATATGGCAGCATATATCGCATCCGTGTCGTCCATGCAATAAAGGGAGTCAGTAATATACTCTTTATAATTGATATCGTACAGTTTCTTATCTGTGTAGGGAACCATCGTCTGCGCATATATGCCCGCATCGACCAGGATCATATCCTCATCAGGCAGGTTCCGGTTGATATAATCTGCCATCTCTTCTGCAGAAGAATAATGGCCCGTCACATCCCATCTGACGGCTTCGAAAGTATCAAATACCGCTCCGCTCACTAGGAATGACAGAAAATATACGGCAAGCGCCGCCACGTTGATCTTCTTATTGTCATCCTGCCTGATGCATATCACGAACAGGAGCAGGAATACCTGTATCAGCAGGAGCCTCTGAAGGATAACGCTCGAATATGAGATCTTATATATGACGATCATGAAGGAATATGCCATAACGAGGACTACTGTCTCTCTCCAGATCTTCCCCTTCATCAGGATGGTGATCACAATTGCCATTACCATGATGAGCACCATCGACAGGATGGTAATGTCAGTCTTGCCGTCACCTCCGGAGAAGTACCCGACACTCCTGCTGCTGTATATCGTCAGGACGGCAGTGATACTGGAAATGGCGATCACCGCAAGCCCTGCAGTGGTCTGGATCACCTTGCTGTCAGCCTTCCTGACCTTACCGGTGATCACCCTGTACAATTCGTAGATATGGAACGTGACCGTAAGTCCTGCAACAAGACCCCATGCACATCCGTGCGTGAACACCATTAATGCTATGGGTATGCTGTACAGAAAAGGATGCTTATATCGGTCATCGTACATGACTGCGATGATCATCGTAAGCAACAGTATCAGACAGTAATTACGCGCGACCGACGAGTAGATGAATATGAAGGGAACAAACAAAACAATGACAGACTGGACGATGTAGTTCATCTTCGTCTTGAACAGCATAAGATAAGCACTTGCTGCAACCGTAATATAACTTATGACATGCATCGTCCATACCGGAGCCCCGAGCTTGGCGAAAGGCATCAGCATGAAGTGCCACAGCAAGGGATGGCCTTCATAACTGCTGAACTCTATCATCTCGACAGGAGACATGTACTTCGCCATCAGCCAGGCATGGATCTCATCACGCCACGGTTCGTGGATAAGGATGAACCACAGGTTAAGAGCCAGGAACAGGATGAATACCACTGTCCTGACTATGAACTCCTTTTTTGAACTGCCGGGTCTTTGTGTCGTCATATCGCAATAATATGGAAAATAACCATATAAGTCAATAAGACGCGCGTGTGCTATAATTATTTAAAAAACAAAGAAGCGGAGATCTGATCTTGATCACTATCTACTACGGAACACTGCTTGCGATATCACTGATATTGCTCTGTATATATTTCGTTGTTTGGGATAAGCACTACAACGTACTTGTAACATTGATGTTCGTTCTCGTACCGATAGTCGATGTTGGTTATGTCCTGATGTCCGTTGCAAAGGACCTTGACGGTGCCCTGATAGCCAACTGCTTTGTGTATATCGGGGGAACGTATCTGTCATTGCTCATAATGCTGTGCATTTTGAGCCTTTGTAAGATCCGGCTTCCGAAGTTCATTACCTTTGCCTTTCTTGTCCTGTCCACTGTAGTCTACAGCAGTGTCCTGACCATAGGATGGAACGGTCTGTTCTATAGGAGCGTTGCTTTCGAGGCGGTAGACGGAGCAGGGTTCCTGACGAAGAAAGTATATGGCCCGATGCATACTGTGTTTGTGGCGATGCTCGTCATCTACTTCGTAATACCGATGATCGCCATAATCTACAGCCTGATCAGGAAGAATAATGTGTCCAACAAATCGTTGATACTGCTCTTCATAGGCGAGATCATCTGTCTGTTCGGTTATTTCGGCGGAAGGATATTAGACCTCAATGTGGATCTCATCCCTGCGACGTTCTCAATGGCACAGGT
>Ga0247608_10003775_pt1 | contig 17420 bp, 19 predicted proteins | sample 176DNAGHGlowgp2_FD_193490 | JGI IMG/M metagenome (GOLD analysis project Ga0247608, IMG submission 193490) | Sheep rumen microbial communities from Palmerston North, Manawatu-Wanganui, New Zealand - 1766 DNA GHGlow gp2 | ecosystem: Host-associated > Mammals > Digestive system > Stomach > Rumen ... | reverse complement strand
TTATTGAAGGTTCTTGTAGGACTTTTCTAGAAGAAAGTATGGAAAAGTATCCGTTTTATTTAAATAATTTAAAAAGAAATTTGGAATTATCTAAAAGAACTATAGAATTATGTAGAAGTTTTGATTTTATATTTGATATAGAATATGAATATGAGTTTAGTATTAAAGAAACTATTAAATTAGCATATGAAATAATATCAAGTATTAATCCAATTTTAGGAAAATACTTTATAGAAAAAATAAAGGATAAAACAATAATATTTAAAGATTATGAATATTCATATATGACAGATGAAGAAGGCGGTATAAAAATAATAATAGTACCAAATAAAAATATAGTAACTACTGTATCGTTAGTACATGAGTTCTTTCATCTAATTCATTTAGAAAAATCAAATCTTAAATTTAAAGATGAAGAATATTATTGTTATACGGAATCATTGGGTATGATGGGTGAGTATTATGCTTTATTATATTTATTTGAAAAAAGACCTGATTTAAAAAATGATATAAAAATGTATATTAATGAAGATTTAATAGCAATGTATAAAAGAGGAGAAAATACATTACGAGATGGATGTTTATTGGATGTATATCGTAATTATGGAGATTTATCAAAAAAATCAATTGAACTATATGTAGAAAAAAATAAATTATCAAAAGATTATTTAACCATGCTTAAATATAAGTATGATACAAATTTTTATTATGGTGATTATATAAGATATATAAATAGTTTACCAGTTGCTTTATCTTTAGGTTATCAATTGTATTATGATAAAGAATTTAAAAATAATTTTTTAAATATAGTTAGTGAACTTAAAAATATGAAATTTACTAATTGGAAAGATAAATATACAAGTAAATATATATCTAATGAAACTGATATGCTTGAGAATGCTAATGAATTAAGAATATGGTTACATGATAATTTTTATAGTGATAAAAAAGAAAAGAAATTAGGTGGATTATGATAATAGTAATTGCTGGTCCAACTGCTGTTGGAAAAACTAAATTAAGTATTGAACTTGCTAAAAGACTTAATGGTGAGGTTATTAATTCAGATAGTACTCAAGTTTATAAAGAGATGAATATAGGTACTGCTAAAGTAACTGATGAAGAAAAAGAGGGTATACCTCACCATTTATTCGATATTAAAAATATCGATGAAGATTATACTGTATATGATTATCAAAAGGATGCTAGAAGAGTAATAGAAGATATACTTAAAAGGGGTAAAACCCCTATACTAGCTGGAGGTACTGGTTTATACATTAAAGCAGCACTATTTAATTATGAATTTAAAGATGAAGATACTAAATACGATTTTAGTAACTTATCAAATGAAGAAGTATATAATAAATTAAAAGAATTAGATCCAAATACAGATATACATATTAATAATAGAAAAAGAGTAGAAAGAGCTTTAACTTATTGTTTAAATAATAATGATTCAATTAGTAATAATACTAAAGGAAATGAATTATTATATGATACAGTATTTATTGGACTTACTACTGATAGAGATTTCTTATATAAAAGAATTAATATGAGAGTAGATGTAATGGTAAAAAATGGTTTAATAGATGAAGCAAAATATTTTTATGATAAAAATATAAGAAGTAAAGCTGTTATGACACCAATATGTTATAAAGAATTATTTGATTACTTTGATGGAAATAATTCTTAGATGATGCTTTGGACTTAATTAGACAAAGAAGTAGAAAGTATGCTAAAAGACAATATACATGGTTTAAAAACCAGTTGCCTGTAAAATGGTTTGATGTAGATTTTGATAATTTTGATAACACAGTAAATTCTATATTAAATTATATAAAAAGTATACAAAAATAAAAAAGTATGATAAAATTATAAATGAATAAGGATATCTTATTTAGAGAAGGAAAGAAGAGGTATATATGGAAGTATTAAAAAACAAAAAATATTTAGGTATCGCTGGTTTAGTATTTTTATTTCTAGGTACAGTTTTACCATTTTTCAAAATTGAATATATGGGAATTAGTGGTGGTACTGTATCATTATTAAAATACTGGGAAGGTTATGTAATTATTGTATCTGTAATTACAGCTGCAATGATAATTTTTAGAGATTCATTAAAAGATAAAATTCCACAATTATATAATTCACAAGTAGGAAATAATGTTGAAAAATATGGAGAAAAAGCAATTTTTGCTCCAGCTGCAATCGCTGCTTTAGTTATTATCTATACATGTGTAAGTGTTAGAAAACAATTAGCAACAGGTAGTTATGTTAACTTAAATGATATTGTTAAATATGGTTTAGGATTCTATTCATCAATAATTGGTATTTTAGCATTAGCTGCTCATGGATTTATTTATAAAGGAGAAGGTGCTGCTGTTAATGCTGTAAATGGTGTTAATAATGCTTGGCAACCACAACAACCAATGCAACAACCAATGAACAATATGAATGGATTTAATCAACAACCAATGCAACAAGATCCAAATATGATGAATCAACAATTTGCACAACCACAACAACCAATGCAACAAAATTATCAACAACCAATGCAACAAGATCCAAACATGAATAATAATCAATTTCCAAACAATAATCAATTTTAATAAATAAGAAGATTTATATCTTCTTTTTTTTTTACACATTATGATATAATTTATTTAAAGGATAGTGTAGGTATGAAATATATTAAATATTTAATTATTGTATTATTAGTTTTAATTAAAATTAATGTTAATGAAGTTAATGCAGTTAGTATTAATGAATTAAAAATAGAGGGTAATAAAGAAGTAAAAAAACAAGATTATATTGATTTACAATTTAAGGTTATTAATAGTGGCTTAAAAGCAGGAAATAATCATACCTTAGGAATACAATATGTATATTTTGTATTAGATTATGATAATAAAGATTTACAATTAGTAAGTTTGAATTCAGATAATTTTAATATAGAACTTACAAAAATAGATAATAAATTATATGTTTTAGGTACTGTAAAAGAAGGTGCTGGAGCGTATATGTGCGCAAGAAATTTACTTTATTGTGGAGATGTAATAGTAAACGCTAAATACTATATTAATAAGCCATCTAAAGATATGTATGATATAAAAATATCTAATCCAAGTATAGGGTTACTTAATATTGATAGTGATAGAAATTATACATTTGATGATTTAGAAACAATTGATTTAGAAAATGAGTATATTCATAAAATAAAAATATTGAATGAAAAGAATAAGAAAAGTATTAAACCAAAAACTTTGGTAAAACTTTCAGATAATACATTTTTAACTACTAATAAGTTAAATAAAAAAGTATTAAATAATCCTAATAGAGTTAGTATTAAATCTGATAATAATTATTTAAAAAGTATTAATATAGATAACCATGAAATAGGTTTTAATAAAGATAAAGAGTTTTATACTATTAATGTTAATGATAATATAGATTCAATTAATATAGATGTTGAAACAGAAGATAGTAATGCTACATACAAAATAACTGGTAACAATAATTTTAAAGATAATGATAATAAAATTAATATAATTGTTACCAGTGAAAGTGGAAAAGAAAGAATATATACTATTGATATAAAAATAAAAGAGTCTAGTAATAATATAATAGTAGAAGAAAAGAAAGATAATAAGGATAAATCTAATAGTATTGTTGGTTATGCTAAAATAGGTGGTATTAGTTTAATTGCTTTAATTATTATTATATTTATTGTAGGTAAGATTAAGGATAAGAAAATAAATAAGTATTTAGATGAAATATAAAAACTGGTTATTATTAACCAGTTTTTTATAGTAATGTTTGAATTATAAAAGCAAATGTATTATGTATACAGTGAAATAACATAGGTACATATATATTATTAGATTTATTATATATATATGCTAATGCAAAACCTGGTATAGAGTAAGGTATTATATATAGTAAATCATTAATACAAGTAGCAGATGCTATAACATGTGCACCACCAAATAATAGTCCAGATAGTATTATAAATAGTTTTTTATTTTTTCCTACAATATTATATACTGTTAATCTATATACTAGTTCTTCTATAACTGGTGCCATTAAACCAGTTATAATAAGTAGTATAAAAGGATTAGCTTCTATCAACTGTCTAACATTTTCTTCATTAGTAGCTGCGGCATTTGTTATATTTTCTACTATAATACTTGATATAGCCATAAGAAATATAGCTATTAACCAATATTTATTATATTTTTTAAAAAATTCAAATATATTAGTTTTAAAGTCTTTAAATTTTTCTTTTAAAATTCCTATATAATTTGATACAAGAATAATAATAAAAATTGAATCATATATTAAGTTTAGATATACCACAGGATCTGAAGTATTATCTACAATTTTAACGATACTAGTATATAATAGTCCTGTTGGATAGAATAGGTATGCTAAAGGATTATTTTTTTCTAATAATGTAAAACATATTGCTGGACCATGTTTTAAGTAAATATATAATATAAAAATAAATAATGCTTTATAGACAATTTTTTTACTGTTTTTTTCAATATTCATATTAATTCACTCCTACATACTATTTAAATTATACCAAAAATATATAAAAATATAATAAAAAAGTATTAATTTTAAAAAATGTGTGATATAATAACTTCAGTTACGGAAGCGAAGAGAGTGGTTACAACCACTCTTTAATATTTATTTGGAGGTAATATGAGTATTGTTGAACAAGTAACAGAGTTAATTACAAATCCAGTAACAGATGCTGGTTATAATATTGATGAAATATTATATGTTAAAGAAGAAGGAAATCAATTCTTAAGAGTAGTTATTACTAAAAATGGGATAATCGATGTTGAAGATTGTGTTGTTGTTAGTAAAATTATTAATCCATTATTAGATGAAGCAGATTTAATAGAAGAAGAATATATACTAGATGTATGTTCAAAAGAGAAAGGATGTGAATAAAATGGATAGTAAAGAATTTAAGAAAGCATTAGATTTATTAGTAAAAGAAAAAGAAATATCTAAAGAATATGTATTAGATGCTATGACATTAGCACTTACAAGTGCATATAAGAAAAATTACCATTCATTATCAAATGTTCGTATTAATATAGATGCAGATACTGGTGAAATTAAAGTATTTTCATTTAGAACTGTTGTATTAGATAAAGAACATAAAGTTTCATTAGATGAAAATAATTATGATGATGATTCATTAGAAGGATTAAATTCTTTTGCAGAATTAGAAGAAGCATTAGCTAATGAAGCAGAAGATGAAGAAGGAGAAGAAGGAGAAACTTATGAACCTTTTGTATATGATGAGAGAATTCATATAACATTAGAGGATGCTAGAAAGATTGATCCAACAATACAAGTAGGTGATACTATTGAAGAAGAAGTTACTCCTAAAGATTTTGGACGTGTTGCTGCTGCAACTGCTAAACAAGTAATAGTTCAAAAAATACGTGAAGCTGAAAGAAATAATATAGCTCATGAATTTGAAGAAAAAGAAAATGAAATGATTACTGGAACTGTTGAGATGGAAGATGAAAATAATTACTTCATAGATTTAGGTAAAACTCAAGGTTTACTTCCAAAAACTGAAATTATTCCAGGTGAAAAAATTAAAATGGGTTCTAATATAAAAGCTTATATTAATAAAGTAAGTATTAATTCTAAAGGAGCTTTAATATTATTAACTCGTAAACATTATGGATTTGTAAAAAGATTATTTGAATTAGAAATACCTGAAATAAATGAAGGTGTTGTATTAATTTATAGTATTGCTAGAGATCCAGGAAACCGTACTAAGATAGCTGTTTATTCAGAAAATAGTAATGTAGACCCAATTGGAGCATGTATTGGTGAACATGGTAGTAGAATTAACGCTATTATTAATGAATTAAGTGGAGAAAAAATAGATATAATTGAATATAGTAATAATCAAGAACAATTTATAGCTAATGCTTTAAGTCCTGCTAAAGACGTTAGAGTATTTATAATAGATGAGAAAAATAAAGAAGCTATGGTTGTTGTTAATGATGAAAACTTATCACTTGCTATAGGTAAGAAGGGATTAAATGTTCGTTTAGCATCTCGTCTTACACATTATAAATTAGATGTTAAAACTATAGACCAAGTTAAAGAAGAAGGAATTAATATATTAGAATAATTGGTGATAATATGAAAATGAAAAAAATACCAATGAGAAGTTGTGTAGTTACAAAAGAAAAATTACCTAAACAGGAATTAGTTCGTATTGTAAGAACTCCTGAAGGTAATGTAATAATTGATACAACTGGTAAAGCTAATGGTAGAGGTGCTTATATGAAATTATCTAAAGAAGTAATTGAAAAAGCACGTAAATCTAAAGTATTAGACAGAACATTAGAAGTAACAGTTGAAGAAAGTATTTATGAAGAATTAGAAAATATGTGTTAAAAGAAAGAAGGTGCGTGCACATGATGAGTGTATTAGAATATGCTTTAGACGTTGATAAAACTGTAGAAGAAATATTAAAAAAATGTAAAGAATTAAATATTAACGCTACTAGTGAAGATGATGAACTTGATGAAGAAGCAATTACAGAATTAGATAACGTACTTGCTAATGAATCTTATGATGATGAAGAATCATATGACGATTATGATGAAGAAAACGATGAAATAGAAGATGAAATAATAGAAAAAGAAAAAAATAAGATTGATGAATTAGTAAATAATAAAGCTAAAAAACAATTTTCTACAAAAGCAAGCAAAAATTCTAAAAAAGAATTAGCAAGAAAAAAGAAAGAAATGTATAAGAGTAAAGAAAAACTAATCAGTAATGCACCAGTAGAAAATAAAAATGATGTTATATATAAAGATGGTATGACCATCGGTCAATTAGCTAAAGAATTAGGTGTAGAAGCAGCAGAATTAATTACTAAATTATTTAGTTTAGGAACACTTGCTACTATTAATAATTCAATAGACTTTGATAACGCTGCTTTACTTGTAATGGATTATGGTAAAGAGTTAAAAAGAGAAACTAAGACTGATGAAACTAAGTTTGAAGAGTTTGAAATTATAGATAATGAAGAAGACTTAGTTAAAAGACCTCCTGTAGTAACTATTATGGGACATGTTGATCATGGTAAAACAACATTACTTGATACAATTAGAAAAACTAATGTAGCATTAGGAGAAGCTGGAGGTATTACTCAAGCTATTAGTGCTTACCAAGTAAATTATAATGGAGAAACTATTACTTTTATTGATACTCCAGGACATGCTGCTTTTACTGAAATGAGAGCTAGAGGAGCTAGTATAACAGATATAGTTATTATTATAGTTGCAGCTGATGACGGTGTAATGCCTCAAACAGAGGAAGCTATTGATCATGCTAAGGCTGCTGGTGTACCTATTTTGGTTGCTATCAACAAAATAGATAAACCAGGTGCAGATGTAGATAGAGTATTATCTCAATTATCTGCATGTGGATTAAATCCAGATACTTGGGGTGGAGATACAATAGTAACTCAAATATCTGCTAAGAATGGTACTAATATAGATACATTACTTGAAAATATTCTTTTAGTAGCAGAAATGGAAGGATATAAAGCTAATCCAAATAGATATGCTATTGGTAGTGTAGTTGAATCTAAATTAGATAAACATGTTGGACCTGTTGTTACTGTTTTAATTCAAAATGGTACATTAAGATTAGGTGATCCAGTAGTAGTAGGTAATGCATTTGGTAAGATTCGTACTTTAAGAAATGATAAAGGAGAAGAAATAACTAGTGCTTTACCATCACAACCAGTAGAAATTACAGGTTTAAATAAAACTCCATCTGCTGGTGATAAATTTATGGCTTTTGAAACAGAAAAACAAGCTAGAGCAATTGGTGAAGCAAGAGAAACAGAAGCTAAATTAAATCAAAATAAAACATCTACTTTAACTCTTGAAGATGTATTTGCTAAAATACAAGATGGTGTAAAAGAAGTAAATGTTATTATTAAAGCTGATGTAAATGGTAGTGCTGAAGCTGTAAAACAATCACTAGAAAAAATTGAAGTAGATGGTGTTAAAGTTAAAGTAATTAGAAGTAGTGTTGGTGCTATTACAGAAAGTGATGTAGTACTTGCTAGTGCAAGTAATGCTATATTAATAGGATTTAATATTAGACCAAATAATTCAATTAAAGACTATGCTAAAGAAAATGGTGTAGAAATTAGATTATATGACATTATCTATAAAGCAGTAGAAGAAATGGAAGCTGCAATGAAAGGTATGTTAGATCCAGAATATGAAGAAAAAGTATTAGGTAATGCTGAAGTTAGACAATTATTTAAATTCTCTAAAGTAGGTACTATTGCTGGTTCTTATGTTGTTGATGGTGTTATTAAGAATAATGCACAAGCACGTGTAATACGTGATAGTGTTGTTATATATGATGGTACTATCGGTTCTATCCAAAGAGAAAAAGATTCTGTTAAAGAAGTTAAAAAAGGATTAGAATGTGGTATTACAATTAATAGTTTTAATGATATTAAAGAAGGAGATATTATTGAAGCTTATGAAATGGTAGAAAAGGCTAGATAATAGCCTTTTTTATTGTTATAATTAATTTGGTGGTACTATGTTTAAATATATAGAAAAAATTCCAAATAATATGAAGAGTATAGTTATATATTGTCATGGTTTTGGGGATAATAAAGATAGAATATATCAGCATGATAAAATACTTAATGATAATAATATAGGTATTATATCTTTTGATTTACCATGTCATGGTGAAGATGATACTCCTTATGATAAGTTTAATTTAGATAATTGTATAAACTACTTAAAAGAAATAGTTAATTATGTAAAAAAATATAATGTAGATATATATTCTATAGGTAGTAGTTTTGGAGGATATGTATTACTTGAATATATTAGAAGATATAATGATATATCTAAAGTATTTCTAAAGTTTCCTGCTGTTAATTTTTATGAATGTATTAAAAGAAAACTTAATATAGATGACAACTTTAATAATAAAGAATATATAGAATTACCTAATTTTAAATTATATAAAGAATCATTTAAATCATTTGATAGTGACCTAGTTAATAACTTTAATACTAATAGTGATATATATATAATTCATGGTGATAAAGATTCTACTGTATTACTTAGTGATGTTGATAACTTTTCAACACATTTTAATATTAAATTAAAAGTTATTGAAGGTGCTACTCACGGTATGAAAGATTATCTTGATTTAATAAATGAAGAGATAATTAATTATTTTAAATAATAGAAAAATATGATATACTAAACATATCAATTAAGAGGTGATATTATGAATTTAAAAATTGAGAGATTAAATAACTTAATTATGAGAGAAGTAAGTATTATACTTGAAACTGAAGTTAAAGATAGGGGAATAGAATTTGTTACTATTACTGCAGTTAAAACCGCTTCTGATTTAAGTTTTTCTAAAATATATGTAACAATATTAAATGATGAAAAAAGAAATGATATAATGAAAGCTTTAAAAGGTGCTAGTGGATTTATAAGAAAGACACTTGCAGATAGAATTGAAGTAAGACATGTACCTAAATTAGAATTTATATATGATGAATCTATTGAATATGGAAATAGAATTGAAGCTAAGATAAAAGAAATACATGAAAAAAATATCTCTGAATAAGAGATATTTTTATTTTGATTCTTTATAAAAGTCTTGATTAAAATTGTGCTCATCTAAATCAAATCTAAAAAGTGTATCTGTATCAATTAAGAAATAATCATGCATTAATATTTGAGAACCTGTTTGAGTTACAGGATCGTCCCATGTAGCATCTAAATGTAACCATTTACCATTAGAATAAACTAAATTCCATACATGTTTATCAGAAGATATTCTTATATTTTGTACATTTATTTTATTCATATAAATAGACATAATATCACTATATCCTCCACATAATGCTACATGGTTTTTAAGTAAACCATATGCAGTATGAGAATCACTATTCTTAAAAGATTTTCCTTTTAAATTACTTGCTCTATCTTTATCGTATTTTGTAGTATTTATAATATAATCATGGAAGGCTAAAATTTTTTGTTCATTAGTCATACCTTCTTTTTCTATACTTAAACTTATTTTATCTATTTCATTATTGATATACACAATGTTTTTCTTTGAATATTGTTTAGCAACCTTTACAACAACTTTACCATAGTTATTAGTTACAACTGTTAATTTTTGATATGAATTATATGGATGTACAAGATTGTTTATATCTGCTAAAACATCATAATGTTCTTCATCAACATTAGATGGTATTATATTATCTAAATCAGATAAACAAGATGTGTAGTCATCATCACAATAGAAGAAAGCTTCATCATTTCCACTATCTAATATTGTATAAATTATATTAAGTAAATGTTGATAGTCGTGAGCAACAAAATCATCAGTAATTTGTACATATGAATAATTTCTTTCTAAAGCATATTCATTTTTAGTTATTTCAATAGCTTCGTTTTTATTATATATATAATTACTAACAATATATGTTGTAATTTTCTCATTATATATAATGACCAGTATTATAAATACAAAAAAGAGAATATTAATGATAGATTTAAATCTGCTCTTTTTCATATCATCACCAAGATAATTGTATCATATATAACAAAAAAAAAGGAGTATTTTACTCCATATTGTTAACTTTTTTTGTTAAACGTGATTTATTACGTGCACAAGTATTTTTGCTAGTAACACCATTTTTAACAGCTTTATCAATATTTTTGATAGCTACTTTTAAAGAACTTTGAGCTTCTTCTTTATTTTTGTTAGCTACAGCTTTTTCTACTTTTTTAATTGAATTTTTCATACTAGCTTCATATTTGTTATTGATTTCTTCTTTTTTAGCATTAACTAAAACTCTCTTTTCAGCATTTTTCATGTTTGGCATAATATTCACCTCCGCATCACATACATACATATTTTAGCAAAATTATATTAAAAATGCAAATAAAATAAGTGTTTTTGTAAAAAATATTAATGGTGATTTAATGAAACATGAAGTTGATCTATCACTAGACACTCTTTATACAGATTTAGCGCTTGAATCTATGAAGCAAAAAAATATAAAAAGTGATAGTAAAATAACTAAAAGAAATGGTATAGTAATAACTAATATAAAAGTAGATAAATCTATAAGCAAAATAATAAATAAAAAGGAAGGAATGTATACAACCATTGAATTTAAAGATATAACTGACTCTGTAAATAAAGAAAATGTAATAGAAGTGTTAACTAATGAATTAAAAAAATATGTAAAGTTAAATAAAGATGATTTAGTATTAGTAGTAGGACTAGGTAATTCTGAGTCTACTCCAGATTCTTTAGGTAGTAAGTGTATAGATAATATAGTAGTAACTAATCATATATATGAACTTAATATGTTAGATAGTAGTTATCATAGAGTTTGTATACTTAAACCTAGTGTATATGGTAAAACTGGTATAGAAACCAGTTTAATAATAGATAGTATATCTAAAAGTATTAAACCTAAACTAATTATAGTAATAGATTCACTATGTAGTTTATCTATAGATAGATTAAATACTACTATACAAATTACTGATACTGGTATTTGTCCTGGTAGTGGTATTGGTAATAAGAGAAAAATGATAAGTTATAATACAACTGGTATACCAGTTATAGCAATAGGAGTACCTACTGTAGTATCACTTTATAATATATTAAGTGAGATTACTAATGATAAGAAAGTACTTACAAAAAAAGAATATAATTTAGTTGTAACACCTACTGAAATAGATTATATTATAGATTGTTTATCATATGTTATTTCAACTAGTATAAATAACGTTTTAAGAGTATGAAAAATTCCTTTTTCATGATATAATAAGCACTAGAAAGGGCTGATATTATGAAAAAACCAGTCGTAGCACTTTTGGGAAGACCAAATGTGGGAAAAAGTACTATATTTAATAGATTAGTAGGTAAAAAGATTTCAATTATAGAAGATACACCTGGTATTACCAGGGATAGAATATATGGAAATGTTGAGTATAATGATTATAAGTTTCATTTAATTGATACTGGTGGTATTGATTTAGAGGAAGCTAAATTTAATGATGAGATTAAAGTACAAGCTGAACTTGCTATCGACGAAGCTGATATTATAGTATTTGTTGTTGATGCTAAAGAAGGATTAACTGCTAATGACTTTGCTGTTCGTGATATGTTAATGAAGGGTAATAATAAAGTTATAGTAGCAATTAATAAATGTGATAGTAATAAAATACAAGAAACTGAATATGAGTTTTATGAATTAGGATTTGAAAAATACTTTAAGATTAGTGGAGAACATAATATAGGTATATATGAATTATTAGAAGAAATAGTAAGTGAATTTGAACCTATTGAAGAAGAATATACATCATCTATTAAATTCTCTATTATTGGTAGACCTAATGTAGGTAAAAGTAGTTTAGTTAATGCTTTACTTAATGAAGATAGAGTAATAGTATCTGATGTTGCTGGTACTACTAGAGATGCTATTGATACACCTTTTACATATCATGGAGAAGAATATGTAGTTATTGATACTGCTGGTATGAGAAAGAAAGGTAAAGTATATGAAAACGTAGAAAGATATAGTTTACTTCGTAGTATGAAAGCTATTGATAGATCAGATGTATGTTGTATAGTTATTAATGCTGAAGAAGGTATTATTGAACATGATAAACATATTGCTGGTTATGCACTTGATGCTGGTAAAGCAGTAGTACTTGTTGTTAATAAATGGGATACAATTGAGAATAAAGATAGTGCTATGAGAAAATGGAAAAATGATATAGAAGCTAATTTCCAATTTATGTCATATGCACCAATAGTATTCTTATCTGCTAAGACTCATAAAAGAATACATACATTAATGCCAGAAATACTTAGAGTATATGAAAATAGTAAGAGAGAAATAAAAACTAGTTTAATAAATGATGTAATTACAGATGCATACTCACTTAACTTACCACCAAGTTATAAAGGTAAGAGATTAAAAATATATTTTACATCACAAGTTAGTACTAATCCACCAACATTTAATATACAAGTAAATAGTAAATCTTTAGTACATTTTTCATACGAAAGATATTTAGAAAATAAAATAAGAGAATCATTTGATTTTACAGGAACACCTATAGTATTACAATTTAAGAATAAGGGAGAGCAATAATTATGAAAAATTGGTTAGTGGGATTATTATGTGCAGGTTTAATTATAGGTTCCGTATTTGTATATTTTACAAAGAATAATAAAAAAATAAAATATACATCTGATACATTAGTAGTATATAAGTTTGGTGGAGGAATGGGTACTTATTTAGATACTCATGATACAATTATAACTATTTATACTGATGGTACTTATAAAATTGAAATACCATATGAAAATGGTAACGGTACATATAAATATCAAGATACTGTAGATGAAGAAAAATATAAGGATTTAGAAAAAGCACTTCAAGAAAATGATTTTAGAACTTTAAATAATAAAGATTTTACTAAAGAATGTTTAGATTGTGGTTCTGAATCTTTATCAGTATATTTTAGTGATGATGAAGTATATACATCAAAAGCAAATATATTTGAAGATAATAGATTATCTAAAGAAGAAAAATTATATATTAATATTAGAAATGCTGTTATTAAATGTATTCCTAAAACTAAAATAGAATTATTAGAAAAAGCATTATAAAAGGACTAAGTCCTTTTTTTGTAACCAATAGGCATAATTACCATATAATATTTTAGGAGGTAATTATGTCTTTTTCAGATAGTTTTTTTAATAAAATAGAAAGAAGAACTAATGTAGATAAAAATACTATATTAGAACTGGCTCGCCAGTTACAAGAAAATGATCTTAAAAATGAGTCTACACTTAGAGATGTAATACAAAAATTAAGTAAATTAACTGGTAAACCAGTTTTAAAAGAACAAGAAGACAAAATAGTAAATGCAGTAGTTAATGATAAAGTACCTAAAAATGTTGATAAGTTATTTTGACATATATAAAGTTTTATGATTTAATATAACTCGTGGTGAATGAAATGGGGAAGTTTGAAGATATAGAATTATATAAACATCTTAGACAAGGTAAAATTAATTTATTTATATCAATACCTGCATATGATAATTTTGATAGAAAAAATTTAGATTTTGATAGTTTATATTTTGAAGAAAATATTGTTGATGAAACAGAAGAAGTTGTTTCAAAAATACAATATGTGATTAGACAAATAATTGCTACAGATTATGTTTCAGGAGAATTTTTTGATGAATTTTATATTAAGTTTGCTCCAATGTTATTTTATAGAGTTGATACTATAGATAAAGATCCAAATAAGGTTGTAGCTGAAACAGAATGTTTGTATTATGATACTTGTTATGTAAAATTAATGATTGATTTTATAACAGTAAAAGATGGATTAAAAAGTTATAAATTAGGAGAAGAACCTATAATAGCGGTTGTTGATTATGAGAAATTTGTTAGAACTTTAAATAGAATGGGTTATGGATTAAATTATCAATCATTCTATGAATTATCTAGAGATATATTAAAAATTGGAAGAGAAGATGATAGATTTCCTGACCTTTATGCATCAGTTTTTGATTTAGAGGATACAAAAAGATATCAACAAGATGCGGAATTAGAAATAAAATTAAAATCTCTTTAGAGATTTTTTTGATATAATAAATATACTAAGGATGTGTATAAATGAAATGGAATATAGGTAATGTAGAAATTAAGAACCAAATAGTTTTAGCACCTATGGCAGGTATATGTAATAATGCATATAGAAAAATTATTAAAGAGATGGGATGCGGTTTAATAGTAGCGGAAATGGTTAGTGATAAAGCTATTATGTATGATAGTAAAAAGACTAAAGAGATGCTATATATGACAGAAGAAGAAAGACCTATTTCACAACAAATATTTGGTAGTGATGTTGAATCTTTTATAATAGCTGCTAAGTATATAGAAGAAAATATGCATCCTGATATTATAGATATAAATATGGGATGTCCTGTACCTAAGGTAGCAGTAAGGGCTCAGGCAGGTAGTGCTTTACTTAAAAATCCAGATAAAGTATATGAAATTGTAAAAGCAGTAGTAGATACAGTAAGTGTACCAGTAACTGTTAAGATTAGAAGTGGATGGGATGAAAAAAGTATTAATGCTGTTGAGATAGCTAAAGTAATAGAGAGTGCTGGTGCTAGTGCAATAGCAGTCCATCCACGTACAAGAGCACAAGGCTATAGTGGTCATTCTAATTGGGATATAATTAAACAAGTAAAGGAAAATGTATCTATACCAGTAATAGGTAATGGAGATATTACTTCATGTTATGAAGCAAAACGTATGTTAGATGAAACTGGTTGTGATGCTATTATGATAGGACGTGGAGTATTAGGTAATCCATGGCTAATTAAAGAGTGTTTAGAATATATAGAGAATGGTACAATTCCACAACCAGTTAGTATACAAGATAAAATCTCTATGATTAAGTATCACCTAAATAATTTACTAGAAACTAAACCATACAAAGTAGCTATGTTAGAAATACGTACACATGCTGCATATTATTTAAAAGGTTTACCTGAGGGTAAAGAATTAAAAGTAGAAATATTTAAGACTAAAGATAAAGAAGAACTAATAAAATTATTAGATGATTATTTAGAAAAACATTAAAAACACTAGTAAAATTAGTGTTTTTTTGTTAAAATATAAGAGTAAAATTTGTTTTTAAGAAAGAAGTGAAAATATGCGTGAATTTACAGATCAAGAATTAAGTAGAAGAAATAAACTTAATGATATAGCAGCTGTTACTAATCCTTATCCAGAAAAGTATGATGTAACTAATACATTACTTGAAGCACGTAATTTAGAAGATGGAACTAAAGGTGTACGTATTGCTGGTAGATTAGTTTTTGCTAGAAAAATGGGAAAACTTAGTTTCGGACGTATTAGAGATATAGAGTCTGATATCCAAATACAATTAAAGTCTGATGTTACTAATGAAAGTGATTATGAATTCTTTAAGAAACTTGTAGATATTGGAGATTTTATAGGTGCTGAAGGAGAAATAATTACTACTCAAACAGGAGAAAAAACACTACTTGCAAGTAATATTACTTTTTTAGGAAAAGCTTTAAGACCACTTCCTGAAAAATTTCATGGTTTAACTGATACAGAACTTAAATATAGACAAAGATATGTTGATTTAATTTCTAATGAAGAATCAAGAAGAATATTCTTAGGTAGAAGTAAATATTATTTATTCTTAAGAAATTATTTAAATAATAATGGATTCTTAGAAGTTGAAACTCCTATTATTCAAACTAGTGTATCTGGAGCTAGTGCTAAACCATTCTTTACACATTACAATGCATTAAACTTAGATTGTAATTTAAGAATTGCTCCAGAATGTTATTTAAAAGAGTTAATTGCGGCTGGATATAATAGAGTATATGAAGTTGCAAAATGCTTTAGAAATGAAGGTATGGATCCACAACATAATCCAGAGTTTACTCAAATTGAATGGTATTGTGCTTATTGGAATTTTGAAGATAATATTAATTTCTTTGAAAAATTCTTAAGAGATTCTATTGAATTTTTAACTGGTAGTACAACTATTACTGTTGGAGAAAATGAATTAGATTTTTCTAAACCATTTGAAAGAGTTAACTATGTAGAAAGATTAACTGAAATATTAGGATTTGATTTCTTAAAAGAAACTGATGTTGATGAATATAAAAATAAAGTAGTTGAAAAAGGTTTCTTTACATTAAGAGATATGGATGAATATAAATCTCTTGCTCAATTAACTGATTTCTTATATAAAAAATTACTTAGAGCAAATATAATTGGACCAGTAGTAATGTATAATTATCCTGCACTTTTAAAACCATTAGCTAGAAGAAATGATAATGATAAGAATATGGTTGATTGTTTCCAAGTAGTTATTAATGGTGCTGAAATATGTAATGCTTATTCAGAATTAGTAAATCCTGAAGAACAAAGAAAAACATTTGAACAACAACTTGAAGCTAAAGCTCAAGGTGATGATGAAACTATGGATTTAGATGAAGATTATTTAAGTGCTATGGAACAAGGTATGCCACCAATCTCTGGATTAGGTGTTGGTATTGATAGATTAATTATGTTAGCATACAATGCTCCATCATTAAGAGATGTTATATTATTCCCAACTATGAAACCAGAGGATAATAACGAATAATGATTTTATATGTTGTAAGACACGGTAAAACAGAGTGGAATTTAGAACATAGATGTCAAGGGGTTAGTGATGTTCCACTTATAGATGAAGGAAGAGAAAGTGCTAAAGAATT